>Ga0255338_1002898_pt1 | contig 22684 bp, 13 predicted proteins | sample MeOH1_35cm_T4_19_FD_203715 | JGI IMG/M metagenome (GOLD analysis project Ga0255338, IMG submission 203715) | Sandy soil microbial communities from University of British Columbia, Vancouver, Canada - MeOH1_35cm_T4_195 | ecosystem: Engineered > Artificial ecosystem > Sand microcosm > Unclassified ...
GATCCGATAGCGGCCGGACTTGGGCTGCATACGATCACGTACACGTACACTGATACATCAGGCTGTACCGGTAGTGCACAGTCGCAGGTACTCGTTGAAGTTTGTAACGGGATTACGGGCGCGGCAACAGGTGCGATGATGTCCTTGTACCCAAATCCAACAGAAGGTGATTTTACAATTGAGTTTTCGAATGCAGCAGATGTACGCGAAGCGAACCTGACGATTGTCAATTCAATCGGTCAGGCAGTGAGCGTTCAGAAACTGGGCTGCACTCCGGGAACAAACCGCTGGACGATCAACACAGATAATCTCGCAGCGGGAATTTACTTTATCAATTTCGTTGCAGGCGATCAGACGTTCTCAAGAAAATTAGAAATACAGTAAGCGATTAATAGCCGGCTTCTCCTGGTAGCTATCGGGATTGCTCGATACAGCACTATTGTTTCTCCCGAAATAGTTTTGTTGAATTGAAAAATCCGGATGGATATCGGAGAAGCCAGGCGACTATTCCGTCAGTGAGTCGTACAGTCTGGCAGCGGGCAATCGCAGGTGTCACTTCGGGAACAGCCGGGAAGTCAACAAATGCGGTTTCGGATTTAAGCGCCTTTGCGTCGCTGTTTCTCCTTAATAATCAGATTCAACTCCCTTCCTGTCTGCCCCTTCACAGAAGTATTCTCCTGCGCTCTGCGGATGAGATACGGCAACACATCACGCACAGGTCCGTAGGGAACATACTTCGCCACATTGTAACCGTCGTGTGCAAGATTGAAAGAAATATGATCGCTCATTCCCAGCAGCTGCGAGAAATAAACGTGAGGATGGTTATGCGGAATTTTTTTCGCGTCGAGTAATTCTGCAAGTTGTTTTGAGCTTTTCTCGTTGTGCGTACCGGCGCAGAGTCCGATCCGCTCGATGTGTTCAATACAGAATGCAACCGCTGCATCGTAATCGCGATCTGTATTTTCTTTGCTTTCGTGAATCGGATCAGGATAACCTTTCTCCTTTGCACGGGCTCTTTCTTTCTCCATGTAAGCACCGCGAACAAGTTTGACACCGAGAAAATAATTTCCAGCCTGCGCTTTCGCGAATGACGTTTTCAGAAACTCCAGGCGATCCTTCCTGTACAGTTGGTAAGTGTTGTACACCACCGGCATTTTCGTGTTGTGTTTCGCCATCATTTCATCAGCGAGATCATCAATCGCCTGCTGAATCCAGGAATCTTCTGCGTCAACGAAAATCGGTTTTGAAATAGCCTCTGATGCTGCACAGATATCTTCTACGCGCTGCCAGACACGTTTCCATTCTTTTTCTTCTTCTGCCGTGAGTTTTTCCCGCGCAGAAACTTTTTCCAGCAGTGCAAACCGCGCGAGACCTGTTACTTTGAAAACGCAGAACGGAATATTCGGATCTGTCTTCGCCCGCGTAACGGTTGCAATAATTTCTTTCGCACCGGAATCAAAATCAGGTTCCGATTCTTTTCCTTCAACAGAATAATCGAGAATCGTTCCCACTTTGTATTTGCCTAATTCAGCAATGGTACGGGAACATTCTTCGATATTTTCTCCGCCCACAAACTGCCGGAAGATCGTTGGCTTGATGATCCACTTGATCGGAAAATGAATGGCCAGCGCGAAATTCGTCAGCCCCTTGCTCACACTCACAATCCATGGACTGGATATCACCTTGAACAGCCAGTATGAACGGCGCAAGGCCCCGGGAGTCTTCCCCGAAAAAGCTACTTCAGTATTGTCGAATGAAACCATAGAATGGGGGTAAAGTTAGGCATTAGGGCATTAAGGCATTTGGGCATCGGTTAAAATTGCGAGGATCATTTCGATTCTGCCTGAATGTCCCAATGCCCTATTGCCTTTTTTCCCTTTCTTTGTGATATGCCCGCTGCATCAGTAGAAGATTCCGACCCGATAATCATTGGCAACGATGTGTTCGTGAAGCTGGCACAATTTCTAAAGCAGAACAGGTTCTCTTCGCTGTTCATACTTGTTGATGAAAATTCCCTGAAGAATTGTCTTCCGGTTCTCGTTGCGAATGTTCCCAGATTGCTGGAAGCAGAAGTAATCGAGCTCGAAAGCGGAGAGAAGAACAAGAATCTTGAGGTGTGTACACAAGTGTGGAAAGCATTGGGAGAACTTGGGGCAGATCGCGGCTCCCTGCTTGTTAATCTCGGTGGGGGCGTAATCACTGATCTGGGTGGATTCGTAGCTTCAACCTTCAAGCGCGGAATCGCCTTTATTAATATTCCCACCACGCTGCTGGCGCAGGTGGATGCATCCATTGGCGGGAAAACAGGAGTCGATCTTGGAGCACTCAAGAATGAAGTGGGTGTATTTTCTGAACCGCGTGAATTATTCATCTGGCCTGGCTTTCTCAAGACACTTCCGAAGCGCGAACTGGTATCCGGACTTGCTGAAATCTTCAAGCATGGGCTTGTTGCAGAAGCCGGATATTGGCTCACCTGTACTTCGGCCAACCTGCTCGATACAGAAGAATTAACGGAGATCATCAGGCATTCCATCAGAATAAAATCTGCAATTGTTGCCGCTGATCCGACTGAAACCGGGGAGAGGAAGAAACTGAATTTCGGACATACAATCGGTCATGCAGTTGAAGGGTTGGTTCTTGAACGTGCAGAGAGGACATTGCTTCACGGCGAAGCTGTTGCAGTCGGAATGATCTGCGAATCGTGGATTTCAGTTCAGGAAGCCAAACTGCCCGAAGAGCAACACGAAGAGATTGTCCGGACGATTTGCAGGTATTTTCCGTTTCAATCTTTAAACCCTATGGATGATCATCGCCTCATCGAACTCATGCGTCACGACAAGAAGAATGAGAAGGGTGATATACGCATGGTATTGCTGAAATCAATCGGGGTTTGTCAGACTGGTAAGAGTGTTGCGCCCGACAGAATTATCTCGGCACTTGATTACTACCGATCCTTGTCTTAATTTTTGCGTATGAACAAACCCCGGGCAATCATCACAATACCACGAAAACTGAAAGGATCAGTGCGATTGCCGTTGTCGAAAAGTGAGTGCAACCGTATGCTCATCATTCGCGGGCTTTCGGGAACAGACGAACCTATGCATAGTTTGTCTGATGCACATGATTCACAGACGCTCGCCCAACTGCTTGAGAAATCTCAGAAGAACAGCAGCGACAGTATTTATGATTGCGGCCCTGCGGGAACTACCATGCGTTTTCTGGCCGCATATTTTTCAACGCTTCCGGGAACGAGAATACTGACCGGTTCAGCCCGTATGCAGAAACGTCCGCTCGGAATTCTGGTGGATGCATTGCGTACACTCGGTGCGCAGATTAGTTACAAGGGCGAAGAAGGATTTGCGCCTATAGAAATCACCGGAACAAAACTCAAGGGCGGAGAAGTGTCGCTGGACGGAAGTGTGAGCAGTCAGTTCGTTACTGCACTTCTGCTGATTGCACCGACACTTCATAACGGTTTGGTGATTCGCTTCAAAGGCCCTGTGGCTTCCACGCCATATATCCTGATGACGCTTCGGATCATGGAACGTTTCGGCGTGTTCGGAATCTGGGATGGAGATACACTTTCCGTGAGTAACCAGGCGTATGTGGTTGATGACCCGCAAAAGCAGTTCGATGTGGAAGCTGATTGGAGCGCTGCATCGTATTTCTACAGCCTCCTGGCAATTGCAGATGAAGGCGATATTTTCCTTGAAGGATTGCACGAACAAAGTCTGCAGGGTGATGCGGTTCTTGCCTGGGTGTTTCCGTTTCTCGGGGTGAGCACAAAATTCGAAGAGGGCGGAGTGCGCATTACGAAGAATCACTACAAGCCCAAATCATTCGCATTTGATTTCGAAGAGTGCCCCGACATTGTTCAGACCTGCGCTGTTGTTGCAGCCGCAAAAAAAATTCCGATGCTCCTGCGCGGCTTAAACACACTTCGCGTAAAAGAAACCGATCGTATTCACGCGCTCAGCACTGAACTGAAGAAATTAGGAGTTGGCGTAACTGAGCCGGGAAAAGGACTTCTTGAAATCAGAACTTTCGATGGTGAGGTGATGTCGCCATTGGAAATTGAGACGTACGAAGATCACCGGATGGCAATGGCATTTGCACCTCTCGCCATTCAATATCCCGGTCTGATCATGCACGATCCTGCTGTGGTCGGAAAATCTTTCCCTGGATTCTGGGAAGAGCTCAAAAAGCTCGGTGCAACCATCGGCTGAAAAATAACCCTATGTGGTTAAAAAAGCCACTATCTGACATTCACTTCCCGTTCGAGCTCGACACCAAACTTCTCTTTCACCGAATCCATCACCCGCTGCGAAAGATTAAACAGCTGATCTCCCTTCGCATGCCCGTAATTCACAATCACCAGCGCCTGGTCTTTGTGCACACCCGCATCTCCCTCACGGAATCCTTTCCACCCGCATTGCTCAATCAGCCATCCCGCAGCTAATTTGAAATCATTTCCCGATGGATAAGATACGATCTCCGGAAATTTCAGTTTCAGAATTTCAAACTGCGCAGCACTGATCACCGGGTTCTTGAAAAAACTTCCTGCATTTCCAATCACTTTCGGGTCGGGCAGCTTGCTTCTCCGGATATTGATCACTGCATCACTGATCGCTTTGACGGAAAGGTCCTTCACACCCATGCGCTCAAGTTCTTTTTCAATCGCGCCGTACGATGTATTGAATTTCGGTTTGCGCGATAAACGAAAAGTAACACGTGTAATCACAAATTCACCCTTGAATTTATTCTTGAACACACTCTCGCGGTAGCCGAAATTGCATTCGTTGGCCCTGAACTTCACAAAATATCTTCCCTTGATGTGATACGCTTCGAGCTCCTGGAAAACATCTTTCAGCTCCACACCATACGCACCGATATTCTGCATGGGACCGGCACCCACACTTCCCGGAATCAACGAAAGATTCTCCACGCCGCCATAACCGTTCCCGATGCAATACAGCACGAATTCATGCCATACTTCTCCGGCACCAACCCGCAGGTAAACCGATTCGTCATCTCCACCGCGATTCTCAATTCCTTTCACACCGTTGAAAGCAACGAGTGTATCCACGTCTTTAGTGAAGAGAATGTTGCTGCCGCCCCCAAGGATAAAAGGTTCATTTTCCAGCCACGCTTTCGATCCGGAAAGAGCATCCAGCGTTTCTTCCGAAGTGAATGTGGCAAACAGCTTCGCTTTTACATCCATTCCGAAGGTATTTAAAGCGCGCAGCGGATAATTTTCTTCCGGTTTCATCGTTGCAAATGTAAGAGAAGTAGTTTAGTCGGTAAGAATTTAAGTCGGCAAGTGGATAAATAGCCGACTAGCCTGCTTATCGACTTTATTCCTTAGTTACTTTCCTTAATTTCGCGCTGCACCACCATTGTGAAAAAAGCCACCGTTTCTGTAATCAACGATCTCGTCACCGACCAGCGTGTACATAAAGTCTGCACTACGCTGAGCTCGATGGGATTCGCAGTTACACTCGTCGGACGAAAGCAGCGCGCGAGTCTCCCTCTCTCTCCACGCGAATATCGCACACATCGCATGAAACTTCTGTTCGAAAAAGGAGTCTTGTTCTACTCTTTCTTCCAGGTGCGCTTGTTTTTCTTCCTCTTGTTCCGGAAATCAGATGTGTTGGTTGCAAACGATCTCGATACGTTGCTGCCAAACTATCTCGCGTCAAAGCTGAAAGGAATTCCTCTGGTTTACGACACACACGAAATCTTCACAGAAGTTCCGGAGCTTGTTGGACATAATTTCAAGCAAAGCGTATGGCGCGGAGTAGAACGCTGGATTTTTCCGAAGCTGAAGAATGTCTTCACCGTGAATCAATCCATCTCCGATTGGTATTTTGATAAATACAAAGTTCGCCCCCTCGTCGTGCGCAATATGCCCAGGAAGTCAGGAAAGGCGGTTGTACCGGCAACGCGTGCAGAACTGGAGTTGCCGGAGAACAAGAAAATCCTCATCCTTCAAGGCGCCGGAATCAATGTCGATCGCGGATCGGAAGAATTAGTGGCAGCGATGAAATATCTCCATGATGTTGTGCTGTTGATTGTGGGCAGTGGCGACGTCATTTCCTGCCTGAAAGAAATGGTGGATACTGAAAAGCTTCATGATCGGGTAATTCTCACCGGGAAAGTTCCGCAGGAGAAATTACAGCGTTATACAATGCTGGCAGATCTTGGCATCACACTCGATAAACCCACCAACATCAATTACCGCCTCAGCCTTCCGAATAAAATATTCGATTACATTCGCGCTGGAATTCCGGTTCTGTGTTCTGATCTTCCCGAAGTGGCAAGAATTGTGCGTGATTACAAAGTTGGGGTGGTGGCAGATTCTTTCGATCCAAAAGTACTCGCGGCAACTATTACGAGAGCTTTGAATTCGCCGGAATACAATACCTGGAAATCAAATACGCGCAAAGCAGCAGAAGAATTGTGCTGGGAAACGGATGAAACAAATCTCAGGAATGTATACACGAAATATTTATAAGTTCCGGCATCTGCAAATTTGCATATCTGCACATCTGCAAATCGTTGCCGGAGCCTCCTTCGAAGCATGAACGCGAAGCTGCACGTAATCTCATTTGATGTCCCCTACCCAGCGAATTACGGTGGTGTCATCGACGTGTTCTTCAAAATCAAAGCACTTCACGCATTAGGAGTTGAGATCACGTTACATTGTTTTCATTACGGACGTGAAAAATCTGCTGAGCTCGAAAAGTATTGCTCGAAAGTAAATTACTATTCGCGCCGCACATCTGTTTTTCAGTTGTGTTCTTCTGAACCTTTCATTGTGAATTCACGGCGTTCAGAAGAGTTGCTGAAAAATCTTCAGAGTGATAATGCGCCGATCCTGTTCGAAGGACTTCATTGTTGTGCTTATGTTACCCATCCTTCGTTGAAAAACAGAACGAAACTGGTCCGCACGCACAATATCGAACACGATTATTACCGTGCACTCGAAAGAGTAGAGAAGAAGTGGACCAAACGTCAGTACTTCAGACGCGAAGCAGGGAAACTGGAAAAGTTTGAATCAGTATTGAAGTATGCACAGCATATTCTGGCAATTTCTCCTGCAGATGCGAAGGAACTTTCAACGCGTTACAAAAACGTGGAGCAGATCATGGCTTTTCATCCGAATGAAGAAGTAAACATCCGTGAAGGAACAGGCACGTTCGCATTTTATCACGGAAATCTGGAAGTAGGAGAGAACAACGAGGCAGCTTTGTTTCTCGTGAATGAAGTCTTCAGGGGCCTGAATTATCCGCTTGTGATCGCGGGAAACAATCCGGCCGCAGAATTACTTACAGCATGTTCGGGCAAATCCAATGTCACGATCAGGCCTAATATCAGTACTGCGGAAATCGATGAATTGATTTCTACCGCACACGTCAATATTCTTCCGACGTTCCAGGCCACCGGCATCAAGCTGAAATTACTCGCTGCCCTGATGCGGGGCCGTCATTGTATCGTAAACTCGCCAATGGTTGCGGACACAGGATTGGAAAAAGGCTGCATCATCCGGGAAGATGCCGGCACCATGCGCGACGAACTCGTGAAACTGCGCGATGTTCCGTTCACAACAGCCGACATTGAAAAACGCAGACTCCTTCTCGACGATCGCTTCTCGAATCGCATCAACGCTAAGAAAATTCTGAATTTGTTGTAGGCCGAAATACTGCCTGCTAAATTTCGGTTACTTCACCATTCTCACACCGAAGAGTTCTTGCCGGAAACTTATTCACCACCAGCATATCATGCGTCGCAACAACCACCGCCGTCCCGGTCTTACTGATATCCGTCAACAGCTTTAGAATCTCTTCCGATGTTTCCGGGTCAAGATTCCCCGTTGGTTCATCTGCAAGAATTACTTCCGGATTATTCACCAGCGCCCGCGCAATAGAAACACGTTGCTGTTCTCCGCCGGAAAGCTCATGCGGCATTTTATGTCCCTTTGTTGCAAGTCCAACTTTATCCAGCACTTCCTGCGCACGCTCCTTCATTTTATCCTTGTCCTTCCAGCCCGTGGCTTCCATCACGAAGAATAAATTATCATTCACACTGCGATCATATAACAACTGAAAATCCTGAAAGATAATTCCGGTCTTGCGACGCAGAAAAGGAATTTCACTCCTGGTAATTTTCGTCAGATCAAATCCTGCAATCTTCGCTACTCCTTCTTTCAAAGGCACATCACAGTACAAGGTTTTCATCAACGAGCTCTTTCCGCTCCCGGTCTTGCCCAGCAGGTACACAAACTCACCCTTCGAAACAGTGAAATGCACATTGTTCAGTACCATGTTGTGTTTCTGAAACACCGATACTTTGTCGAGAGAGATGATTGTTTCTGTTTCCATCACAGCAAACGTACGCAAAGTAGGCAGGAGTTCAGTAGGCAGTAGGGAGTAAAGTATCAGAGTTTGAAAAATTATCTCTTTAACAAACTTTAATTCTCACTTAGGCAAAACAATAACACGCTGTTTTTCGACTGCCTACTGCCTACTGCCTACTGAACTCCTGCCTACTGTTTAGCAATAATCTTAACAAAGCGCCGTTGATAAGTAGGACTTAGCAGTTCCGCCTCATGATTACACCCATACTACCTTTATTAGCTAAACTTAATTGTAATGGGTTTATACAGGATTTTCCTGTTTTGTGGTCTTCTCTCCCTGCTTGCTCCGACAGCACTTTTCGCTCAGCAAACGCAGGAACTCGTTGCGCCCGACGCTGAGTTCCGTCGCGGACTCGACCTGTTCGAAAAGCAAAAGTATCCGGAAGCGCAGGACGTGTTCGACGGAATTGTGGCGTCTTCAAAAAATCAGCATGACCTTTTTGTAACGGATGCCGAATATTATGCGGCAATCTGTTCAATGGAATTGTTCAACAAAGACGCAGAAGTGCGCCTGAAAAACTTCCTGGTACATCATCCGGAAAGCCCGCGTTGCCGCATGGTGAACTGGCAGCTCGGTCGTTACAACTATCGCAAGAAAGATTACGACGAAGCGCTCGAATGGTTCCGCCAGGTGGAAATCTATGACCTCAACGAAGAAGAGCTTTCGGAGTTTTACTTCAAGCGTGGATATTCTCATTACGCACTCGGACAGATCGATTCAGCGAAGAAGGATTTCTATGAGATCCGTGAGATCGATTCGAAGTATTCGGCTTCAGCAAATTATTACTACTCGCACATTGCATATACCGAGGGCAATTATGAAATCGCACTGCAGGGTTTTCTGAAGCTGCAGGAAGACCCGGTGTTCGGTCCGTTGATGCCGTGGTACATCGCACAGATTTATTACCTGCAGGGAAAATATGAGCAGGTAATTGCATTCGCACCGCCTTTGCTGGATTCTTCCGATACGAAGAAAGTTCCCGAGATCGCGCACATCATCGGCGCATCGTATTACCGGTTGAATCGCTACAAAGAAGCAATTCCGTTCCTGCTGAAACATTACGATGCGGAGAATAGTCTTACGCGGCAGGAAGCGTATGAACTCGGTTTCGCTTATTACAAAACTGATACGGTAGCAAAAGCAATTCCGTTCCTGGAAATGGCGGCAGGCGATTCAGTTGATGCACTGGCCCAGAATGCGTGGTATCACCTGGCCGATTGTCATATCCGCAACGGTGACAAACAATCGGGACGAGCTGCATTCGGAAAAGCGTCCTCCATGAAGTTCGATGCGGCTATACGCGAAGATGCATTGTTCAGTTATGCGCGTTTGAGTTATGAGCTTTCATTCTCCCCGTTCAACGAAGCAATCATTGCGCTGAATAATTACCTCACGGAATATCCGAACACTCCGCGAAGTGATGAAGCGTACCTGTTGTTGACGGATGTCTACCTCAGTTCGAAAAACTATGCACTCGCGTTGTCTTCGATTGAGAAGATCAAGGTGCTCACTCCGGCAATGCAGGGAACATACCAGAAGGTTGCCTTCAACCGCGGGATAGAATTATTCAACCAGAAAGATTATACGGGAGCGATCATGCACTTCGATAAGTCATTGACGTATCCGATCAGTCGCGAACTGAATTCGCAGGCGCAATACTGGAAAGGCGAAAGCTGGTACGCACAAGCGGAGGCAGGAAGAGATTCCTCCGGATACACCAAAGCAATTGCGTGTTACAAAAAATTCCAGGTAACTCCGGGAGCTCCTGTTCTCGCGAATTACAACACCGCGAATTACAACATCGGGTATTGTTACTTCAAACAAAACAACATCAATGAAGCGGTTGTGTGGTTTCGCAAGTACACAACGAACAAAGGGCCAAACGATCCGAATGAACGCGTGTTCGATGCATACCTGTGCATGGGCGACGGATACTTCCGGATGGGAGAATTCATCAATGCTACCGAGTTCTACGGGAAGGCTGTTGCAACACCAACCGCAAACGGTTACAACAAAGATTACGCATTATACCAGCAGGCAATGGCCTTCGGATACCTCGGGAGGAAACAGGAGAAGGCAGAGGCGTTGAAGAACTTACGTGAAAATTATCCTAACACCGGATATCTCGTGAATGGACGCTACCAGGAAGCGCGTACACTTCATGAGCTGAAAGACTATGACAAAGCGCTTTCGGCATACAATGAGGTCTACATGAGTACGGACCCGCACGCTGAACCATTCAAAGTTTCCTGCCTCATCAATATGGGTTCGATCTATCGCGTGAAGAATGATAACGACAATGCACTTGCGATGTATAAAGACGCTGCTAAGCTTCTTAAGCCGAAAGGAACTGGAACAGAGTACACAGAAGTGATGAAAGAGATCAAAGAAATTTATCTCGCGAACAATCAACTGGATCAGTGGGAAACGTATGCAACTTCGATGGGCTACATCGAAAGCCAGGTGGTGGCCGATTCAACGGCTTACGCACAAGCTGCGAAGATGTACAATGTCGGGAACTGCAAGGAAGCAATTGCCCAGGCCAACAAATACATTCAGCGTTATCCTTCCGGAGTTTACATCACAGAGATTCATTATATGCGTGCGGAATGTTCTTACAAGTCCGGTGATACCACTACGGCATTAGGTAGTTACAACGCGATCCTCGATAAAGGTCAAACGAAGTACACCGATATTTCGCTCAAGCGCGTCGGATACATTTACTACACGCGCAAAGACTGGAACAATGCCTCGAAGGCATATTCACGGCTTGCAAGGGAAGCAAAGAACGATGCAGATCGCAACGATGCGAAAGTAAACGCCATGCGTACTTTCCTCTATGCGAAAAATATTGATTCTGCGAATGTTTACGCCGGACATGTTCTCGGTCTCAATGGAATAGCGGGTGCTGTGAAAGGTGAGGCGAACTATGTTAAAGGAAAATACGCATTGAACAACGGTGACAACGTGAATGCAGAAACCTATTTCGGAAAAGTCGCCGGGCTCGCACCGAATACGATTTACGCAGCTGAAGCAAGTTACCAGCTTTGTTATATCAAGTATCTCTCGAAACCTTCAAAAGCAGTTCAGAGTGCAATTCTCAAACACATCAACGATTACGATGGTTTCCCGGATTGGGCAGGAGAAGGCTGGTTGCTGCTGGCGGATAATCATCTCGGAATGAAAGATACTGCCAGCGCGAAGTTCGTACTGCAGGGTTATATCGAAAACGGAGATTCCCCGGTACACGTTCAGCGTGCAAAAGACAAGCTCCTGATGATTGAGAATGCACAGTCGCATCCGGCCGGAAGAATGCAGGAGGAGATTATTCTCCCGGTAGGAACCCCGGAAGACCAGAAATTATTTGAGAACGGAACAGGAAACGGAGGTGGAAATTGAAAAAGCTCATTAGCATACTCGCGATTGTAGTTCCGTTTTGCGTAAGCGCGCAGACGTACACAATTGATGCCGGGACAGATCCCGTACCTGTTACACGCGGTGATGCGAGGAAGATCAGCGATCCGGCACGCACGAAAGATACGGTGCTTCCAACACCGAACTTCACGTATGGGGTTCAATCAAAAAAATACAGCACCTCGTTCGGTCTTGACACCATCAAAGCCGCAAAGCTCGGAAGTGAACCATTGCCGAAATTGTATCGGACGTATGCACGGTTTGGCGTTGGAAATTATTCAACCTTCCTTGGCGAAATTTCCGTGATGTCGGTCCGTTCAAAAAACGGAACGTGGGGGATTCATGCAGGACATTTATCTGCAGGTTCCGGTCCGAAAGATGTTGCCGGGGAATTTTCCGGCTACAGCAGTCAGAACGTCGATCTCTTCGGGAAACGGTTTACGAAGAAACATGAACTCACCGGCGGATTCGGATTCGATCGCGATGTGGTTTACAACTATGGCAGCACAGCCGATTCAAACGTCTTCACAAAAGATTACAGCCGGCAGAAGTATAACTTCTACGATGTCGGACTCGGCGTGAAAAGTTTTTATTCCGATTCGGAAGCGATCAATCACAAAATCGGTTTCAACTACCAGTACTTCGACAACCGTTTCGGGGTAACGGAAGATCGCATTCTCTTCAACGCAAACGGAGGCCGCTACCTGCACACGATGTATATCGATGCAACTTTGGGTCTGGATTACAATCGCGTGAGCGGATTGGGAGACACCACCAACAGTACCATCATCTCCTTTGCACCGCGCATCGCGCAGAACGGGAAGAAATTCAATACCTATGCCGGCGTGAATATTGCTCACGAAACAGACGGGGAAGGTGCAACGTATTTCTATCCGCAGTTCTACGCTCAGTACGACATCGTGAATCACATCATCATACCGTACATCTCACTGAACGGTTCGCTCGACAGAAACAATTATCATTCACTGGCAGATGTCAATCCGTTCATTTCATCACAGAATGCGATCCATCTGCGCAACACGCAACGCATATTCGATCTTGAAATCGGTTTGAAAGGAAGTCTGAGCTCCGAAGTATTCTACCAGGTATCTGCTTCACGTTACCAGCTGAAGAATGCACCGTTCTTCGTGAACTCAGCGTTGGCCGAAGACGTGATGCAGAACAAATTCACCGTAGTGTACGATGGAGCAGACGTTGTGCACGTGGGCGGACAGCTTGGCTGGCAGAAGCGGGAGAAGGTCAAGATAGTGGCCGGCGGCGACTGGTATCAGTATAGCATGGATACTGAAAATAGACCTTGGCACACCCCAACCTTGCGCCTCAATCTGCTGTTCCAGTACAACATCCAGGACAAGATCCTTGTGCACTCTGATATTTACTACCTGAACGGACAGTACGCGCGTACAGGAACTGCTGCAACAGGATACGGTGAAACCAACCTGAAAGGCCTTGTAGACGTCAATTTAGGCGCAGAATACCGCTACAACAAGTACCTGTCCTTATTCATCGATTTCCGGAACCTTGCAGGCCAGCGATATATGCGCTGGAACGCTTATCCGACCCAGAAATTCAACCTCATGGGCGGTCTGACTTATACTTTTTGAGCGCGTAAGATTTGCCCGACCTCCGGGGTTTCCAAAACCTGGAAGGTCTGCCGGGATTTTCAGGCCGGAATTACCCCGGAGTTATTAACATTTTTGTTGAAAATTCATGACCTGCTCCGGGTATAAAAAATGGGCTAAAACCCTTTATATTCCGTAAATTTGTCTGATTAAATAATACCCGGTTCGCGGGCAAAAAACACACATGGAAGAGCTTGTGAAAGAAAACAAACCAAACGATTATTCGGCAGATAGTATCCAGGTCTTAGAGGGCCTTGAAGCAGTCAGAAAAAGACCGGCAATGTACATCGGTGATATTGGCTTTAAAGGCCTGCATCACCTCGTGTATGAAGTAGTAGATAACTCAATCGATGAAGCGCTCGCGGGTCACTGCAAAAACATCGTCGTAACCATTCATGAAGACAACTCTATCTCCGTAAAAGACGACGGACGTGGAATCCCTACAGACTTTCACCAGAAAGAACAGCGTTCGGCACTGGAGGTTGTAATGACGGTGTTGCATGCAGGTGGAAAATTTGATAAGGACTCCTACAAAGTTTCAGGTGGTCTTCACGGAGTGGGTGTGTCGTGCGTAAATGCATTGTCGCGTCATCTTATCGTAACTGTTCATCGCAACGGAAAAATTTACCAGCAGGAATACGAAATCGGGAAGCCGATGTACCCGGTGAAAGAAATCGGAGTGAGCGATTTGACCGGGACAGAAGTTCACTTCTATCCGGACTATACCATCTTCAATGTTTCAGAATACAATTACGAGACATTGGCAAGCCGTATGCGTGAGTTGTCGTACCTGAACAAAGGAATCGCAATCACATTGTTTGACCTTCGCCAGAAAAATGAAGAAGGTTTCCCGTACAGCGAGAAATTTTATTCGGAAGGCGGACTCAGGGAATTTGTTGCATACCTCGATGCGAATCGCGAAAAGCTGAGCGCAGATATCATTTACATGGATGGCGAACGCAACGGTGTTCCTGTTGAAGTGGCCATGCAGTACAACAATTCCTTCAGCGAAAATTTGCACTCATACGTAAACAATATCAACACGCACGAAGGAGGAACGCACGTTGCAGGATTCCGTCGCGGCTTAACACGTACACTGAAATCATACGCAGAGAAAGCAGGAATGTTTTCGAAACTGAAATTCGAAATCAACGGCGACGATTTCCGTGAAGGATTGACTGCGGTTATTTCTGTGAAAGTTCAGGAACCACAGTTCGAAGGGCAGACCAAAACAAAACTCGGTAACAGTGAAATCGACGGAGCAGTAAGTTCTGCGGTGAGCGACATGCTCAGCCATTACCTCGAAGAGAATCCGAAACAGGCGCGCATGATCGTAGACAAGGTTATCCTTGCTGCAACAGCACGTCATGCAGCACGTAAGGCACGTGAGCTGGTGCAGCGAAAAGGTGCGCTCACAGGTGGCGGACTTCCGGGTAAACTCGCCGATTGCTCGGAGAACGATCCGTCAAAATGTGAGTTGTTCCTTGTCGAAGGAGATTCAGCGGGCGGAACAGCCAAGCAGGGCCGTAACCGTGCGTTCCAGGCAATCATGCCGTTGAGAGGTAAAATCCTCAACGTAGAGAAAGCAATGGAGCACAAGATCTACGAGAACGAAGAAATAAAAAATATTTTCACCGCACTCGGAGTGTTCCGCGGAACGTCAGAAGATGAACGCGCACTCAACCTCGACAAACTCCGTTACCACAAAGTAGTAATCATGACCGATGCGGACGTTGACGGAAGTCACATCTCTACATTGATTATGACGTTCTTCTTCCGCCAGATGAAAGAGATCATCGAGAACGGATATCTCTACATCGCAACACCACCGCTTTACCTCGTGAAAAAAGGGAAAGAAGAGCGTTACTGCTGGACAGAAGATGAGCGCAGTGCATTCGTGAAAGAGCTGGCCGGCGATGGTAAAGAATCTTCAGTAGGTATTCAGCGTTACAAAGGTCTCGGTGAAATGAACGCAGAGCAGCTCTGGTTCACCACCATGAACCCTGAGAACCGCACGCTCCGCAAAGTAACAATCGACAGCGCTGCAGAAGCAGATCGAATCTTCTCCATGCTCATGGGCGACGATGTTCCGCCACGTCGTGAGTTCATCGAGAAGAACGCGAAGTATGCGCGGGTAGACGCGTAAACCTGCAGAAATAAATTACAGAAGTCCTGACAGCGCAAGTTGTCAGGACTTTTTATTTGGAGCGGCCCTGTTGTGCATTGAATTTCCTTTCGTCCCGCTTTCGTTAGTGCGCGCCATAAACCTGTGAAGAGTTGGAATGGGCGAATGGCGCGGCACTATACTCAATCGGGGCTGGGAATTCTCTGCTGTGTTTCAGAAAGGCACAAAAAAAAGCCCCGGATTTCCCAGGGCTTTTATTGATAATGTATAATACGAATTAGTCTTTCTTTGCCGGCTTCGCAGGAGCAACAACCGGTTTTACTTCCGGCTGCGGAGCAGCAGGAGCAGGTTTCGAAGTTTGTGCTTGCGGTCCGATTGAAGGTGCGAAACGCTCACTTGAGTATCTTGATATTGAGCCATCATTTAATACCTCATCAGCACGATTCGCAACGATGTGCCATGAGAATTTCACATTCGATTGACCGTTCATTAACTCAACAACGTCAAATCCTTCTGCTGTTTTACTGGTCACATAAACTCCGTTGCAGTCTCCTTCCAGCTGAATGAAAACGCGCAATGGATGCTCTTCGTTCACAACGATATTCTTCGTCAGAGTCGGATCAAGTGTGATGTGGGCTTTCCCGTTTACCAGTTGACCTGTACCATAATCCATAAAAAGATTCTCCGGTGCTTCAGGAGCGCTTAGAACAACCTGTTTACCGTTAACATCATTCACGACAGTATTTACAGTTCCCAATCCTTCGATCTTCCGGATTGTGCCTGCTGCTGTCACCGCACCTACGTATGACCACGCGTTAACATTCGTGTAAAAATATCCACCGGCGCGGAGCACACCTGCTGTCGTAGAATCTTGCACTGCACGGCCGTATACACCAATATCACGTCCGCCAAATGCACCTCCTGTACCGCTAACGAGGTAGTAACTTGTGGAACCTGTTCCGGCACCGACAACTCCGGTTCCGGTTGCAGCTGTGTTCACAGCCCAAACACCAAATCCAGCTACGTTTGAAGCCTGACCGAATACTCCATCACCCGTTGCGGACGCATAACCGACAACACCGGTTCCACTCGAGTTGTTGAAACCGTACACCCCTATACCAGTTGCAGTATTCTGTCCATAAACACCGTAACCACCTGCAACGCTGAAACCAGCAACTCCAATGCCGAGTGAACCAGCCTGAATCGACTGTCCGCGAACCGCAGCCCCAGTTGCTGCAGTACCGAGGTAATCACCCCATACACCGTTACCGGATCCACCAACAGTGGCACCATACACACCAGTACCATTTAATGCCTGGTTGAATCCGCCGACACCAAATGCAGTTGCGTTTAACACTTCACCCATCACACCGATACCTGTGCCAAGGTTTTGTCCATAGACACTTGCACCTGTTCCTGCCGTATAACCGTTGATCGCATAATCACCAAGTGAGTTCGTTGCTCCTGGATACCCTGTTCCGTAAACACCGAACACATCACCGGGAGCAGCTGCCTGCGAATTGTACAATGCTTCACCGGTAGTCAGAACACGCATACGCTCATTCGCCAATGCAGAACCACCTGTCCTGATTCCGAATGCATTCGCATCATTCGTCCCGATATAATTTGTTGTGATGTTTGTTCCGGTGTTACCAGTAGTTAACCACGCTCCATTTGCAGAAGTAATTGGTCCGCCGGATCCTGCAGTACCGTTCACAGTAACTGTTCCGTTTGTATTATAGATCACAGACGAAAGTGTCCAGGTCGGACCTGTTGGCCCTGTTGCTCCTGTTGCACCATTCGTTCCGTTGGTTCCGGTTGCACCGGTCGCACCCGTTGCACCATTAGCACCGTTAGCTCCTGTCAGTCCTGTTGGACCCGTTGCTCCGGTTGCACCATTCGTTCCATTGGTTCCGGTTGCACCCGTTGCACCGTTAGCTCCTGTGAGTCCCGTTGGACCCGTTGCTCCGGTCGCACCATTCGTTCCGTTGGTTCCGGTCGCACCCGTAGCACCTGTTGCGCCATTGGTACCGTTTGTGCCTGCCAAACCTGTAGGACCAGTCGGACCGGTAGCGCCCGTTGCACCATTGGTTCCGTTCGTTCCGTTATTTCCGGTTGGACCTGTAGCCCCCGTAGCACCATTCGTTCCGTTTGTACCTGCTACACCGGTGGGACCGGTTGCACCATTTGTCCCGTTATTTCCTGTTGGGCCTGTAGGACCCGTCGGACCCACACCGAAACCGGTTGGACCTGTAGCTCCTGTTGGACCAGTTGGTCCTGTGGCGCCATTCGTGCCGTTAATTCCGGCTGCACCTGTTGGACCAGCCGTACCAGTTGCACCTGTCGGACCAACGCTGCCCGTCACTCCGGTAGCACCGGTTAGTCCGGTTGGACCTGCGGCGCCCGGGGCACCCGCAGCACCTGTTGGACCTGCCGCACCGGCGCAATCCAAAGCGTCCCAGTTACCATCGGCGTTAATATCTTCACCTGCATCATTAATTCCGTTTGCATTCAAATCCCAACAGGAGATTCCATTGGTTCCGCTCGTACCCGCGGCTCCCGTAGGACCTGGTGCACCTGCAGCCCCCGTTGGACCCGCAGGACCAACACCTCCTGAATTGCACAGGGAAGTCCACACACCTGCTTTGTAATAAAAAAAGCAGAGCGAGTCGAGATCATATACCAGCAATCCTTCCGTACCTGCGTTCACAGTAACAGCGAGACGCTGCACCGCCGTCATTCGAGGAACAAGCACACCTTGCGTGGTGGACTGCATTTCAAGAATGGATGAGGGGTTCGGAGTATTGGTTCCGATACCAACGTTGTTCTGCGCGTAAGCCATACCGGTCATTGTGACGGATACAACTAATTGGAGTAGGATTTTTTTCATTGGATCTGGGGAAAACGCCATTTAATGGCGGATAACAAAAATAACCCAATTCCCGTCAAAAACAAATCCCGGCTATAGGGCCGGGATTTGCGAAATTTTTGATTGAAGGATTAGTGTGGATTCGCTGAGCGCTGATTCAGGTTAACGTTTGAAACACCGTTACGTGAAGCATCTGTTGCAGGAAGCCCCGGAAGTTTCGCTGGCATTGCATCGAAGCGGATCTGGGTTCCGTCCCACCAGATTCCCTGAGGCGCATCCGTTGTGTTGTTGTCGTTAAACATCACACTGCGCATCTTCTGATCGAAATCGGTTGCAAGAACTTCTTCCGGCTGTTCCATTCCCTGGTCAGCAGCAATACTGGCAACTGCAATCCATGAGAACTGAACATTTGAAGTTCCGGAGTTGTTTTCCTTAACGTAGAAACCTGTTGCATCAACGGAAGAAACATAAACGCCGTTTGAATTTCCTGTTGGTGTAACTGTAATCACCAGGTCACTTGGGTCTCCAATAATTGCAGCGAAGTTTGCATCAAACGGTACAAACACTTCTCCGTTTGAGAGTTGTGATTTTCCGCGACTTGTTACATCAGATGACATTGATTGATTTGAATAAGTGCTGATTCGGGCAACAGATCCGTCCTGTTTGTCATGCAGGCGCATGGTCGGAGCATTTGTGTAAGTAGTTCCATCAACATACAATGAGTAACGGGTACCTTTCACATGCATACCGTAAGCCATACCGCGAACCCATCCACCCATTACTCCACCGTAGATACCCATACCAATGTTGGTGTTTGTTTCACCATCCCATCCTACAGTTGATCCCGTAGTCATTGAGTTATTGCTGACACGACCCGTTGCAAGACCCACCTGATATGCCTGCCCAAAACCGTAAACACCGTAATCAATTGTTGCAAATGAATAGTAACCCAAGGCTCCAATTGCCAGACCATAATCGTATCCTAACACACCTCCGCTCCGGGTAGTCGTTCCACCTGAACCCCATACTCCAAACTTGTAAGTTCCCGAGGTTGTTGCAGTTCCGCTCACACCACTGGCAATTGCGTTAAACCCTGTTCCTGCAGTGTTTGTAAGATAAATTCCGCGGGTACCGGCACCTTGTGCATTTGTTCCGTTGTATTCTCCCTGTACACCCGCGAAAATAGTTGCACCGGCCGTTACCTGTCCATAAGTTCCCGCTCCATTCTGATCGGTGTAACCGTTTAGTGCCCAAGGGAACGTAACGTTTCCAACTCCGTTCATGAGATCTCCGGCCAAAACTGTATTGGTTGTTCCGATGAAGAACTCACCGAGATTTGAGAGTCGTCCACGTACAAGGTTGTTTGAATAAAAATCAACGTGGTTATTACTAAGTGTTCCGAATATTCCGGTTCCCGCAAGTGTATTTCCACCAACGAGCCATGCTGCATTTGCACTCGATATCGGACCACCCGAACCCGCGGTCCCGTTAACTGTAACTGTACCGTTTGCGTTATAAGTAACTGAAGCAAGTGTCCATGTTGGACCGGTTGGACCGGTCGGGCCCGCAGCGCCTGCAGCACCCGTCGGGCCTGCAGCACCGGTTAAACCTGTTGGGCCTGTAGCTCCATTAGCACCTGCAGCACCTGTAGGTCCTGCCGCTCCGGTTGCGCCCGTGGCTCCATTAGCACCTGCCGCTCCGGTTGCACCCGTAGCTCCATTAGCACCTGCAACTCCGGTCGCACCTGTAGCTCCGTTAGCACCTGCAGCACCTGTAGGTCCTGCCGCTCCGGTTGCACCCGTTGCACCATTAGCACCTGCCGCTCCGGTCGCACCTGTTGCTCCATTAGCACCTGCAACCCCTGTCGGACCTGTTGGACCTGCAGCACCGGTTGCTCCATTGGCGCCGGTCGCGCCGGTAGCACCAGCCGTTCCGGTAGCACCTGTGGCACCCGTTGCGCCATTATTTCCTGTAGCACCTGTTGGTCCTGTTGGCCCAATACCAAATCCGGTTGGTCCTGTAGCACCTGTTGGTCCTGTAGGGCCCGCAGCGCCGTTTGTTCCGGCAGCACCTGTCGGACCTGCCGCACCTGGCGCACCCGCTGCACCGGTTGCTCCGGGAGCTCCTGCACAATCAAGTGCGTTCCAGAATCCATCTCCATTAATATCTTCAGCAGGATCTGTCACACCGTCACCATCAAGATCCCAACATGAAATTCCGTTTATACCTGCAGCTCCTGTAGGTCCAGCTGCACCTGCTGCACCGGCACAATCCAGTGCGTCCCAGTTACCATCAGAGTTCACATCTTCACCTGCGTCATTCACACCGTTACCATTCGTGTCCCAGCAACTGATTCCGCTTGTCCCGGCTGCACCTGTAGCTCCTGCAGCACCTGTCGGACCCGCCGGACCAACTCCACCTGAATTACAGAGTGAAGTCCACACACCTGCCTTGTAATAGAAAAAGCAAAGCGAGTCAAGATCGTAAACCAGAAGACCTTCCGTTCCTGCATTAACCGTAACAGCAAGACGTTGAACCGCCGTCATTCGCGGAACGAGTACACCTTGTGTGGTGGACTGCATTTCAAGAATGGATGACGGATTTGGGGTGGTCGTTCCGATGCCTACATTGTTCTGTGAATGGAGGCTCATTGTTGTTAAAACAACAATACCTGCGAGTAAGAGTTTTCTCATAAGCTGGATAGGGTAATATGCATAGTTTCCGATCTTACAAATATAAAAGAAATGGGAAAAAAAGCAAATGAGGTTACTAATGAAAGTCAACCCTTTACCGTAACCGGTGCGTGAATTCTGATTCCGGACATTGCCATGAATACCGTATGCAGGAGCATCGCCATTAATCTGCAATCGCCTGGTGTAGCGCGAACAGGATTATATTCAGTTTTGGTGTATAAAGAATTGACTCACTTGCAGTTGCGTGGAAAGAAATCCGGAGGGTAACCCCAGTCAGCAGGTTTACATGACTATTTGAGACTAGTCTTTCTTTGGCTGAACCGCCGGATTATTTCCGGGCAATGATGTTTCAGGAGTTGTCTGATCGCTGGCAGCCAGTTTCGGTTGAACGGAAGATTGCTGCTGAGGATGTTCATTTGCACCGCTTGCCAGAACAGGTGTTACGGCAGGAGCCTTCACTGCACTGTCGGAACCGGTGGCTGCCACTTGATTCTGAGCAACAGATATCGTGGATATACCGAGCAACAATAACAAGCAGAATCCGGTTCTCAATAGGTAAACGTGCGTAGCAGTTTTCATGTTAACGATAGATTGCTGTCACAGTTGCGTGATGAGGTTGTGTTGCGGTATAAATTGCAATACCGGTAGTTCCCGAAATGGCTGTCGTACGATATTGAACCTGTACAGTGTTCGCTACGCTGGCGTTAACGGTTGCGTCTTTGGAAAATGCAACACTCCATGTGGTGGTTGAAAGCCCGCTGAAAGAATTGTACACGCCAACTTTTTCACAGGTTCCCCCAACGGGTACACCATTTACCAGAATCTGGAATTCAACCAGGCTGTTGGAGCCGGTATAACCGAATCCTCCTGCAGTAAATGTGATATGTGCTGTTGTAGTTGACGGTGTGAAGCTGATAAAACCTCCCGGAAGATTCGTGAATGCAGTTGCAGTCAGTAGTTGGTCTCCCGTTGTACTGGAAGATGTAATTGTTGCAACAGGTCCGGTTGGCCCCACTGCACCTGTAGGTCCTGCAGGACCTGTATTTCCGGTTGGACCCGCTGCGCCCGTGTTGCCTGTTGGACCAGTATTACCTGTTGGACCTGCTGGCCCGGTTAATCCGGTCGGACCCGCCACACCGGTTGCGCCCGTAGGACCGGCTGCACCGGTATTTCCCGTTGGACCTGCAGGCCCGGTCAATCCCGTTGGACCCGCAACGCCTGTAGGACCTGCTGCACCGGTCGGTCCGGTTGCACCCATTGGTCCGGTTGCACCTGCACAGTCTGCAGCATCCCAGTTCCCATCTGTATTAATGTCTTCTGCCGGATCATTCACTCCATTTCCGTTAAGGTCCCAGCATGCGATACCGTTAGTTCCGTTCGTGCCGCTTGCACCTGTTGCACCTGCAACTCCGGTAGGGCCAGCCGGACCTGCAGCACCGGCGCAATCCAGGGCATCCCAGTTACCATCTGAATTTACATCTTCACCCGCATCGTTTACGCCATTCCCGTTAGTATCCCAGCAA
>Ga0255338_1002899_pt1 | contig 22676 bp, 16 predicted proteins | sample MeOH1_35cm_T4_19_FD_203715 | JGI IMG/M metagenome (GOLD analysis project Ga0255338, IMG submission 203715) | Sandy soil microbial communities from University of British Columbia, Vancouver, Canada - MeOH1_35cm_T4_195 | ecosystem: Engineered > Artificial ecosystem > Sand microcosm > Unclassified ...
TTTTTTATTTTTAGATAAACAAAAATTTAATAAAATAGTAAAAATACTTTGCCACAATGTTAATTTTTTTTTATTTTTGAAAAAAAAAATTAATTCTATAATTTTTTTAATAGTATTACTTATTTGTTTTTCAAAATCAAGTAAACGTAAATAATAAAATGTTTTTTGTTTTACTTTTTTTTTAGTAACTTTATGTAAAACATTTCTTTTTAAAATAATATATTTAACTAATAAAATTGGATTAAGTCCAAATTTAATTTTCAAATTTTGTAATGCTTTAAAAAATAAACGAATAGATCTATTTTTATAACCGCTTTTTATTAAAAAGCTAGTAAACTTAGAAACAATAAAATCACCATATATATATTTCCAATAAAAGTAATCTAATTGTCTTTTTTTATTTATATTAGCTGATTGTTGTGTATGTAAATTTTTTAAGTAAGAATACATTTAATAAATAAATTATAAAATAATGTATAAGTTTAATAAAATAAAACTAATTAGATATACAAAAAGCACACTTATTGGCATTAATACTTTCCACCCTAATTTCATTAATTGATCATAACGGTATCTAGGAAAAGCTGCTCTTATCCAAACAAAAATAAAAACATGTATTGTTACTTTTAAAGAAAAAGTAATAAAATCTGGCAACATTTCAATTAAAAAAATAGGTATAGGTAACCAACCTCCCCAAAAAAAAATAGTTAATAAAGAACTCATTAAAACGATATTACCATATTCCGCTAGAAAAAATAAAGCAAAAGCAAGAGACGAATATTCAACATTATATCCTGCTACTAATTCTGCTTCTGCTTCTGGTAAATCAAATGGAGCTCTATTTGTTTCTGCTAAAGCAGAAATAAAAAAAATTATCCATAATGGAAACAATGGTAAAATAAACCAAACATATGATTGATTTAAAACAACATCTACTAAATTGAAACTATCTGTCATCATAATCATAACTATAAAAACAAAACCTATACATACTTCATAAGAAATCATTTGTGCTGCAGAACGTAATCCTCCTAAAAAAGCATATTTGGAATTACTAGACCAACCTGAAAAAATAATACCATATACACTAAGAGAAGAAACAGTCAATAAATATAAAAGAGAAAAAGGAAAATCAATTAAAACTTTATTTTCTCCAAATGGTATAACTACCCATAAAATAACACTACAAAAAAAAGTGAATATTGGTGCAAGTAAAAAGATAAATAAATTAGCATTACTAGGCAAAATTATTTCTTTAACAAATAACTTTAACCCGTCTGCAATTGGTTGTAGAAATCCAAAAAAACCTACTATATTCGGTCCTCTTCTTCTTTGTATAGAAGCCATTACTTTACGTTCTACTAAAGTAGTAATAGCTAAAGTTAATAATAAAAAAACAAAGAAAAATAAAAAAAATATTAAATTTTTATAAAAAAAAAAAAGCATTATTCTTTTTAGTGTAAATTATATAAGCGGCTGCAGAAGGACTTGAACCTTCGACCAATTGATTAACAGTCAACTGCTCTACCACTGAGCTATGCAGCAATTATAATAAATCTAAATTAAGGCAAACAAAAATATTTTTGATTATTAGTATTAGTTAGCTAAATAAATTACTTTACTTATACATCTAACCTATATGGTAATGTTCTATTACCTATCTCATAGAAAACAAAAGATATAGACTTCTTACTTATATGTTTTCAGTAATTATTCTAACATGCGTAGCTACCTAACGATGCTTATAACATAATAAACAATTAGTACACCATAGGCATGCTTTTTTCAGTCCTTGCGTACTAAAAAAAAGTTCATCTCTATTTTCTTTATCTAGCAGCAGATAGGGACCGAACTGGTTCTCACCGTTCTGAACCCAGCTCACGTACCACTTTAATTAGCGAACAGCTAAACCCTTGGAATCACCTGCAACTCCAGGATGTGATGAGCCGACATCGAGGTACCAAACGATTTCGTAGATATGGACTCTTGGAAATCATAAGTCTGTTATCCCTAGCGTACCTTTTATCCGTTGAGCGATAATCTTTCCACTCAGTATTACCGGATCACTATGACCAACTTACGTTCCTGTTAAATTTGATAATTAAACAGTCAAGCAAACTTATACCATTATATTTTAAAACCAAGATAGTTGAAGTTTACTTTATGCACATCACCGTTACTATTTAGGTGACAACCGCCCCAGTCAAACTACCAATCATACATATTAATTTATTAATAATAAATAGTAACTAACCGTTAAAAAAATACTATTACAAGAATAAATTAATTAAAATTTAATTTACATATATATCCTATATAATTAACAAATTAATTACAATAGATGATTATAGTAAAGGTGCATAGGGTCTTTCCGTCTAACTGCTAGTACTCTGCATTTTCACAGAAAATTCAATTTCACTGAGTTAATATTGGAGACAGTGGGAAAATCGTTACGCCATTCATGCAGGTCATCAATTAAATGACAAGGAATTTCGCTACCTTTGGATCCTCAAGATAGGACCGTCGTTTACTGGTTATTATAAAAAAAGCTATTACACCTTTCTTTTTTTAATACCAGCACCGGACAGGCGTCAGACTTAATACTTCATTTATTCAATTTTGCAAAGTCCTGTGTTTTTGATAAACAGTCGTTCTCCCCTGTTATGTTTTTTCTATAACGGAATAATCCATTATAAAAAACTCTTTCTTCCGAAGTTACAGAGTTATTTTGCCGAGTTCCTTCAATATTATTACCTCATTCACCTTAGTATTCTCTACCTGCCTACTTGTGTTAGATTCGGGTACGATCTATAATAAAAACAAATTATAATAGCAATTTTTCCAGAGACCGTTATATAATAATATAATAAATATTTATATACTACAATCTGTCATTGCTATAAAGGTTGAACATGTTTATATTCATTCTCATTGAAAATAACGTTGGTTTATTTCTTAGAGATCGACTAACTCTAATTGGATAATCCTTGTATTAGAAACCCTTAGGCTTTCGGTGATAATGTTTCTCACATTATTTAAGTTACTCATGTCAATATAATTGTCTTTGATACAATAATAAATTATTTGAATTTATCTTTGATGTATACAAAGCATTCTGCTACTAATAATTATTTTATAATTTCAGTCATTCTCTTAAGTCTCTGTACATCTACAAAACCAAATAAAAAGAATCAGTGAGCATTTACGCTTTCTTTAAATGATGGCTGCTTCCAAGCCTACATCCTAAATCTTTAACTTATTTAGCTTCTCATTTCACTAAGAGAATAGTTAGAGACTTTAATTTATAATCAGGGCTGTCTCCCTCTCGAATAAAGACCTTATCACCTTTATTCCGATTACTATTATAAATTTTTTTTACCTTCAAAGTTTTCATAAAATCAGTAAGAAAAATTCCCCATCAGTTATAAAGTGCTTTACAATAAAAAAATCAACAATAATACTTTACCTCCATAAATTTCGCAGAAAACCAGCTATTCCAAGTTTGATTAGCCTTTCACCCCTATTCACAATTCATCCCAGCGTTTTGCAACACACACGAGTTCGGTCCTCCAATACATAGGTCTTATATATCTTCAACCTGATCATGAATAGATCACTTGGTTTCGGGTCATATTTATATAACTATTAGAAATTCGAATTAACTACATATACATCTAACGACTTATATTTGCTATATAAATATACTCATTGACCCATTATGCAAAAGGTATATTGTTACAACTTTTTAAGTTGCTCCAAATGCTTTTAAGTATTTATTTTCAAGGTCTTTTTACTCTTTTTAAGAAGATCTTTTCACCTTTCCCTCACGGTACTGTTCACTATCGGTTATATAATATTAAATTAGGGTTATAAAGTGGTATTAGAATATTCAAATACTGTTACCTGGCAACATTTTACTTTATTATACTATGGATTTTGATTATACAGGACTTTCACCTTTATTGTTTAGTTTTCCAATCTAATTTTAATCAAAAAAACCAACTACACCCTATTCCAAATTCGCTCACCACTACTATTGGATTCTCTGTTGAGTTCTTATATTCAAATTACTAAGATGTTTCAATTCATTTGAATAAATAAAAAAAATAAATACTATTTACATAATATTTATGAAAAGTAACTACATACGAAAAAACTTTTTATTCTCGCTACTTATTATCGTTTGTAACGTTTAATATTATATACCAAGGTATCCAATAAATACTTACTTATATTTTGATTTTTTACCTTACTTACATTTTTTTGCTCATGTCAAATATTACAAGATATATAAAATGTTGTTACTCATATATCATTTTGTATAATACTATAAAAATTAAATAGAAACACAATATATTATTTATACTATATTACTATTTGTTTTAAAAATAAATTAAGAAAATTTAACAACTATTTTAAAAGATATTACATTTTATTTATTTACCTTATTCCAGCCACAGGTTCCCCTACGACTACCATGTTACGACTTCACCTCAGTTATGAATAATCTCTTGGATATTATATTTATACTCGTAAATAAGATTTAAATCTTATCGTATAAGTAATCCAATAATATTATACAAAATTATTGACTTCCGTGGCGTGACGGGCGGTATGTACAAGATCTGGATACACATTCACCGTAACGTTATTATTTACGATTACTAGCAATTCCGGCTTCATGTTCTCGAGTTTCAGAGAACAATCCGAACTATGATAATTTTTAGAGATTTGCTCCAACTCACATTATTGCTTCTCTTTGTAATTACCTTTGTAACACATGGATAGCCCAATCCATCAAGGCCATAATGACTTGACGTCGTCCCCTAAATTTATAGTTTATTTGTATAAATACTTAAATATAAATGAGGGTCTCGTTCGTTGATGGGAATTAACCTAACGCCTCACAACACGAACTTACGACAGCCATGCAACACCTGTATTAGATATTTTGAAAAGTTATTAAATAAATAAATAACTTTTTATAAATGTCTTAAAAAGAGATAGAATTATCATTTATATAGAAAACTATATATCTACTATCTATATCTAATATGACAAGGATTGGTAAGATTTCTCGCGGTGTATCGAATTAAATCACATGTTCCACTGCTTGTAGCAGATCTCCGTCAATTTCTTTAGGTTTTAATCTTGCGATCGTAGTTCCCAGGCGGAGTGTTTAACGCGTTAGCTGTAATATTAGAATATCTAACATTTAACACTCATCGTTGACAGCATAGACTACGGGGGTCCCTAATCCCCTTCGATTCCCATGCCTTCGTGCCTCAGTGTCAGTCTATTATAGATAACTGCTTTCGCCTGCGGAGTTCCCTCTATCTTTGACGTATTTCAACTCTGATTATAGAAGTTCCGTTACCTTTTAATAAACTCTAGCGTAATAGTATTAAAAATCTTATTATCATCTATATAAAATTTAACTTAAAACTTATTACACAACCTACGCACCCTTTACGCCCAGTCAAGGAGAGTAACACTCGCGCTACTCGTATTACCGCGGCGGCTGGCACGAGTATTGGCCAGCGCTTGCTCCTAAATACTGTCATTATCTTCTATAGGGCAAGAGTTTTACGACTAAATGCGCCGTCCTCACTCACATGACATACCTGGTTCAAGCTTTCGCTCATTGACCAAGATTCCCCACTGCTGATTTCAAATGAAATTAGGACCGTTTCTCAGTTCCCATGTGGCTGAACAACCTCCCAGAACAGCTAAGCATTATTGGCTTGGTAAGCTTTTAATCCCACCAACTACCTAAAACTATATATGAAAATCTTTTAGCGATAATATATATCTTGATTGGAATTCATATTCTGAAGAAATATACATTCCAAACTAAAAGGTATTTTCAATATATCTTATACACCCGTTTGCTACATTTTCATTATTATTACTAACAGTAATTCTTTATAGTTAAAATAAAAACGTACAACTTGCATGTGTTAAGCCTGTCACAAGCATTCACTCCGAGCCAGAATAAAACCCAACAAATACGAATATATATTTAAATTAATATATATTCTTTTAAAAAATCCAAAAACTGTATTTTATTTGATTATTATTAATAATATATAATATAAAAAAACATTTAATACCTAATAAAAAGATTATATAAAAAAGAGGATCATTAAGGAATTTATTTTAATTGAATTATTTGTTACTAGTATTTATATAGATAAAATAATATTAAATTAATATATTAAAGTTAAATCTGATAAAAGATATGTGAAGTCTAATAAAAATATGTAAAATCTAATAAAAATATATTACTTAATTAAATAAATATATAAATTAATATATATTATAATATATATTAATATATAATATAATAGTAAGACGTTAGTCGTATTAAAAGGTATGACCTTTTAATTATTAACATTTTTCTAAAAAAACATTTGAAAATAATAAGAGATAGGGGGTATTTTTTTAAAGTAGAAAGATGCTGAGTGTATTATTTACATTTTAAAAGAGGGTTATTTTTGTAAAATACCGTTTTTTATTTATATACTAAATTAGGTATTAAATACTATTATTTTGTAATAGTGTAAAATTATGAAATTCTGTATATTTATTATAGTCTTTAATTATTTATTATTATAAGTATAAAATGATATGATATATTTTTTAAATTTTTACTATATTTATTATGGAAAAGAGTAGTACTTATTAATATTTTTAAAATAATCCATGATATTTTTCATAAATTACGATAGTTATAAAAATATATTTTGTATCTATTTAGTATGAATTATCCCGTAAAATAACAAAAAATGAAAAACTCACTCCAATACTCCCCTATTGGAGTGAGTTTTTCACTCGGGATAAATCCATATAAAAAATATATGTATTCTTTTTTTAAATAATCATTTAATATAAAACTAATAATACATTATGCCTTTTATTACTAATAAATATAAAAAAATATTTATAAATAATAAAAAGATAATTTAAATTCAAACATTAATATAAATAATTAATTTATACAAATACTGAAAAATAAGTAGTTGACAATTACTATATAAAAATAAACTAAAATAACAAAAAAATAATAAAAAAATAATAAAAAATAATAAAAAAGTATGATGACCTTTACGGGATTTGAACCCGTGTCTTCTCCGTGAAAAGGAACTGTCTTAGACCACTGGACGAAAAGGCCTAAATAATAAAAATCTAAATATAGATAATATTAAGAAAGAGACCAAACTGTCCCAGTTTCATATTTTCTAAATGATTGACTTAAATTTACTTTTTTTTGAACAACACTGAAATAAAAGACACTATAAACTAATTCGACAAAACCTGTTAAAGGAAAATCTTTTCTTAATGGATGTCCCATAAATCCATAATCAAGTAAAATTCTTCTTAAATTCATATTATTTATAAAAAAAACTCCAAAGAAATCCCAACATTCACGTTCATACCATGAAATGTTTGGATAAATATAAGTTAAAGAATACATTGATTCTAATTCAGATAAAAAAAATTTTAAAAAAATTCTAAAATGATAAAAAATTGAAATTACATGATAAATTAAATTAAATCTTTTTTTTCTTAAAGAATAATCAACACAAGTAAAATCAATTAATGATTTAAATTGACTATTTAAATCTTTATATAAAAAAAAACTTAATAATAACATATATAATTTATGAGTTCGTATAAAAAGAAAATTATTATTTTTTCGAATTGAAAAAATAAATTTTGGTACATTTAAAAATAAATAAGAAATAAAATTAATGGATTTCATTGTTGTATTTGTTATATAAAATTATATTTTTATGGATTCTAATGGACTCGAACCATTAACCAAATGCTTAGAAGGCATCTGCTCTACCAATTGAGCTAAGAATTACCATAAATAATAATAAAAATTTAAAAAAGAATATTGTTTTTATTTTTTTTAATAATAGTGTTAATAAAAAAAGATTTTAATATATATATATATAATAAACATTTTTTATTTTAAATAACAAATGTCTATTAAAAAGAGATATATTATATAACATTAGTTTAATATTTTAATTTGGACCTGGTAGGAATCGAACCCACAACCAGTCCCTTATGAGGGGATTGCTCTACCATTGAGCTACAAGTCAAAATTAAATAAATGCACACAGTAGGGATCGAACCTACGACCAGCTGATTAAAAGTCAGATGCTCTACCGACTGAGCTATGTATGCTAATAAGTGCACACAGTAGGGATTGAACCTACGACCAGCTGATTAAAAGTCAGATGCTCTACCAACTGAGCTATGTATGCTAAAAAGAACTAAAAAAAAATTTTAAAAAGACATAATTAATTATGCCATTAATAAGAAAACGATCGTGATTGTAGATAATGCAATAGCTTCTGTTAAAGCGAAACCTAAAATAGCATAGTTGAATGATAATTTAGCAATGCTTGGATTTCTTGATACTGAGTCTAATAAGTTTCCGAAAATAATTCCAATTCCTACTCCTACTCCTGATAATGCGATTGTAGCTAAACCAGCTCCGATTTGTTTGAATTCTGTTACCATATTAATATATAAATATATAAAATCGTATAAAAACCTCCAATAACCATCCTTTATTATATACGAATATGCTGAGAGCGGGACTTGAACCCACAAATATGGAGCATGAATCCATGGTTTTACCGATTAGACTATCTCAGCAATTTAATATTCTATATTAATTTTAAAAAGTTAATATTATATACAAGTGTAAAATAATAAAATAATTTTTTTTGTTCTAATAAAATTTTATTTGAAATAGAAGGAGAAACAATCATTTTATTATTATATATGTAATAATAAAGAGTTTTATATTTAAATAAAAAAAAATATAAAAATGTAAAATTATTTAAATATGAAATATTATGTGTATTTAATTTATTATTCGAATTTGATTTTATATAAGTATAAGAAATATTGTTTAAATATAAAGGATTAATATTAAAAAATAAATCTTTTTTTTTCTGTTTCAAAAAAAAAGGAAATTGGTATTCAATTTTATAATTTCCTTTATAATAATTTAAACGATCAAATGTATATTCATTATTTTTTTGAGTAAAAAAAAAATAAAAAATATTATCCATCAAATCAGGATATACACATTTATTATATAATGTATTTTTACTTGTAACAGTACTAGTTAAATAAGTATCTTTAACAAGTGAATTAGATTTAATTAATTTAAATAATGTAAGATAATATTTTTTTTTCACATCATCAGAAATTTTATAAACATATTTAGTTAAAAATGAAAAATAATTTTTTAAATAAAAAACATATAGATATTTAATACTATTATAAAAAAAAGTATCAATTTTAATCAAATCATATTTTTTTAAAAAATAATGTGTTGTTTGTATACGTTTATCATTAACTAAAACACCTTTATTAAAAATAAATGTTCGTATTTGAGTTAATGGAAAAAAAGAACAAGATTTAAATAAAAAAAAATCAATTCTATAAATAAAAAAAGAAATAAGATTAAAAAAAGATAAAAATTTGTTCTTTAATAATACATCTTTTTTATTATGTTGTCTATAATATTGTAATAAATTAGAATATGAAGATTCTAATGAAATAATACTAAAAAAATCAAATAAAAATTGTTTTTTATTTAAAAAAGGATCACTTTTAACAAATAAAAATTTCAATTTTCTAAATAACTGTACAAGATAATAAAAAAAAAATTTTTTATTTAATTTTTGTTTGATTAATAAAAAAAAACGTTTGAATTTTTTATTAATTAAATTATAAAATTTTTTTCTATTACCTAATGGTAATAATTGAGTAGGTAAAAAAAAAATTATAAATTCATTAAAACTACTTAATTTTTTTAAAATTAAAGATTCTACCTGAACTAAAATATAAAATTGTTTTAATGTACTAAGAAAAAGAGAATTATTTTTTTTCATATTAAAAGAACTACTATTTTTTTTAAATTCTCGTTGTAATAAAGTTAGTTGTTTATAAAAAATATTTTTATACTTTAATATTTTTTTTTTTACAACTAAAATATTAAAGTATTTTTTCATTAAAAAAAAAATTAAATCTAAAAGAATAAAAAATTTAAATTTTTTATTCTTTTTTAAATAATAAAAATAATAAAAATATTTTATTAATATTAAATACATAAAAATAAATAAGTCTTTTATATATTTAATGCTCACTGTAGGACTTGAACCTACACGCCATGAAAGCAACAGATTTTAAGTCTGTCGTGTCTACCAATTCCACCAAGTGAGCAAAAAAAATAAAACGGGTCAGATGGGATTTGAACCCACGACTTTTGGCGTGACAAACCAACACTCTAACCAACTGAGTTACTAACCCTTACAATAATATTTTGGAGTAGCAGGACTTGAACCCGCACGACATTACTGTCTGTAGATCCTAAATCTACCGTGTCTACCAATTTCACCATACTCAGGATAGGACAGGATTTGAACCTGTGATTACTAAATTTCAAATTTAGCGCTTTTGACCACTCAGCCACCTATCTATAGTATAAAATGAATATACTATCATTTTACTTGAAAGAAATATATTTTAAAATAATATATTTATTATTTTTAATTGTTATTATTATTTGTATAATGATAATAAAAAGTAAATATATTCTATTATTTATACTATCTCCTATAAAAAAAATAAAAATACATTTTTTTTTATTACAATTTAATGATATAAATAATCAAATACAAGAATATACAAAAATAAAAAAAAATGAATATATACCTATAATAGAAATTAATTTACCATTTTTTACTACTTCTTATATTTATTTTAAATATATAATAATATTTGTAATTTATATAATAATTCCTATAATATTATATATACTATATATAAGTATAAGTAGTATTTTAAAAAATAAAGAAAATAATATTTTATTTAATATAATAATATTAACGTTTATTTTTTCTATATATAATATACTACTAACACATTATATAATAATACCATTTTTTATTTCATTTGTTTATAGTCATTACTATGAATTTTTATTTTATGAATTTGATATAGAATTTCAATTACTTTTTTATTTAAATATGTATTTTTATATTTTATATTTTAATTACTTTTTATTTATAATAAATATTGTAAAAAAATATTTAAAAATAAATAAAATGGTAAATTATTTATTTTGTCTTTGTTTATTTTTATTTCCAATTGATTTTAGTTTACAGTTAATATATTTATTTATATATATAAACATACATATAATAACTATTTTTTTTTTTTATTTACAAAATGAAATTAAAAAATATAAACAAATGGAATATTAGGTGATAAATTAAATAATACTTTATTTTTCGAAACTAAACATTGAATAGAAATGGATTGATTAATACCATTTTGTTTAACATTCTTTTTAAAAATTCCTGAAACTTTAAAAAAAGAAATTTTAGGTGAATAAAGAGGAAAAATAAAATTCAAACGTTTATTCACTGTTGTTTTGTCAAAAAAAAAAGTATTAGCTTTTAAATCTTTTTTTATATTGGAATAAATAATAATATTTTTATTATATTTTGATAAAAAAGAACGCATTATTATTAATAAAAAGAGAAGGTGGCTGAGCGGTCAAAAGCGGCAGACTGTAAATCTGTTGTATTTATACTACATAGGTTCAAATCCTATCCTTCTCATACAAAAAGATAGAAAAAAAAATGATTTTTTTATTTTTTAATTATATTACATTTATTATACCGATATATTTAATATTAATAATTATATTTAAATACGATACATATGAAATAAATTTAAATATGAATTCAAATTTAACAATTAATATAATATATAAAATAAGTAATTATTGGAGTTTAATAGAAAATAATTTTTTATTTTTATTATTTTTATTTTTAATTTTTTTTATATTAAATAAAAATAAATATTTATTTTTTAATTATATAAATTTATTATATTTTATTATTTTCACAATATGTAATTATTATAATTGTTATATAAATTCAAATATTTTTTATATAAATACTTCTATATTTAATCCATTACTTACCCATTTTTTAGTATTTATTCATCCGCCAATAATATTAACAATATTACTACTTATAAAAAATGAAAATTATAAAAATAAAAAAATAATACATTATTTTTATTATTTTACATTTACATTACTACTTGGTAGTTATTGGGCAACTTCTGTATTCGGATGGGGAGGTTGGTGGACTTGGGATCCAATTGAAAATATAACATTAATATACTGGTTATTACTATTATTTTATATACATAAAATAAATAAAATAAATAATTATATTTATTTATTTATTTTATTTATTGATTTTTATTTATTTTTTTTTTTGAAATTTAATAACTTTCAAAGTATTCATATTTTTAAATTAATTTATATCAATATACAATATCATTTTATTTATATTTATTTTATATTTAACATAATACTATTTTTTTTTTTTATAAAAAGAATAAATAAGATGTATAATTCAATAATTAATATAATAAATAAATATATATTTTATTTAATATTAATAATAATAAGTTATATATATATTTATACATATATTGAAAAAATGTTTTTATTTTATTTACTATTTCTTAGTTTCTTATTTATTTATTTATTACTAATAATAAAAAAAAAAGATAATATTTTTAATTTTTATTATTTTATTATATTAATTACTATATATAAATATATTAATGTGTATATATTATATATAATATATAATATATTTAATATACAAATAAAAAAATATATAATTTTTTATTTTACACATATTTTATTTTTAATAATAATATATAATATATATTATTTAAATAATGAAATAAATGAAATAATTTATAATAATATAATAGCATATGAAAATATAAAAAAAGATACATATCTTTCATTAAATGAAATAGAAAATAATTTAAATTATATTGAATTTCAATATAAAATAAAAATAAATAATAATATATTATATACAAGTAATTACTACAACATATATAATATATTTGAAAAAATAGAATTTAATGTATATAATTTTATAACAAATAATATATATATTAATATAAAAGAAAATATAATACAACTATATAAAATAAAATATATACTATTACTTTTTATAAGTATTATATATATATATATAAAAAGATGCACTTAAATGGACTCGAACCATTGATCGCTCGCTTATCAAACGAGCGCTTTACCAACTAAGCTATAAGTGCACTTTTAAAAAATAAATAATATAATGCGCTTGAATGGACTCGAACCATTGATCGCTCGCTTATCAAACGAGCGCTTTACCAACTAAGCTACAAGCGCATTTTCAATAAAAAATAAAACTAACGATCAACTTCTCCAAAAACAATATCCAATGTTCCTATAACAGTAACTAAATCTGCGATCATATGACCTGAAATAACATGGTTAAGACCTTGTAAATGTGCAAAACCAGGAGATCTAATTTTACATCTGTATGGCATATTAGATCCATTAGAAACTAATAATGCACCTGTTTCTCCTTTTGGAGCTTCTACTCCGCCATAAGTAATACCTTGTGGTACATGTATACCTTCACTATAAAATTTAAAATGATGTATTAATGATTCCATAGAAGTTTTAATTTGTTTTCTAAATGGTGGAGATATTTTGTAATTATCTGTTCTTATTAATCCATTTGGTATATTATTGATACATTGATGTATAATAGAAACACTTTGTCTCATTTCTGCTAAACGTACTAAATATCGATCATAACAATCTCCATAAATACCCACAGGGATATAAAAATTTAATTGTTTATAAATTTCATATGGTTCACTTTTTCTTAAATCCCATGGAATACCTGATCCTCGTAACATTACACCTGTAAAACCCATATCCAATGCATCTCTATAATTAACTACTCCAATATCTACTAATCTTTGTTTCCAAATACGATTAGTAGTTAATAATTCTTCCATTTCATCTATTCTGGATGCAAAGGAATAAATAAAGTCATAAATATCTTTTAATAATCCTTTCGGTAAATCATAAGAAACTCCTCCTGGTCTAAAATAATTAGCATGCATTCTTGCTCCAGAAACTCGTTCATAAAATTCCATTGATTTTTCACGTTCTTCAAATGCCCATAAAAAAGGAGTTAATGCTCCAACATCCATTGCATGTGTTGTAATAGAAAGTAAATGATTCAATAATCTTGTAATTTCTGAAAATAAAACACGTATATATTGAGCTCTTAATGGTACTTCACATTTTAATAATTTTTCAATAGCAAGCACATATGTATGTTCCTGACACATCATTGAAACATAATCTAAACGATCAAAATAAGGTAATCCTTGAATATATGTTTTATATTCAAGTAATTTTTCTGTACCTCTATGTAATAAACCTATATGTGGATCTGCATTTTTTATTATTTCACCATCTAATTCTAAAATTAAACGTAATACTCCATGAGCAGCTGGATGTTGTGGACCAAAATTTAATATGAAATTATTAAATGTTTGTTTTTTATCTAAATACATATTTAATATTAATATTATTTATATTATATTTTTATTAGAACTAAAAGGGAAGGTATGGGATTCGAACCCACGAAAATTGTTTTAGCAGAACAACACCTTAGACCACTTGGCTAACCTTCCGAAAAGAAAAAATAATAATTATTATAAAATAATTAAACCTCTTCCTTTACTATCTTTTTCTCTTTTTTCTTCAATAATATTATATTTTCTATCTTTCTTCCATTGTTCTTTTATTTCATCAATTGTATATTTTTTACTATTCCAAAAAAAATATTTATTATTAATATATACATGTATTTTATTTTGAAAATAAACAAGAAATAAAAAGATATAAAGAAATGGTAAAAAAAAAAATAAAAAAATATAAATTATTTTTGTGTGTAATGGTTTCATTAAAGTTATATAAAAATGATGCCATGTTTGATTCATTAAAATTCTTGGCCACCAAAAGTGCATATTTGTCTGTCTTTTATAAATATCAATTCGATATTCTTGATTCCAACCCATAAAATAATCTTTAGAATCGCAAACAAAATATATCCAAATCATTGATAAAGTATAAACAAGAACATATCCATAAAGAGGAGCATCAGAAACTAATTTATAAAGATTTAACCACGATAAAGTTCTAAAATAATGATTTAAAAAATGACTAAAATAGTAATCTAATTCAACCCATCTATGAATTGCTTTTTTTCGTTCATATTTCATTTTAAACCAATAATAAATAGACATAATAAAAAACAAATAAACAAATATATATGTAATTAATTCTTCATTTACAACATAAAAAAGATAAATGTAATTATAGAAGAAAGAATAAAAACAAAAAGAAATATAACCACAAAACATTAATGTTAATAATTCCATACTAATTAGTGAACCTTCATATAAACAATAATCGATTTCTATACCTAAATCAAATGTTTCTGAAATCATACCTCCTTCTCTCCATGCATTTTCCATTTGTTTACCTGATAATTCAGATTCATTTGGATAAAGAGATAAACCATTTTCATTTAATAAAAGTTCTGCGTTTTCTAATTTAATATTTAATTTATATAAATGATAAAAGATAAAATATAATAATCCCAATACTAAAAAAAAAATAAAACTACATAACACTTCAATTATATCAATATTATCAAACCATAAAAATTTAATTTTCATTTGAATATTATATGAAAATAGTTCATAATTATTCCATTTCCATTGATTATAGTAAGTAATAGATTTAAATGGATCAAGTGTTATTTGTTTTCTATATTCTTCTTCTTTAAATGCGATATTATTATAATAACTTTTAAAAGCTAATTCATTCATAACTTTAACTTTTTCTGGATTAGCATAATATAATTGTGGAGTTATTATTCTACGGTAATGACCAGATTTTGTTCTTTCTACACCAAACATTTTCAATTCATGTTGGCTTAAATCTTTAAATGCTTCAAAATGACTATATGGAAAGTCAATAGAAACAGATGGATTCCAAAATCCAAATGTACCTTCTCTAACAAGCTTAGGATTCCATCCTATAGCAACAGGTTTACCTGTCCATAATGGGTAAATATGTACATAAAAAATATATTCTAGCAACTCCATTAAATTAATAAATGGAGTTGTAAATAAAGATATAAAAAAATTATCAGAGTTATTATTAAACATTTTTTTTATATATTATTGTTATTATTTATTATTATCTAAACTGTAATAAATATATATTTAATATAAAATATAATATTTATGTCCACGATATTGATTTATATATAAATGAAATTCGTAAATAATTATTTTGTAAAATAAGTATTTGATAACGAATCATTTATATATAAACCATTTAATACATTAGCTACTAAATTAGTATCTAATGATAAGAAAATCCAATCAATAAAATATTGATTTTTTACAATTTCAACACATATAGGCATAAATGCATGGTTTACTCCACATAATTCGGAACATTGACCATAATAAACTCCTTCTATACTAGAATATAAAACGAATCTCATTAATCTACCTGGTATTGCATCTATTTTTATACCTAATTGAGGAACTGCCCAAGAATGGATTACATCATGTGATGTTATATAAAAACAAATATTATGTCCATTAGGTAATACTAAACATTTATCAACATTTAATAATCTATTTTTTTCACTATCTTTAATCATATAAGAATCAAATTGTAAAATAGGAAAAGTAAAATTAGCATCAAATAAATTTACTAAAATATCTGTACCTAATTTAGTATCAATTTCATATGTCCAATACCATTGGTGTCCAATAATATATACATTAAATAATGTTTCTAAAAAATTTTCATCATATTCTAATTGAAAAATAAAACCTAATGCAGGTATTAATAAATAACTAATTAAAACTGTAGGTAATAATGCAAATACAGTATCTAAAAAAGCTTCTACTTTTTTAGAAAAATGATAAGGTACAGGATTGATATTACTATTAAAACTACTAATACTCCATAATACAATAAAACCTACTACGAATGCAACAGCTATTAAAATACTCATTGTTTCAATATATAATAAAACAATAGATAACATTTTATCATTTGCTGGCATACCAAAACCAAAATAACGAGTTAATTCATAATTATGCTCAGGAAGCATAAATGCACTTTTTGTTTCTACACTCGGAATTGAATAACCTGTAGAAGTTACTCCTGTTAATTGTCCTCTATAATAATTCCAAAAATCTTTCATTTGATTATATAAAAAGTAGAGGAGATATATTTACTTTTTTCGGATCATCGAATTATTCTTTATTCCCATTCTAAAGCACCTTTTTTCCATTCATAAACAAATCCAATTAGTAAAATAAAAATAAATAAATACATAGTATAATAACCAAAAAACATTAATTCTCTTATACTAATAGACCAAGGAAAAAAAAATGCTACTTCAATATCAAAAATTATAAAAATAATAGAAATCAAATAAAATTTTACATGAAATGGATTTCGTGCATCTGAAAAAGGATCAAAACCACATTCATAACCAAAATTTTTTTCTGTATAAGGATTTTTTAAAGTAATAATATAACATAATAATAAAAGAATAAAACTGATTATTAAAATTATTATACCATAAAAATAAAGTTCATAATATTCAGTTAAAAAATACATTTATTTTTTATTTTATTTTATTAATTATTAATGGGATACATATACATCTTTTAAATAAATGACAGACAATATTACAAAAATATACCCTTGTAGTATAGCTACTACTAATTCAAATAAAATTAATACTATACATAATACAATTGGTAAAATTGAAATAAATGAAAATTTAATTGAAAAAAATAATGGATTAACTAATTTGTAAATAAATAATGCAACTGTATCTAATAAAATATGCCCTGCTACAATATTAGCAAATAGTCGTAATGCTAAACTAACTGATCTAAATGTATAGGATATAAATTCAATTAAAGCTAAAAAAGGTACTAAAGCAAATGGGATTCCATTAACATAAAACAATGAAATAAAAGCTAAACCGCTTTCATAAAAACCTAATAAACAAATTCCCCACCAAACCATAAATGATAAACTAAAAGTAATATTTAAATGACTTGTTATTGTAAAACTAAATGGAATAATACCTACTAAATTACTTAAACAAATAAACATGAATAAGTAAAAAAAAAATGGGAAAAACATTTTTGTTTTTTCTGTTAAATAAGAATAAATAGTACTATAAATAAAACTATAAATTCCTTGAAACATTGTATAAAAAAAAGAACTAAAATATGAATAAGAAATTTTAAAATTTAATGTTAAATACATTAATTGTAATAAAAACACTAAATTTAAACTAATTAAAATAGTATCTGTAAAACTATAAGTAAAATCTAAGATGTTATAATTTTGAATTTGAAATTGTTCAAAAGGACTAAATAACATTATTATTTTAAGTAATAAACTAACTAAGGATAGGGCAGGATTCGAACCCACGATATACTTGTTCTCCAAACAAGCGCTTTTGACCGCTCAGCCACCTATTATAAAAAAACTAAGAATTAAATATTCTTATAAAAACTAATTTTTATTTGTATATATACTTTGAAAATAAAAAATTATTTTTTTCTTACATAAGAAAATAAAAAAAAAACATTTTAAAATAAATACTTTATATAATATTTAAAATAAATCAAGTAAAAAATACTCTAATGGTATTAAAATTAAACTTGGTTTTAAAATAATAAAAATATTAAATAATATTATATAAGTTAACAATAAAGCAGAACTATAAGAAATATTAGATAAAAAAAACCATTTTTTAGTAGTATTATATAAAATAACTTTTGCTATTCTAATATAATAATAAAAACTTAAAATAGTAGTTAAAATAATAATGAAAATAAATAAATAAAAATTATTATATAATAAATTAAATAAAAAATATAATTTTGCTAAAAAAGATGGAAATGGAGGTAAACCTGCAATTCCAAATAATAAAAATACAATAAAAAAAGCAAATAATTTATTATATTTAACTAAGTCAGCCAGTAATGTAAAACGTTCTATATTATATTTATATTTAATAAACGATAAGTTAGAGAAACTAATAAATAAACCAAAAATATTAAAAATATAAACAATAATAAAAAAAAATATATTTTTTATTATTGAAATATCAGGAAAAATAAATAACATTAAATAATAACCAGTTGCTGTAATACTACTATATGCTAATAAACGTCTAAATTTTTTTTGTTGTATTGCTCCAATACTTCCAATTAACATAGAACCAATAGAACTAAATAAAAAAAAAAAGTAAAATTTTCATAAAAAAAAAAGTAAATATACATATACAATTTAATGAAAATATAAAAAGTAGTTAAATATGGAATTGTTGAGAAAAAAAAAGTTACTATAAATGGTGACCCTTGGTATATATCACTAACCCAAAAATGAAATGGAAAAGCATATAATTTAAATAATAAACCAACTAACATTAAAGCAATTGCAAAATTAAAAATAGATGATAAATATAAATTACTGTTTATATTATAAAAATTAACAAAAAATAAATGTAAATCTTCATAATAAAAAATCCCTGTAAAACCATAAAATAAAACAATACCAAATAATAATAAAACAGAAGAAAAAGAACCAAGAATAAAATATTTTAAACCGGCTTCAAATGAATATTTATTTTTTTTTCCATAAGAAGCAAGAATATAAAAACAAAAACTTTGGAATTCTAATAATAAGTAAAAAGAAATCAAATTTACTGTTATTAAAATTAAATTTAAACTTAATAAACTTAATAATATTAATATACTAAATTCAAATGAATTTAATGAATACTTATATAATAAAAAAGGAGAAACAAAAAAAAAAATAAAAACTAAGAAAATATTAAATAAACTAAATCCATTACTAATATCATCACGTAAAAAAATATCACGTATTCCATAATTATAAGAAAAAAAAGAAACTGTAATGAAAAAAAAATTAAGTAATATTAATTTAACAATAAATTCAATAAATTTATTTTTTTTTGGAAATTTATTTTCAATTGAAAAAGTAGTAAATATTAAATAAGTAAAAATGTAAAAAATAGTCAGTAATAAATAATTTTCAGGTAATAAGAAAAAATAATTAAAAAGCATGAATAATATATAATATGTATAAAATAATAAAAAATTAGTTTTTAACTGTATTGTTTTTTTATAAAAAAAAATAAATATTGTATTATATATATATATACAAAAAAATAAATAAAATATATAAACAAAAGAAGAAGAAAAAATAAATCAATCAAATTAGAATGATATATAAATAAAAAAAAATTATTTGATTGATGTATTTGAGAAACCCAATTTATTTTTATTTTTAAAATAAAAAAATGTAAAAATAAAATTATAAAAATATATATTTTATAATGAAAATATAGAAAATAAAAATAATAATCAATTAAAAAATATAAAAATAATAATAAAATAAAAAAAATACGAATATCTGTAAAAACAAATGTTTGCCAAATAGAATAACCCCATAAAGTACCTACCAAGAATGTAAAAAAAGTAAAAATTAAACCAAAATTAGAAAATGTTGGAATATTTATATAATATATAAAAAAATAATAAATAGGTATTAATAAAAAAAAAAAATAACTAATAAAAATTAAACTAATATGAAAATATAAAATATAATTATATATTCCATTTTTACAAAAATCAATAGTAATAAAAAAAAAGATATTTATAAAAAAAAAAATAAATAAATAATATAACTTAATCAAATAAAAAAAAAAATTCATCTTATTTATTTGTATAATAAATCAAAATAATAATAATTAGTACTAAAATCTAATATTGAAAAAATAGAATATGGATAAATACCTAACCAAAAAACAAAAAATAATATTATAGTTAGTAATGATACTTCAATAAAACTTAAGTCATTGTAATATTTAATATAATTATATTTAGGTATCATAAAAATCAATTTATTATATAACCATAAAGAATAAACAGTACATATGAAAATACCAATTACTGTAAATATTAAAGAATAATAGTTAAATGAAATAAATAAACTTACTAATATTAAAAATTCACCTATAAAATTACTAGTTAAAGGAAAACTAATATTACTTATTATTAACATAAAAAAAAAAAATGAAAAAAATGGCATTGTATAAATCAAACCACTATAATATTTCAATAATTTAGTGTGATATCTATTATATAACATACCTATTAGAAAAAATAAACCACCAGATACTAAACCATGTGCAATCATTAAATGTATACTTCCAGCTATTCCTAAACTACTAAAAGTAAATAAACCAAGTACACATACATTCATATGAGAAACAGAAGAATAAGCAATAATTCTTTTAATGTCAATTTGTTTTAAAGTAACAAAAGAAGTATAAAAAATACCTAAACAACTAACAAGAATAACTAACGGAGCAAAATAATAACTTGAATTTGGAAATAAAGGCAATAAAAAACGTAAAAAACCATAACTTCCAAGTTTTAATAATACTCCTGCAAGTAAAACACTACCTTCTGTTGGTGCTTCTACATGTGCTTCTGGTAACCAAATATGAAAAGGAAACATAGGTATTTTAATAGCAAATGAAATAAAAAAAGTTAACCATATAATATTTTCTCTATAAAATGAATAATTATTATTAAGTAATACTTCAATATTAGTACTACCTGTAAAAGAATATAACATAAAAATAGAAACAAGCATAAAAAAAGAACCAATTAAAGTATAAAAAAAAAATAAATAACTTGCATGTATTCTTCTTTTTCTATAACTACTAATACCAATTAGAACAAAAAATGGAATTAAAATAATTTCAAACATAATATAAAAAACTAAAATATCCATTGAAGTAAAAACAAAAAGCAATAAAAATAATGTAAAAAATAAAAATTTTTGATATAATTTAATTTCATTTATTGATTTTTGTTTCATATTATAAAAAGAAAATAAAAGACATAATGGTATTAAAAAAGCACTTAAATATATAAAGAAAAAAGAAATACCATCAATTCCAAATAAAAAAGAATATTCAAATAAATTTAAAAAAAAAACAAATTGAAATGAACTTTCAAATGGATCAAATAAAATCCAAATAATATTAAAAAAGAAAAAAATTAATAATGAAATATCAAAATATATATATTTATTATTATAAGAAATCATATAAAATTATTATCTATAAAGTTATCGAATATTTTTAACTGTATTATTTTTTTTTTTTTTCTTACTTTTCTTATCGTTGTCTAAATAAATATTTTTACGTGTACGTGCATTTGTTTTATTTCTTTGACCACGTACTGGTAAAAAACTAGAATGTCTTTTACCTTTCAAACAACGAATAGTTTTTAATATATTTATATTTGCGATCATTTCTTTATGTAAAAAATGATCTAATTTATTTTTATTTAATAAAAAAAAATATTTAATTCTTTTTAATATATAAAAATGAGAAAAAAAAGAATTAAAATAATTATCAAGAAATAAATTAATTCTTAAAAAAGGATGTAATCCAGTAAAATTACATAATAATAATGAAAAAGAATGTCCTATACCAAATCGACTACTAAAAAATTGCAAATTATTTAATAACCGTAATTGATTTTTTTTTTGTTTAAATGGACTAATACTATCTAACATTTTTTTT
>Ga0255338_1002900_pt1 | contig 22673 bp, 21 predicted proteins | sample MeOH1_35cm_T4_19_FD_203715 | JGI IMG/M metagenome (GOLD analysis project Ga0255338, IMG submission 203715) | Sandy soil microbial communities from University of British Columbia, Vancouver, Canada - MeOH1_35cm_T4_195 | ecosystem: Engineered > Artificial ecosystem > Sand microcosm > Unclassified ...
CATCTTCCCCGGCATCCAGGGCGGCCCCCTGATGCACGTGATTGCCGGCAAGGCCGTGGCCTTCAAGGAAGCCCTGTCGCCCGAGTTCAAGACCTACCAGCAGCAAGTGGTCAAGAACGCCCGCGTCATGGCCGAAACCCTGACCGAACGCGGCCTGCGCATCGTCTCGGGCCGCACCGAGAGCCACGTGATGCTGGTCGACCTGCGCGCCATGCAGATCACCGGCAAGGAAGCCGAGAAGGTCCTGGGCGAAGCGCACATCACCGTCAACAAGAACGCCATCCCCAACGACCCGGAAAAGCCCTTCGTCACCTCGGGTATCCGCCTGGGCTCGCCGGCCATGACCACCCGTGGCTTCAAGGAAGAAGAAGCCCGCGTGGTGGCCAACCTGGTCGCCGACGTGCTGGAGAATCCGCACGACCTGGCCAATATCGCCAGCGTGCGCGAGCAAGTGGCAGCCCTGACCAAGCGTTTCCCGGTCTACGGCTGATCCCCCTGCGCCACCCGCCCACGCGCGGGTGGCCGGCAGTCCGCCGCGGCGCGCCAGCGCTGCCGGCGGACCTTGCCAACCCAGCCCAGCGCGACACAGAATGAAAAGACGCTGCTCGCGCAGCACGCGCCCCGGTTCAAACTTCGAGGTGGTCAGGCATGAAATGCCCCTTTTGCGCTCATTCCAATACCCAGGTCCTGGACACGCGCATGTCCGAAGAAGGCGATACAGTCCGCCGTCGCCGCCGCTGCGAATCCTGCGACCGCCGCTTCACCACCTATGAGCGGATCGAGCTGTTCTTCCCCGCCATCGTCAAGAAAAACGGCTCCCGCGCGGACTACACCCGCGACAAGCTGAAGGACTCGATGCGCCTGGCGCTGCGCAAGCGCCCGGTCTCCGCCGAAGCCATCGACGCCTCCATCACCCGCATCGAAGAAAAGCTGCTCGCGCTCGGCGAGAAGGAAATCCCCAGTAGCCAGGTCGGGGAACTGGTCATGCGCGAACTGCGCCGGCTCGACAAAATCGCCTACATCCGCTTTGCCTCGGTGTACCGGAGCTTTGAAGACGTGTCGGAATTCCGCGACATGCTGGATGAGTTTTCAACGTCTACCCCACGAAAGCAGTAGAAAAAGTAACGGGAACGTTGTTTAATTCTTTCCAAACTGTGCCCTAGGCTTCACTCCTATATCTATACTTCCGCCTGGGTAGTAGTGACAAAACAATAGAACGAAGCCAAAAGAACGTAGTCTTTTCGGACGAGGGTCAGAATGGGTCAGTCAAGCTGTCGGGGGACGGCCGGCTTTGCCATGCTCGAAGCATTGGTGGCAATGGTCGTATTGGCGATTGGCGTGCTCGGGGTCGCCGGCCTGCTCCTCAATTCCTCGCGTTTTTCCCAGCAAGCCTCCTACGATACCGTTGCCATGCAGCTGGCCACCGAAATGGCCGAACGCATGCGTGCGAACACTGCCGTCTCCGGCGTGGGCGCGGCCGCCGAGGCCCTCGCGCCCAACCTGTATTTCATCGACACCCAGACCAGCCAGCTGCCCGCGCTGACGCGTAATCCCTATACGACGGCCTGCGCCAGCACGCTGCTCTCCTGCGCGCAGGACACAGCCCGCTTCGATGTGATCGAGTGGTGGAACCGGGTAGCCGCCGCCCTGCCCGGCGGCAGGGCGGTGATCTGCCGCGATACCGTTGCCTATAACCAGACGTCCGGCTTTTCCTGGGGCTGCACGGCCGCTGCAAGCGGCCGTGTCGACGACGCGCCGATCGTCATCAAGATCGGGTGGATATCGCGCCTGAGCAGCAAGACGCTGGGGACCGGCGCCGATCTCGCCGACATGAACGCGCGACCGCAGATCGTCATCGTCGCCACGCCCGGGACGGTGAACTGATGCGTACGCGCCGCAAGCCGTACCGGTATGCCCAGTCGGGCTTGTCGCTGGTCGAACTGATGGTCGCGATGGTCCTCGGCCTGTTGCTGACACTGGCAGCGGCCGCCATATACATGGGCACCCGCACCAACTACAGCACCATCGACGACACCACCGCGCTCGACGAGAAGGGCCGTTTTGCCCTGGACACCATCGTCCGCATCGTGCGGCAGTCCGCATGGACCAACTACGCCGGCAACAGCGCGCCGGCAACAAACCCGGCAAGCGGGCCCATCGCCCAGGCGCCTGGCGGCATCATGCCGACCACCGTCGCGTTGTCACCCACGATCAGCGGCGTCGACAACTGCGCCAGCCCGGGCCAGGACGCGAGCCTCAACCTGTCGTGCCTGCCGGGCACCACCAACCCCGTGAACAAGAGCGACGTGCTGCAGGTGCGCTTTTTCGGTTCGGGCACGCCGTCGGATCGCACCGTGGCCGACAACAGCATGATCGATTGTTCCGGCAATGGCGTGGCGGAGCCACAGGCATGGGAGGACGCGGACCTTGCGCGTGGCTTCGCGCGCTTCTTCGTGGCGCCAGACCCCAAGGATCCAAGCGGCAACCCGCAACTGATGTGCGGCTATCGCGCTCGCGATGCATCCAACAAGGAAATCTCGAACACCGCGATCACCTCCGTGCCAATCATTTCCGGTGTCGAGGTGTTCCAGGTGCTGTACGGGGTCGACACCAACAATGACTACATCCCGGACCGCTACCTGCCTGCCACGGATGTGCTGGCCCTGGCCACCAAATGGCAAACCGTGGTGTCGCTGAAAATTGCCCTGGTACTGGCCGGCGACACCGTGACCGGCCCGGCGCCGGAGGTTCCCACTTTCCAGCTCTTCGGCACGCTCTATGGCGGCGACAGCACCGTCAACGACGCGACCTACAAGCCGACCACGCAGCTACAGCGCTTGCGCCGCCAGTACTCGGTCACCGTGCAACTGCGCAACGTCGCAACTTGCCGCACTTGCTCCCCATCATGAGTGCCCCTCTCAAGCCAGCCGCCCAGCGCGGCGTCGCCCTGATCACGGCCCTGGTCATGCTCCTGGTGCTCAGCATCATGGCCGTGGCCGGCGCACGACTGGCGATCAACAGCAAACGCATGGCATCCAACCAGCGCGACCGCGACCTTGCGGTGCAAGCGGCCGAAATGGCGCTACAGGATGCCGAGATGGACATCCAGGGTGTCGTTGCCGTCAACAGCCGCTCCGCCCTGTTCTCTGGCAGCAACCCCAACCTGTTGCCATTCGTCGCCGGCTGCAACACGGGGACCACGCCTGGCGCAGCCTTTCAGGGCCTGTGCGCGGCCGTCGACAGCGGCACCCCGAACTGGGAAACCGTGGACTTCGCGCAGACCGGGGCGAATGCCCGCGCGGTGGCCTACGGCACCTTCACCGGACGCCAGTTCCCGACCGCGCCCACAGGCCTGCTGCCCGCCGCCCTGCCCCGCTACATCATCGAGCCGATCCAGGACACATCGCCCGGTGCCTCCGGAAGCCCCGACGCTCCGGTCGTCTACATCTTCCGCGTCACGGCGATGGGCTTCGGCGCCAACACCGCGACCCGCGTCATGCTGCAGTCGTACTACCGGAAAGCTGAATGAATGACCTCGCTCCTGACCTACGCGGAGATTCGCTGATGACACGCTTATGCCGGATCGCGCTGGCCCTCGTTGTCGCCGGTGCAGGCTTGCTTCCGGTGCCAACGCGGGCGGCCACCGCCTTGACACCGTCCACGGTGGACATTGCGCAGTCGCCGCTCTACGGACGCAACCAGAATGTCAACCCGAACCTGCTGCTGTCGCTGTCGGTGGAGTTCCCGACGGTGGGCGCGGCGTACCGTACCGGCACCTACACCCGCAGCACGGAATATGTCGGCTATTTCAACCCGCTCAAGTGCTACAACTATTCATCCAGCGGGTACTTCGAGATCGCTGGCAATGCCAGCGCCAATCACGAATGCTCGGGCCAGTACAGCGGCAACTTCATGAACTGGGCCACCGCCTCCGCCATCGACATGCTGCGCTTCGCGCTCACCGGTGGCGACCGGGTGGTGGATACCCCCACGGACACCGTGCTTCAGCGCGCCGTGCTGCAGGATGATTTTTTCAACAGCGGTTCCTACTTTCCCGCCAAGACACTGACCAAGTCCAGTTCCAGCGTACCTTCCGCGGTGACGCCGTTCACCACCGATACGCTTTACATCACGTCGTGCAGCAACAAGGTGTTCTTCGGCACCAAGACTGGCAGCGGCGCTTCCTGCAGCAGCCCGGGCAGCTATGCCAACCTCGGCACCATGTATGCCCGCGTCAAGGTGTGCGATGCGAGCGAAGGCAGTTCCCGCACCGACCTCTGCAAGCTCTACGGCACGAACTACAAGCCAGTCGGCGAAATGCAGAAAAACGCCGACCGCGTGCGCTTCGGCGCCTTCGGCTACCTGAACGACAGTTCGGCCACGCGGTACGGCGGCGTGCTGCGGGCCCCGATGAAGTATGTCGGCCCCAAGATGATCGACGGCAACTTCAGTCAGGTCAGCAATCCGAAGAGCGAGTGGGATCCCAGCACGGGCGTCTTCGCTGGCAACCCGGAAAATGCGGGCGAAGGCATCAGCGGTGTGGTCAACTACCTGAACCAGTTCGGCCGCTCGGGCAAGTACAAGGGCCTGGACCCGGTCAGCGAGCTGTACTACGAGAGCATCCGCTACCTGCAAGGCAAGCAGCCCACACCGGAAGCGATCACTGACCTCCAGACCGCCTACAAAGACGGCTACCCGGTCTACACCAGCTGGTCGGATCCGGTCGTCGCGAAGTGCCAGCGCAACTACGTGCTGAGTATCGCCGACATCAATACGCACTGGGATCGCTATGTTCCCGGCAACACCCGCACGACCTATATATCGGGCGGCAAGGCGGTAACCGCAAATGACCCCGTGCGCGCGATCGAGGCCGACGGCTTCGACGTCATGGCCTGGACCAGGAAGGTCGCGGACATGGAGAGCACGACAAGCTACGGCAATAGCAAGCCCAACTCCTCGCTGGCCAATATGAGTACGGCCGACACGGGCTCCAGCGGCCACGGTACGTACTACATGGCGGGTGTTGCCTACTGGGCGCACACCTACGGTTTCCGGGCGGATATGCCGTCGTTGCGCGTGACCACCTACACCATCGACGTCAACGAGAACGGCGATGGGACCGTCGGCACCGCGCAGCGCCAGAGCCAGTTGTACCTGGCGGCAAAATACGGCGGTTTCAATGATGTCAATGGCGACGGCAGCCCCTTCACCACGTCGGGCGCCAACAATACGGTCGCTAAAAACGACAGCGAGTGGGAAGCGGCCCCGACCGGATCCAATGTGCCTGCGACGTGGTTCCTGGCGGGTCAGCCGACCGCCATGATCAAGGCGATCCGCGATATCTTCTCCAAAATCGTCAGCTATGGCGGCACCATCTCCGGCGTCGCGCTCACCTCGTCACGCGTTTCCAGCGGCACCTTTATCTTCGCGCCGGGTTTTGACCAGAACTGGACGGGCAGGCTCTCCGCCTTCGCGCTGAGCAATGACAACGGCATCCAGATCGCAAGCAAGGAAAGCTGGGAAGCCGGCGCCTTGCTCACCGCGCGCAGCGGCGGCGCCGGCTCACGCAACATTCTCACGTGGGTGCCCGCCAGCAGCGGCGCGGGTGCTGGCAGCGGCGCGCCATTCGACTGGTCATCCATCAACAGTGCGCAGAAACTCTCTCTAAAGCTCAATGCCAACGAGAGCGACAGCGCCGGAGCCGCGCGCCTGAACTACTTGCGAGGCGACCGCAGCAACGAGGAATCGACCGGTGGCACCGGCAGCCTGCGCGCGCGCAACTCCATCCTGGGCGACATCATCAACTCCGGCCCGGCCTACGTTGCGGCCCCTTCCACGGCGATCAACGAGTCCGACTACGGTGCTTTCTACAAGCGGTACCAGAATCGCACCCCGGTGGTCTACATCGGTGCGAACGATGGCATGCTGCATGGATTCAACGCACTGACCGGGGCTGAGCTCTTTGCCTATGTACCCAATGCCGTGATGGGGAACCTGATCCAGCTGACGTCGTCCAGCTACGTCCATCGGCCCTATGTGGACGCCACGCCCGTGGTAGCGGAAGCCCGGATCGGCGGCAACTGGAAAACGGTGCTGGCATCCGGACTCGGCGGTGGCGCGCAGGGGCTGTTCGCACTCGACGTGACCGACCCGTCAAACGTGGGAGCCGGCAATGTGCTGTGGGAGTTCACCGACAAGGACGATGCCGACATGGGCAACATCATGTCGACGCCGCAACTCGCCAAGCTCTATGTCGGCGTGGACGCGAACAAGGTCCCGCAATACCAGTGGTTCGTGATCGCCGGCAACGGCATCAACAACAACCTGAACGACGGATCGAGCAATGCGGCCGCGCCTTCCGCCCTGTTCATCCTGTCACTCGACAAGGCACCGGGCACACCGTGGCGGTTGAATTCGAACTACTGGAAGATTTCGATGGCGGCGGACAGCAACAGCACCGTCGCCAACGGACTGGGCTCACCGTCCCTGGTGACTCTGGCCTCGCGCCAGACGGTCGCCGCCTATGCCGGCGACCTGCAAGGTCGGCTGTGGAAATTCGTGCTTGGCGGCGGCCCTTCCACCTGGAACGCCAGTGGGGCGCTGCCCTACTACGGCGGGGGCAACCTGGGCCAGCCGCTGTTCCGGGCCCGCGATGCAAGCGGAAATCCGCAGTCCATCACGATCCAGCCGCAGTGGGTCTATGCCCCGGGCGGCTATATGGTGGTCTTCGGCACGGGCAAGTATTACGAATCGGCCGACACCGGCACAGGCTCCTCGCAGCCCCAGAACTCGATGTACGGGGTCTACGACAGCGGCGGCGCCCAGGCTGCAAGCGGGCGCTCCGTGCTCAACCCGGTCACGCTGAAGGCCAACTCGAATGGCGGCTACGACTTCAGCAGCAGTGCCTACAGCCTCGGTTTCCCCACCAAGGACAGACCCGCCCCGAAGGCCGGCTGGTACTTCGATTTCGTCGACAGTGGCGAGCGCCAGGTCACTTCGCTCGTCTCCGCGTATAGCCAGATCTGGTTCAATTCGTTGATGACGGGGGCCGATCTGTGCGGTGCCGGTAGCGGCAGCCATAGCTATCAGCTGTCCGCGCTGACGGGCATGCCGGTCTCGGGCACCAGCACGGGCACGCCGGTCACGGCGCCCAGCTCGGGGACGACGTCGACCCTCGGTATGCTCGGCGCGCCGGTGCTGATCCAGACCTTGACCACTGTCGACAGCCAGCGCAATTCCGTCGGCCAGGTGACCACGAACAAGTCCATTGATGTCTACTCCTTCGGCGCCAGCGGCGGCGGCCGCACGGGGGGCGCCAAGTTGTCCAGCAACCCATATGCCGACACGACCGCAACGCCTGGCTTGACTCCGGGCGGCCTGCCCATCACGGGCCGGTTGGGCTGGCGCGAGATCCGCAACTTCGGAGCGACGAAATGAACTGGCGCAGGCGTGCGGTACGCGGCTTCACGCTGATGGAGCTGCTCATCATCGTCACCATCATCGGCATCCTGGCGGCGATCGCGTATCCGAACTACACCGAGTACGTTGCACGCGGCCGGCGTGCGGAAGCCAAGGCGGCGATGCTCAATGCCATGCAGGCGCTCGAGCGCCATTACGGGCAATTCAACACGTATGCGGATTCCGCCGATCCGACCAAGGGATGGCAGGGCTTCCCCCTGCAGTCCGACAGCAATCTCTATACGTTGTCCGCCCTGGCGTGCGGCGCGCTCAGTTTCAATGAATGCGTGCAGGTCAATGCCGTCCCCAGGCTGACTGACGCCACATGCGGCACGCTGCTGCTGCGTAGCACTGGCGAACAGGGCATCCTGGTCAACAATGCATCGAGCTTCACCAACCTGCCACAGGCTTGCCGATGACGCGCGTCCGCCCCGGCCGCCCATCGCGCGGCTTCACCCTGATCGAGCTGTTGACCACCATAGTCGTGATGACCATCCTGGTTGGCTTTGCCATGCCCAGCTTTACGGGTTTCATGCAGCGCAACGCGCTGAATGCCGAGGCAGGGGCGCTCGCGTCCGCGCTGGGCACCGCACGCGCCAATGCCATCTCGCACAATACCTGGGTCACGGTCGCGCCCGTCAACAACGACTGGCAGAACGGCTGGACGGTATGCCTGAACCCCGCCCGCAGCGCCGACTGCTCGTCGGGCCAGACCATCCTGCTGCAACATGCCCAACTGCCACGCAACCTCACCATCAGTTTCAACGGAACGCCGCAGGTCAGCGTGCTCTCCTATTCCCCCGTGGGCTACACCCGCACACTGACCGACGCCATGATGTCGGCGCAGATCCTGATGACGCTAGGCAGCGACAGTCAGGCTCGCCTCATCGACATCAGCCAGCTAGGACGGGTCCGCGTCTGCACTCCCGATACAGCCCAGCCGACGGCTTGCAAGGCGTAGCACGAAGGTGCGCAAGCGGATGGTTCGCGCCAGTCCGCTCATACGCATCGTAGTCAGCACAATCCGCAACGTTTCACCCCGTTGTTTGACGTTATCGTCGGCACCTCTGCCCAACTTGCGAGCGTGCCGTGCCGATCCTCCATGCTGCCCTGACCGCCATGCCGGTTCCGCGCGACACGCGGGCCAGGCGACGCGTTGCCGTGCGCCGCCCGACAGGCGGCTACCTCCTGATCGAGTCCCTCACCGCCCTGGCGCTCCTCACCATCGGCATGCTTCCGCTTGCCACGCTCGCCCCTGTCGCGCTCGGCGCGCTGCGCCACCATGAAGACATCGGGCACGCGACGCGTGCCGCCGCTGAACTGGCGGAGCTGGAGGATCCCCGCCTGGCGCTGTCGCCGCTGCACGCCCGCGGCATCGGCGCGCATCATCTGCAACTGTGCCGGTCGCTCGCTCCGGCGGGCGCGGAGCATGGCCTGCCCGGTTGCGCACCCGGGCGGAGGCTGGCGGTCGTGGGACCGCTGCCTCGTTCCGCTGGCCCGGACGACGAAGCTGCATTGCGGGCCGTCGCGCTGTGGATCAGGCCATGAGACGCCTTTGCAGGCACGGCATCCGCATCTGGAGCGACACGCGTCCCAAGCGCCCGCGAGGCTTCTCGCTGGTCGAACTGATGATCGGACTTGCGCTTGGCATGCTTGCAGGCGCGCTGGCTGCGTCGGCTTTCCACTCGGTACAAGTCGCCTACCGCGCCGCGGTCGACCTTGTGCTGCTGGAGGAGCGGGGCCAGCGTGCCATTGCCGTGGTCTCCCACCTGATCCGGCACGGCGGCTGGCGGCCGCCTGGTGCAACCGCCCTGCCTGACGCGCCACCGGCGCTGTCCGGGCGCGACGATTGCGGCCAGCCCGGCATTGCCGCGCAACCCACCTGCGCGCGCCGCGGTGTCAACGGCAGCGACGCGCTGCTGGTGCGCTTCAGCGGCAGTGGGCGCGCGCAAGATCCCACGCTGCCCGACCAGACCATGACCGACTGCAGCGGCTATGCGCTCCCGGCTGCCAGCGCTGGCGGCGATGCCATCGGAAGCGGCGGTACTTATGCCGGTGCGAACTTGCTCTATGTAGCCAATGGTGCCGATGGCGAGCCGCAACTGTTGTGCCGCTATTCCAGCCGGCGCGACGGACGGGTGCAGCAGGGCAACTGGACTTCCGGCGCGCTGGTGCGCGGCCTGGAGACAATGCAGTTGCGCTACGGCATCGATACCGATGGCGACGGCAAGACCGATACGTTCCTGCGGGCCGAGGAGCTCCGCGCCAGGGGTGAGGCGGCCTGGCACGAGGTGCGGGTAGTCCAGGTGGCACTGGTGCTGCGTGGCGAACGCCCGTTGCCGCGGGCTGCCGCGGCCGCCGCGCTTGTCTTGTTTCCGCCGCCGGGACCGGGCGCGCATGGCGGCGACCTCGTCTTCGATCCCCCTCCCGGGTCCACCTTGATGCGCCGCGTGTTCTCGACATCCGTGCGGCTGCGCAATGCAAGCCCTTGCGTGGAAACGCTATGTTGAATCCGGCGTGGACGCCAGGCGTGCCAATGCGGCGCGTTGCCACAGTGCACCGCAAGCGTGCCGGCGGAAGCACCACACTGCTGCTGACAGCCACGATGCTGCTGCTTGTGGTTGCCACCACGCTGGCCGGCCTGCATTTCCTGCTCTCCAGCCGTCAAGTGACCGCATACCAGTTGGAACGCGAAATCGCCTTTCGCGCGGCGGAGACGGCATTGCTCGATGCGGAAGGGGAACTGCTGGGGGCGCTGCGCGCCGGCGCTGCCGGAGCCGATGCGCGCCTTGCCGCGTGGCCGCCACCTGGCCGGTGCGGCTTCGGAGCGCAACTGGGGCTGTGCCGGCCTGCGGCGAACTCTCCGCCGCCGTGGGAGGAATGGCTCGCGGCGCGGCGGCCGGATGAGGCGACCGGCATTGCGCTGGGCACCTTCAGCGGCATCACCTTGCCCGGCTTGCCGGCCGGAACGGCAGGCGTGGACACCTTGCCTCGCTATGTCGTGGAATTGCTGCACGAGCGCCCGCCCGGCGAATGGCTGGGAGCGGACTATGCGGCTGGCGCGGGACCGCGGCTGCGCTTTCGCATTACGGCGCTCGGCCGGGGTAGAGACACCGCGGTACGCAGCGTGCTGCAAAGCGAGTTCCAGCCATGACGCTCTTCACCCGGTGTTGCGTCGCGCTGATCGCCCTCCCCGCGTGGCTGCCGTGTGCCGGCGCGGCGCTCGGCGCGGACGCTTACGTCGCCGAGCCTGGCACCCATGGCTGGAGCGGCCGCCTGCGCAGCCTGGCACTTCCGTCGGGCGAGCACGCGGTAGCGCAAGCGTTGCCGCCGCCGGCCTGGGAGGCGGGCGCACTGCTCGACATGCGCGATCCCGAGTCGCGCCGCTTGTTGACGGCGCTCGCCGGCTCCGACGAAACGCCGACGCGACTAGCTCCGCTGCAATGGGAAGCACTGGATACCTCGACGCGCGCTCTGCTCGATCGAGCCGGCGCCGAAGGACCTCACGACGGCGAGGGCCGGGACCGGCTGGCACGCTTGCGTGGCACACGCCAGGCGCCGGACGCGGCAGCGCCGAAGTCACCGGTGTCCGGGACAGGACGACTGGGGCGCCCGGCCGGCACGCCACCGCTAATGGTTCCGCCGCCCTCCTGGCTGCCCGGCCGGCCCGGCCACGCGGAATTCGCCGCGTTGCACAGCGCGCGCCCGGCGCTGGTCTGGCTGGGCACGCGCGACGGCTTGCTGCACGCGTTCGAGGCGAGATCCGGCAAGGAAGTGCTCGCATTCCTGCCGCGCAGCTTGCTAAGCCAGGCCGCCGGCTGGGCATCGCGGACGGCAAGCCCAGCTCGGGCAGTCACCGCGCCCGTTGCGCCGTGCCCGTACCCTGAAGCGGCGGACGTGGCGCTGGAACCCGGGCGCTGGCGCACCGTCCTGCTATGTGGCGTGCCGGCCAACCCGCCCGGCGAGGAAGCGCGGGCAAGCGTGTTCGCCCTCGACATCACCAGCATCTCCGACCATGCCGCCCAGCCTCCGCCGGCGCTGCTCTGGGAAACCATGGCTTCCGGCACGCTGCCGCTGGCGCCTGCCGGGCCTGTCCGCGCCTTGGCGCTAGCCACGCCTGAGGGTAGGCGCTGGTATGCCATGGCTACGCTGGCCGCCGCGCCGGACGGCAAGCTCCCGTCCGGCGGGCCACATCGCAATCCATCCACGCGGCAGGCGGGCCTCGCCCTGCTGCCGCTGGACAAACCCACCCGCGCCCCGTGGCATGGGCGGTATGCGATACCGCGGCTACACCTGCCTGACCACGGTTGCGGGATCGCCGGCGCCCGCCCCGCCTTGCTGGCGGCGAGCGTCTTGCCGGACGCCTCCGGCATGGCCGTGGCAGCCTATGCCGTGGATGCCATCGGCAGGCTCTGGCGCTACGACCTGCGCGGCGCGGCGCCATCGCACGATAGCGGCCAGCGCGTTCGCTGCATCCACCGCGTGGAAAATTCTCTGCCATGGCCGAGCGGCACGGCAACGGCAGCGGCACCCCTCCTGATCGCCGCTCCCGGAGGCCACCTCGCGGTGTACGGCAGCGGCAATCACATCGCCGCTGTCTTCGACAGCGCCGCCCTCGCGGAGGCGGGCGACGCCGGGGCCGGGGCTGCGCGCGTTGCGGCGCACTCGCGCGCAGACGGCGTCGTGCTGCGCCGCCAGCCCCGCGAAGCAGACCGCCCCGGTCAGCCAGCGACAGCTGGCTGGCACCTGACCTTTCCCAACCCCGGCGAACGGCTGGACCGGCTCATTCCCGCCGATCCTGGCTATCTCGGCGTGGTGACGCGCACGCCCGATGCACATCAGCGCATTTACCTGATTCATGCGTTGAGCGGCGAGTCCACCATCAGCGAGCATGCCGGAGGCCCCCTGATTTATGCAACGACCGGGCTGGACGCGGGCGCCCATGCGGCGGTCGTTCTTGGCCGCGTGCCGCTACCACCCGAACGATCCCCACAGCCCGGGATCGCCTCGCGCGAGGCCGTGGCGCTCACGCTCTGGTCCCTGGAGGATGGGCGTGCCGTCCCGCATAACCGCACTGTCGCCAGCCGCCGCACCGGCCGCCTTAGCTGGCGCGAACTGATCCGCTCCGGCTCGCCATGAGCCCCCCCCCTTGCCAAAACCGCCACCCGGCACGTGGCCAGGTACGTGCCCCTGATCAATCGCCGGAAACCGGGTGCGTTCCCACGCATCGGCCGGCGGCCGCCATGGAGAATGCGCATGACGCACCACCCTCGCCCGCCCGGATTCACCCTGCTCGAAATGCTGGTCACGCTGACGGTGATGACCATCCTCACCGCGATGGTCGTGCCTGCCTGGCATCGGCATATGGAGCGAGGCTGGCGCGCCGAGGCGCGCAGCGCCATGCTTGGCGCGATGCTGGAACTGGAGCGCCACGCGCTGGCCACCGTGAGCTTCGCGAGTGAACCAGGCGGCGCGGTGGTAGCCGGCAAATGGCCACTGCCCGTGCCAGCGCCGCCGGCGCGCCCGCGTCACTGGATCAACGCCAGCGCCTGCCCGAGCGGCGGGCTGGAGCGCTGCGTCGAATTGCGCGCCGTGCCCCAGGCGCCGGACGCGTCATGCGGCACGCTGATTCTGCGTAGTACCGGCGAGTGGCTTGCGCAGCCCGCGTTGGCGGCAAAGCCCGTGCCGCTGCCGCGGGCTTGCTGACATGCCGGGGCACCGGCCTTCGCATGGCCGCCGGCATCGAAGCGGCGGCGCAACACTCGCCGAACTGCTGACCTGCCTGGCCGTGCTGTCCATTCTCGTGGCACTCGCCTACCCGTCCTGGCAGCGCTTGCTGGCGCGGCAGCAGGTGGTACTGGCGGCCGACCGACTCGCCGGCTCGCTGGCACTCGCGCGCGCCACCGCCGTTGCCCGGCGCGCGGACGTATTGCTGGCGCCCTTGCCCGGCGCGGCAACGCTGGACCAGGGCTGGCGCCTGACTCTGCCGCCCTCCGGCACCGACGGGCCTGACCGGCACGATGGCAACTTGCTGGCCATGGTCGAACTGCACAGCGCCTGCCTGCGCATCGCACTGCGTTCGACCACGCAAGGCAACCATACGCTGCGCATGGCAGCTGTGGGATACTCTCGCTCAGAGCAAGGCGGTTTCCTCGCCGCCACCTTCACTGTGACCTGCCAGGGTGAACAGCGGCAACTAAGGCTCGGTGCCCACGGTCGCATCCGCCTGTGCACACCGGGCCAGGATACCGATTGCGGTGGTCCCGACCAGCCCCCCAGCCGCCCTGACACTTGAAGACTGAAACCAACCTCAACTCGCCGCCCGCGCGGCAGGAAGCACCAGGCCTCATGTTCTCCGACACCGACCACGCAGCCATGGCACAAGCTCTCGCGCTAGCGGCGCGAGGCATGTACACCACCACGCCCAATCCGCGCGTCGGCTGCGTTTTGTCCAAGGACGGCAAGATCATCGGCCAGGGCTTCACGCAACCCGCCGGACAGGATCACGCCGAGATACAGGCGCTCAAGGACGCCGCCGCGCGCGGCAACGATCCGGCCGGCGCCACGGCCTTCGTCACGCTGGAGCCTTGCAGCCATTTTGGCCGGACGCCGCCCTGCGCGGATGCGCTGGTGCGCGCCGGCATCGCGCGCGTGGTAGCGGCCATGGAAGACCCGAACCCCACCGTTTCCGGCCGCGGCTTGCAACGGCTGCGCGAAGCCGGCGTGGACGTGCGCTGCGGGCTCCTGGAAAAAGAAGCCCGCGAACTCAATATCGGATTTGTCAACCGCATGACGCGCGGACTGCCCTGGGTGCGGATCAAGGTTGCCGCCTCGCTCGACGGCGGTACCGCGCTGCACGATGGCACCAGCCAGTGGATTACCGGCCAGGCGGCACGCGACGATGGCCATGCCTGGCGCGCGCGCGCAAGCGCCATCCTCACCGGCATCGGCACCGTGCGCGACGACAACCCACAGTTGAATGTGCGCGCCGTGGACACGCCACGCCAGCCGCAGCGCGTGGTGGTGGACTCCCGGCTGGAGATCCCGCTGGACGCACGCCTGCTGACGCCGGACACCGGCGATTTTGCCAAGCCGGTGCTGGTGTTCTGCGCCTTCGACGACGGCGCGCGCCGGCGCGCGCTGGAGGCTCGCGGCGTCGAGGTGGTGGTGCTGCCCAATCCGCACGGCAAGGTGGAACTGCGCCAAATGCTGGAAGAACTTGGGCGGCGCGGCGTCAACGAGCTGCATGTGGAAGCCGGGTTCAAGCTGAACGGCTCGCTGATCCGCGAGCATTGCGCCGACGAACTGCTGGTCTACCTGGCGCCCAAGCTGCTGGGAGATGCGCAAGGCATGTTCCAGTTGCCGCCCCTGGCACGGCTGCAGGACGCCGCGGCCTTCCGCTGGCATGACGTACGCATGATCGGGGAAGACCTGCGGCTAATCGCACGCCGCGCCGACCACGCCTGACCGCCTGCCGGCCCCCCGACAACAGGAAGCTCCGGGGCAAATACGAACTGGCGCCGCACCTGCTAGCATGCGTGTTTTCCCATCGCATTTCGCACCTACCATGTTCACTGGCATTGTCGCGGCCGTCGGCCGCATCGAATCCGTTTCCCCGCTGGGTGCCAGCGAAGCCGCAGCCGACGCCGGCGTGCGCCTGCGCATCCGCGCTCCCGGGCTTGACCTGTCCGACGTCATCCTGGGTGACAGCATCGCCATCCAGGGCGCTTGCATGACGGTGATCGCGCTGGACGGGGACGCCTTCGACGTGGATGTATCGCGTGAGTCACTCGACAAGACCGCTGGCCTCGACAAGCCAGGTCGCGTCAACCTGGAAAAGGCGCTGACCCTGGCCGACCGTCTCGGTGGCCATCTGGTATCCGGCCATGTCGACGGGCTAGGCGAAGTCACGCACTTCGCTCCGGTGGGCGAATCCCACGAGTTGCGCGTGCGCGCCCCGCGCGAGCTGGGGCGCTACCTGGCCTACAAGGGGTCGGTGGTTGTCAACGGCGTATCGCTCACGGTCAACAAGGTCATTGACGAGAAGGACAGCTGCACCTTCTCGATCAACCTGATCCCCCACACGATCGAGGTCACCACGCTGCAGGATCTCAAGCCCGGCGCGCGCGTGAACCTGGAGATCGATCTGATCGCGCGCTACGTGGAACGCATGCTGAGCGCGCCGAAAGCCGCCTGATATGCGCGCTTCCAGGCGCCGCTAGCCGGCCGCCATTGCCACGCACCCCAAGCGCCAACAGCCACCGGGAAGTCCCCGGCGGGCAGCGCGCGCCTTGCGGCGCGCGGTTGACGTACAATATTGGGCCAGACCGCTGCCGCGGCCGGCCGGTTTCCCCCCAAGGCGGGTCCCGGCGAGCCAGTGCCGACAGCCGGCCAGCAAGCCATCCCGCCCGAAATTCAGCCAGAATTCCAGCCCCAACCTCAGCCCGCTTTCCAGCCTGCAAGCCATGACAATCGCCCGTACAGAAGAAATCATTGCCGAAATCCGTGCCGGCCGCATGGTTATCCTGGTTGACGAGGAAGACCGCGAGAACGAGGGCGACCTGGTGCTGGCTGCCGATTTCGTCACACCGGAGGCGATCAACTTCATGGCCAAATATGGCCGCGGCCTGATCTGCCTGACGCTGACCACCGAGCGCTGCCGCCAGCTCGAGCTGCAACCCATGGTCAGCCGCAACGGCACCGTCCACGGCACCAACTTCACGGTATCGATCGAAGCGGCCGAGGGCGTCACTACCGGCATTTCGGCAGCCGACCGGGCCCGTACCGTGCAGGCCGCCGTGGCAAAGGACGCCCGCGCCACCGACCTGGTCCAGCCCGGCCATATCTTCCCGCTGACGGCCCAGCCCGGCGGCGTGCTGATCCGCGCGGGCCATACCGAGGCCGGTTGCGACCTGGGCGCCCTGGCCGGCCTTACGCCGGCTGCCGTGATCTGCGAGATCATGAAGGACGACGGCACCATGGCGCGCCTGCCCGACCTGGTCGAGTTCGCGCAGGAGCATGACATCAAGATCGGCACCATTGCCGACCTGATTCACTACCGCAGCCGTACCGAGAGCATTATCGAGCGCGCCGGCGAGCGCACCATGCAAACGCCCTACGGCACCTTCAACAGCATCATCTATCGCGACAAGCCGAGCGGCCGCGCGCACCTGGCGCTGGTCAAAGGTGCGCCGCAGCCCGACCGGGAAACGCTGGTGCGGGTGCACGAGCCGCTGTCCACCCTGGACCTGCTCGAAGTGTCGCGCACCACGCATTCGTGGAGCGTGCCCGCCGCGCTCGAGGCCATCGCCGAGGCCGATCACGGCGTGATGGTGCTGCTGAACTGCGGGGACACGGCGGAGCAGCTGTTCACGCAGTTCTCGGCCCTTGATGCCCCGCAGAATCGCCCCCGCGTGAAGCCGGACCTGCGCACCTATGGCACCGGCGCCCAGATCCTCAAGGATCTCGGCGTGGGCAAGATGCGTGTGCTGGCTTCCCCGCTGAAAATGCCGAGCATGACCGGCTATGACCTTGAAGTGACTGGCTACCAGCCCATGAGCGGCGGCCAGGCAAACTGAACTACCGGATATCCGGCGGCCGCAATCCTATCGCCGGCCGCCACCCCGAACCCAGGAGAACACAAGATGGATCACGGTTTCTATCCCAGCAACCTCGAAGGTGAAGGCCTGCGCATCGGCATCGTGCAAGCGCGCTTCAACGAGCCGGTTTGCGACGAACTGCGCGAAGCCTGCGTGGCCGAACTGGAAAAGCTGGGCATCGAAGGCGAGGACACCCTGGTGGTGACCGTGCCCGGCGCCCTCGAGATTCCGCTGGCACTGCAAAAGATGGCCGAAAGCGGCCAGTTCGACGCACTGATCGCGCTTGGCGCGGTGGTCCGCGGCGAGACCTACCACTTCGAGCTGGTCTCGAACGAATCCGGCGCCGGCATCACCCGCGTCGGGCTGGACTTCAACGTGCCCATCTCCAACGGCATCCTGACCGTCGACACCGACGCCCAGGCTCACGCCCGCACCCGCGAGAAGGGCCGCGATTGCGCCCGCGCCGCGGTGGAAATGGCAAACCTGGTTTCCGCGCTGGATTCGCTGCGCGGCCAGGAAGAGGATGAAGACGAGGACGACGATGAGTGACGCGCCCGATAGCAGCAACCCCGCCGGCAAGCCGGCGGACGACGCCGGCGCCAAGCCCGCCGCCAAGTCCGAGCCCAAGGCAGCGCCCAAGAGCGCGCGCCGCCGCTCGCGCGAACTCGCACTGCAGGGCCTGTACCAGTGGCTGCTGAATCGCAACGATACCAATGCGATCCAGGCCCACCTGCACGACGCCCAGGGCTTCAACAAGGCTGACCGCGAGCACTTCGACGCCCTGCTCAATGGCGCCATCCGCGAAGAAACCAGGCTGACCGGTGCGTTCGAGCCTTTCCTGGACCGCCCGGTGGCCGAGCTGTCGCCCGTGGAGCGCGCTGCCCTGCTGATCGGCAGCTACGAGCTGATCCACTGCGTCGACATCCCGTACAAGGTTGTCATCAACGAAGCCGTGGAACTGACCAAGACCTTCGGCGGCGTGGAAGGCTATAAATACGTCAACGGTGTGCTGGACAAGCTGGCCGCCAAGGTGCGCGCGCCCGAACTGGCCGCCCGACGCTGAGCGACGGCAACCTGCGCCATTCACGGCGCCAGGCTTGCCGTTCAGACACCCGCTCCGGCGGGTGTTTTTACTTCTACGCCGATCAACCCGGCTTAATTCCGCTTTAACCTCGCGCCTCCTCCCCCAACCCAGCCCACCAAGCCTATTCCCGCCATGGACATGCAGCGCCTCGCCACCGCCTCCCGACTTGCCAATATCGATGCCTTCCACGTAATGGAGCTGGCCAAGCAGGCCGCCGAACTCGAACGTGCCGGGCGCCACATCATCCACATGGGCATTGGCGAGCCCGACTTCACCGCCGCCGAGCCCGTCGTGCGGGCGGCCGAGGCGGCCATGCGCCGGGGCGTCACCCAGTACACCGGAGCGCTGGGCATCGCGCCGCTGCGCGAGGCCATCTCCGGCTATTACAGGACCATGTACGGGATCGACATCCCGGCGCGCCGCGTGATGGTCACCGCCGGCGCCTCGGGCGCGCTGCTGCTGGCGTGCGCCGTGATGGTGGAGATCGGCGCCGAGGTGCTGATGCCGGACCCCAGCTACCCCTGCAACCGCCATTTCGTCGCAGCCTTCGACGGCCGTGCCAGGATGATCCCGAGCGGCCCGGCCCAGCGCTTCCAGCTCACGGCCGCGCAGGTGGAAGCACACTGGGGCGAGCAGACCCGTGGCGTGCTGCTGGCCTCGCCCTCCAACCCCACCGGCACCTCGATCCTGCCGGATGAGCTGGCGCGCATCCTTAGGGCCGTACGCGCCCGCCAGGGCTTCGCCATCGTCGACGAGATTTACCAGGGCCTGTCGTACGACGCGCCGCCGGTATCGGCGCTGAGCCTGGACGACGATGTGATCACCGTCAACAGCTTCTCCAAGTACTTCAACATGACCGGCTGGCGCCTGGGCTGGCTGGTGGTGCCGGACGAACTGGTGAATGCCTTCGAGAAAGTGGCGCAGAATCTGTTTATCTGCGCCTCGGCCGTGGCCCAGCACGCGGCGCTGGCCTGCTTCTCCCCCGAAGCGCTGGCCATCTATGACGCACGCAAGGCCGAATTCCATCGTCGCCGCGACGCCATCGTGCCGGCGCTGGAATCGCTCGGCCTGCGGGTGCCGGTCAAGCCGGATGGCGCCTTCTACGTGTATGCGGACTGCCGGGGCGTCAACCACCCCGCCGCGGGCGACGCCGACACCCTGACCCAGGCCATGCTGCGCGATGCAGGCGTGGTCATGGTACCGGGCCAGGATTTTGGTCCCTATACGGCCAGTGACTATATCCGGATCTCGTACGCGACCTCCATGGAGAACATTGAGGAAGCCATGGCGCGACTGGGCAAGTTTTTCGCCTGAGGGTTGCACAAACGAGACCCAAACGAAGGCGCATCAAACGAAAAAAAGCACCCCTGCGGGTGCTTTTTTTCTGGTTGCCGGCTCCGTCTTGTCCTGGCGGGCCCGGAGGCGCCTTCTCGCGCGTGCCGGCCAGCAGCAGCCGTCCAGGCTGCCGCCGATGCGTATCAGGCGCTTTTCGGCACGTTCCCGGCGGCTTCCAGCTTGTCGCTGGCCGTACCTTGATGGTGCTCTGCCTGCGACTTGGCGTCGGCAGTCACTTCCGGCTTGGCAGCCACGGGCTCGGCCGTGACGCTGCGCACGCCCGGCAGCTGACGCAGGCGGGCACGTTCTGCCAGCACCTTGGCGCCATAGCCGCCGTCGGTGTTGGTGGTCGCTGCGCCGACGTAGTACTTCAGGCCGCCTTCCAGCGAACCCGCGCGGGCGATGCAGTCCTTCAGCACCAGCGCGCCGATCTTGATATTGGCGTACGGGTTGAGCGCGGCTGCCACGCCGCCCACGGCCTCGTACTTGTCCTGGTGGACCTTGGTCATCACCTGCATCAGGCCCTGCGCGCCCACGCCGCTCTCGGCGTACGGGTTGAAGCTGGACTCGATGGCGATCACGCCCAGGATCAGCAGCGGATCGATGCCAACCTCACGCCCGGTCAGGTACGCAGCCTTCACCAGCTGCGCGGTTGCCTGCGCCGCGACGCGGTACTTGCGTGCGATGTACTCAGCCACGACTGCCTGCTCGCGCGCGCTGCCCAGCGTAGCCGGGTTGCGCGCATCCAGCGCCACGCGCTGCGCCGGGATCTGCGCGGCCAGGTGGGCCACGGAGGGCACCTTGCCGGCCGGCTGGCCCCAGTCGTCGGTGCCGGACACCGTGGGCAGACCCACGGGCTTGGCCGGCGCCAGACCGATCTTGGCCGCGGCCACGTCGGCAGTACTGGCAGGCACCGCCGCTTCCACCAATACCGCGGGCGCTTCCTCGCCGGCCAGCGCGCCAGCGAGGGCCGTACGCCACTCCTGGCTGACCGACAGCGATACAGCTGCGACTGCAGACAACACCCCGAGACTGTTCAGGGCATATTTCAATGTTGCGCGACCGCTCCGCAAGGCGCGGCCAGCGACCGGATGCGCGAGACGGACCTGCAAAGCCCGATTCACTCCGGGTACCGGTTGTCTGAAACGGACCTGCAATGCCCGCCCGACTCCGGGAAGATGAAGGGTTTTCCAACCACTCATACTTACCTCCATCCGCCGTCCGCTTCGCGCCGCGTTGTTGCGCCGCACGTCCGTTGACCGCGTATTCAAGTAAGGATGCCGCGCCGCCTAGCAATGACGTCCAGCACCTGTTGGTGAGCGCTCCCCATGCGCCCAACGAGAAACAAGGTAGGCTCTTGGGGGAGCCTGCCCTGCCGCGAACTACTCAAAGCACCCGGCCAGCGCCGGGGCGATCGACCGGACCCGTCCTGCACTGACGGATCCGCTCATATGATCGGATATGGATGATTCTTCACTAACCCCTTGACAGGGCGCAGAAAAATGTGCTGCACCGCAACACTCCAACGAGCAGAAACGGATTGTAGAAACCCTTTTATACATCGTCAAGAATAACGATTTCAATTAACAAAGCTTTTGGTTATATGTAACAAGGCTCTTTGACGCACTTTCACCACCCCCCGACTCTGGGAAAGTCAGCACTGGCAATGCATGGAGGCCATCGCGGCCGACCTCGACGGTGTCAAAAAATTTACAATTTGGAGATGCAAATGAGGATGATTTTTTTGCGCCTCATCGCACCAATGTGTAGATAGAAGCATATAACTTGCCAGGACAGGCGCGCTCCGTCGCCTGTACACCACTAGAATTCACTATGAAATACAACGACTTGCGCGATTTCATCGGCCAGCTGGAAGGCCTTGGCGAACTGAAACGGATTGATGCGCCGGTGTCGCCCAACCTCGAAATGACCGAAATCTGCGACAGGCTGTTGCGGGCAAGCGGACCGGCAGTCGTGTTCGAAAACCCGAGCGATCCCCGGAGGCCTGGACAGAGTTATAGCGTCCCCGTACTGGCCAATCTGTTCGGTACGACACGCAGGGTGGCGCTGGGCATGGGCGCCGAAAGCCTGGCCGATCTACGTGATATCGGCCGTGTCCTGTCGGCGCTCAAGGAGCCCGAACCGCCCCGCGGCCTGCGCGAAGCCGGCAAGCTGTTCACGCTGGCCAAGTCCGTGTGGGACATGGCGCCCAAGCGAGTCGGCAGCCCGGCCTGCCAGGAGGTGGTCTGGGAAGGCAACGACGTGGACCTGGCGCGCCTGCCCATCCAGACGTGCTGGCCGGAAGACGCGGCGCCGCTGATCACCTGGGGCCTGGTGATCACCAAGGGCCCGCACAAGAAGCGGCAGAACCTGGGCATCTACCGCCAGCAGGTCATCAGCCGCAACCAGGTCATCATGCGCTGGCTGGCGCATCGCGGCGGCGCGCTGGACTTCCGCGAGCATGCGCTGAGCAACCCCGGCAAGCCATTCCCGATCGCGGTGGCGCTGGGCGCGGACCCGGCCACCATCCTCGGCGCCGTCACGCCCGTGCCGGACACCTTGTCGGAATACCAGTTCGCGGGACTGCTGCGTGGCAGCCGCACCGCGCTGGCCGGCTGCATCACGCCCACGCTGTCCGAACTGAGCGTGCCGGCTTCGGCCGAAATCGTGCTGGAAGGCCATATCCAGCCCGACCCGAACTACCCTTCCGGCTACCAGCACGCGCTGGAAGGCCCGTACGGCGACCACACCGGCTATTACAACGAGCAGGACTGGTTCCCGGTCTTCACCATCGACCGCATCACCATGCGGCGCGATCCGATCTACCACTCCACCTACACTGGCAAGCCGCCCGACGAGCCGGCCGTGCTTGGCGTGGCGCTTAACGAAGTCTTCGTGCCCCTGCTGCAAAAGCAGTTCCCGGAAATCACGGATTTCTACCTGCCGCCCGAGGGCTGCAGCTACCGCATGGCCGTGGTGCGCATGAAGAAGCAGTACGCCGGCCACGCCAAGCGCGTGATGTTCGGCGTCTGGAGCTTCCTGCGCCAGTTCATGTATACGAAGTTCATCGTGTGGTGGACGACGACGTCGACGTGCGCGACTGGAAGGAAGTGATCTGGGCCATCACCACGCGCGTCGATCCCGCGCGCGATACCGTGCTGGTGGAAAACACGCCGATCGACTATCTCGACTTCGCC
>Ga0255338_1002901_pt1 | contig 22671 bp, 19 predicted proteins | sample MeOH1_35cm_T4_19_FD_203715 | JGI IMG/M metagenome (GOLD analysis project Ga0255338, IMG submission 203715) | Sandy soil microbial communities from University of British Columbia, Vancouver, Canada - MeOH1_35cm_T4_195 | ecosystem: Engineered > Artificial ecosystem > Sand microcosm > Unclassified ...
GGTGGAGTTCTTCTCCGCCATGTCCAATATCGCGCACCCGCTGCAGCTGATGAAGGATGTGGGCCTAGGCTACCTGACGCTGGGCCAGCCGTCGCCAACGCTGTCTGGCGGCGAGGCGCAGCGCATCAAGCTGGTGACCGAGCTGTCCAAGGTGCGCGACGACATCACCCGCCGTGGGCAGCAGGCGCCGCACACGCTGTACGTGCTGGATGAGCCTACCGTGGGCCTGCATATGGCCGACGTGGCCAAGCTGATCCGCGTGCTGCACCGGCTGGCGGACGGCGGCCACAGCGTGGTGGTGATCGAGCACGACCTCGATGTGATCGCGGAAGCCGACTGGATCCTCGACCTGGGCCCCGAAGGCGGGGTGGCTGGCGGCGGCATCGTTGCGGCTACCGACCCGGAGGGGCTGGTGCGGGTGCGGGCCAGCCATACCGGCGCGGCGCTGGCGCCGGTGCTGGCGCGGGGCAAGCCGGCCGGCAAGGCGGCGGCCTGAGGCGTCTGGTGGGGCAAGATGGCCAGCCCGCTCTCGCGGGCCTGCCGGAAAGCGAGGCCGCGGGCGGTTTTCACCCGGCGGGCCCGGTAGCTGAGACAATGATGGATTCAGTAACTGGTGGCCGCCGCCGGTCCTGCCGTTCGCCCATGAGTCGGGGCGGCCGGGCAGGCCATGCGTCGCCGCCGCGTGACAGCGTGATCGAAAAGACTCTTTTCCCCATCCTGGCGGCGTTATGGCTCGGCCTGGCCAGTCCGGCCCTGCTGGCGGCACCCGCCGCCGCGTCGGACGCAAGCGGCGTGCGCGCGCCGGCCAAGTCCGGCACGCGTGCCGGCCGCACGCCGACATCGCAGGCCGCCCAGCAAGCCGCCAACGCGCCGTCAGTCAATCACGACCAATACGCACTGCGCCCCGAGCGCGACGTGCAGCCGCGCAGCAGCTTCGGCCTGCGCATGAAACCCGGCTGGCAGCAGCAGGACGATCCGGGCCGCTAGAGGGCGGCTCCGGGTCCGCTCCGGTGCTGCGATGCCGCGCATGCCGCGCCAGCGCCGTGCTCAGCCCCTGGCAAGGATGCCATGGCGCACGGTCAGGCCGGGCGAACCTTCGATAGGGAGCAAGTGTCCGGTCATCGGCGCGGTGGCGTCGGATGAAGGTGCGGTCAGTCGCGGTCAGTCGCGGCATTGACCCGCAAGGGTGCCTTTGCGGTACGCTTTCTCACCTGCCGCAAATCGGGCCGACTCTCCCGGCATCCGGACCGGCATGACCCGCACACCACCAGGAGTCCAGATGTCCGTCAGCCCGACCGGCTTTGTGCCCGCCCCGGCCGCAGCCCGCGCCACCGTCCATGATCTGCGCGCTTCGCGCATCCGCGAGGTGGCTAACGCCGGCATCGGCCTGCCCGATGTGCTGCCCTTCTGGTTCGGCGAATCCGACCAGGTCACGCCCGCCTTTATCCGCGATGCCGCCAGCCATGCGCTGGCAGGGGGCGCCACCTTCTACACGCACAATCTCGGCATCGCCCCGCTGCGCGGCGCGCTGGCCGAGTACGTCAGTGCGCTGCATGGCGCGACGGCGCCCGATAACGTGGTGGTCACCAGCGCGGGTGTCAACGCGCTGATGCTGGCGGCACAACTGGTGGCCGGGCCCGGCGACCGCGCAGTTGCCGTCACGCCGCTCTGGCCCAACCTGGTGGAGATTCCCAAGATTCTCGGCGCCGAGGTGGAAACCGTCTCGCTCGATTACGGCGCGCATGGCTGGACCCTGGACCTCGACAAGCTGCTGGCCGCGCTGACGCCCGAAACGCGCCTGCTGATGATCAACTCGCCCAACAATCCCACCGGCTGGGTGATGTCGCGCGCGGACCAGCAAGCGGTGCTGGCGCATTGCCGCCGCCACGGCATCTGGATCATTGCGGATGAAGTCTATGAGCGGCTGTACTACGGTGCCGGCGATAGCGCCGTCGCGCCGTCCTTCCTGGATATCGCCGGCCGCGACGAGCGGGTGATCTGTGTGAACTCCTTCTCCAAGGCGTGGCTGATGACCGGCTGGCGCCTGGGCTGGATGGTGCTGCCGGCGGCGCTGACCGACGATCTCGGCAAGCTGGTCGAGTACAACACGTCATGCGCGCCTTCCTTCGTGCAGGAAGCCGGCATCGTGGCGGTGCGCGAGGGCGAGGCTTTCACCCGCGAACTGGTCGGGCGGCTGCGCGCGGCGCGCGATCACCTGGTGGGTGCGCTGGCGGCCGTGCCGGGCGTGGATGTGCATGCGCCGGAAGGGGCGATGTATGTGTTCTTCCGGCTTGCGGGCGCGGCTGACAGTCTTGCGCTGTGCAAACAGCTGGTGCGCGAGGCTCGGCTGGGACTGGCGCCGGGGAGTGCGTTCGGCGAGGAGGGGGAGGGGTTTGTGCGCTGGTGCTATGCCTGCGATCCGGCGCGGCTGGACGAAGGCGTGCGGCGGTTGCGCGGGTTCCTGGGACGCTGAGCCGCTTCGCCGCGATATGGCGTGGTTGCGGGCACGATCCGCCAGTCCCGGCGCGAAGCGATCTTCCACGCGCCTTCTCGCGGGCGCCACTGGGCGTCGACTATCGCGCGGCTGACTCCTGCGGTTGCCACCAGCCGCCGCCCAGTGCCTGCAGCAGCGCCGCGGAATCGGTGAAGCGGCTTGTGGTGGCCTGCACCAGGGCGAGCGCGGCCTGCCGGTATTGCCGTTCGGCATCGAGCAAGGCAAGCTGGCTGACACCGCCAAGACGATACTGGCCAGACACCACGGCAAGCGTATCGGCCGCCTGCCTGGCGCTGTCGGCGCGTGCTTGCAGCGTGTTCGCATCCGCCTCCAGCGCGCGCAGTGCATCGGCCACTTCGCGCAGGCCCGTCAGCACCGCTTGCTGGTAGGCCGCCAGCGATTGCTCGTAGGCGGCCTCGGCGGCGCGCTTGCGCGCCACCAGCTCGCCACCGCGGAACACCGGCTGCACCAGCCCCGCGGCCAGCGACCACACGTTGAGGCTGCCGAACAGGTCGCGCGCGGACAGGGACTGCGAACCGGCGTTGCCGGATAGCGTCAGCTGCGGATAGAGCTGCGCTGTGGCTACGCCGATGTTGGCCGATGCCTGGTGCAGCAGCGCTTCGGCCGCGCGGATGTCGGGGCGCCGTTGCGCCATCGTGGAGGGCAGGCTGAGCGGCAGCGTGGCGGGCAGTGTGAGATCGGCCAGGCGGAATTCGGGCAGGTCGGCACTGGCCGGCGCCTGTCCCAGGTACACCGCAAGCTGGTGGCGCGTGGCCGCGAGTTGTTGCGCGAGGCCTGGCAGCAGGGCCTGGCTCTGCGCCAGTTCGTTGCGCTGGCGCTGCACGTCGACCTCCGCCACGCCGCCGGCGCGCAGGCGCTGCCCCGCAATATCGAGCTGGCGCTGCTGGGCTTGCACGATGGCCTCGGTGTCGGCGATCTGCGCGCGCAAGCCGGCCTCGCGGATCGCGGCGGTGGCCACGTTGCCGGCCAGCGTCAGGCGCGCGGCTTCCAGTTCGAAACGCTGGTAGTCCACCGCCGCGCGCAAGCCCTCCAGCTCTCGCCGCTGGCCGCCGAACAGGTCGAGCGTGTAAGAGATTTCCACGCTGGCGCCATACAGCGTGAACGGCCCCGGACTGGGAAAGGCGGTAATGCCCAGCGAGTTGAAATTGACCTGCTCGCGGGTAGTGTTCAGCTTGGCGTCCACGCGCGGCAGCAAGCGCGCGCCGGTGGTGGCCGTCAGCTCCTGGCGCGCCTGCTCGATGCGGGCCTGTGCCTGCGCCAGCGTCGGGCTGGCGTCCAGCGCCGCGCGGATGGTGCGGTCCAGCGCCGGGCTGCGGAACAGCGCCCACCATTGCGCCGGCACGTCGGCGCCACTCTCCAGCACCTGCGCCTGGCCGTGCGGCACGTCGGCGGCGCTGGTGCGCTCCGGTTGCGTGCCGGCGGTGTAAGCCGGCACCGCGGGCGCGGCCGGCACGGTGAAGTCGGGGCCGACCGCGCAGGCCGTCAGTGCGGCCGCCGCCAGCATGGCGAGGGCGGTGCGGTGCGAGGTGATCCGGCGTTGTGGCGAGGCTTGCATGGCAGGCTCCCTCAATCGAGCGTGCGGCGATAGAAGCGCACCGCGATGGTCATGACGACTAACGTGAACAGCGCCATCGGCCACACGTTCGGCCATAGCTCCATCCAGCCGTTGCCCTTGAGCAGGATGCCGCGGACCAGGCGGTTGAAGTAGGTCATCGGCAATACGTTGCCGATGGCCTGCGCCCAGCGCGGCATGCCCTGGAAGGGGAACATGAAGCCCGACAGCAGGATGTTCGGCAGGAAGTAGAAGAAGGTCAGCTGCACCGCCTGCAACTGGTTCTGCGCCAGCGAGGAGAGTGTGATGCCCACCGTCAGGTTGGCGGCGATAAAGAGCAGCGCCGACAGGTAGACCGCTACCACCGAGCCGACGAAGGGCACGCCAAATACCCAGCGCGCGGCCAGCAGGATGATGGTGGACTGGATCAGGCCGATGAAGATGTAGGGGATGATCTTGCCGGTGATCACTTCGAGCGGCCTGACCGGCGTGGCCAGCAGGTTCTCCATGGTGCCGCGCTCGCGCTCGCGGGTCATCGCCAGGCCCGTCATCATGACCATCGTCATGGTCAGGATCACCCCCATCAGGCCGGGGATGATGTTGTACTGCGTGAGGCCTTCGGGGTTGTAGAGCCGCTGCACCTGCACGTCGAAGGGCGGCTTGCCGCCTGCCAGGTGCGCCAGCGCGCCCTGCAGGTCCCTGTCCGCCACCGAGAGCGGCAGCTGCGACAGCGCGGAGATGGCCATGCCAGTGGCGGAAGGATCGGTGGCGTCCGCCTCGACCAGCAATGACGGACGCTCGCCGCGCAGAAGCCGGCTGGTGAAATCGGCCGGGATGCTGAGCACGAACTGCACCTCGCCCTTCATCAGCGCCTCGCGCCCGGCGGCTTCGTCGGGCAGGGTGCGCACCACGTCGAAGTAGGTGGACGTCTGCATGGCGGCGACGAAGGTGCGGGTGAACTCGCTCTGGTCCGCGGCGATCACCGCGGTGGCCATGTGGCGCGGATCGCTGTTGATGGCGAAGCCGAACAACATCAGCTGGATGATCGGCAGCCCGACGATCATGCCGAAGGTCACGCGGTCGCGGCGCAGCTGCAGGAACTCCTTGAGCACGATGCTCCACCAGCGGTCCAGGGAGAACGAGAAGCGGTCGCCGTTGCCGGCGCGCACGTTGCTTGCGTTGCCGCGCTTCATGTCCTGGCCCCCTTGCGGCTGCCCTGGCCGGCGACGCGCATGTTGTCCTCGGCCTGGCTCATCATGTGGATGAAGACATCTTCCAGGCTGGTTTCGATCGGCTCGATCCGGTGCTGCGGGCCGGCGATGCGGCGCAGCGTGGCTTCAAGCGCCGGCGCGTCGTGCCCGGTGACATGCAGCGCGCTGCCGAACACCACGGTTTGCTCCACGCCGGGCGCGCCCTGCAATTGCTCCGATAGCGCGGAGAGCTGTTCGCCCAGCACGCTCCAGGTGACCAGCTTCTGGCTGGCGACCACTTCATTGGCCGTGCCCTGCGCCAGCAGCTTGCCGTAGGCGATGTAGGCCAGCTTGTGGCAGCGCTCGGCCTCGTCCATGTAATGCGTGCTGACGAGGACCGAGATGCCGCGAGCTGCGAGCTGGTGCAGTTGCGCCCAGAAATCGCGGCGCGCCTTGGGGTCGACCCCGGCGGTGGGTTCGTCGAGCAGCAGGAGTTCGGGCTCGTGCAGCAGGCAGGCGGCCAGCGCCAGGCGCTGCTTCCAGCCGCCCGAAAGCGAGCCGGCCAGTTGCTGCGCGCGGCTGGCGAGGCCGAGCTCTTCGAGCGCCCGGTCCACGGCCTCGCGGCGCCCTGGCATGCCGTACACGCGCGCCACGAAATCCAGGTTCTCGCGGATGGAGAGATCGTCCCAGTAGGAGAACTTCTGCGTCATATAGCCCACGCGCCGCTTGATCTCGGCGGTCTCGCGCAGGATGTCGTACCCCAGGCAGGTGCCGGAGCCGGAGTCCGGCGTCAGCAGCCCGCACATCATGCGGATCGAGGTGGTCTTGCCGCTGCCGTTGGGGCCGAGGAAGCCGAAGATCTCGCCGCGCGCCACCTGCAGGCTGAGGTTGTTGACCACGTGCTTGTCGCCGTAGTGCTTGTTGATGTCGTGCACGTCAATGGCCGGGCCGGTCGTTTCACCGGGCTGGCCGTTGCGCGGCGCGGTGTCGGCAAGGGGCGCGCTCATGGCCTGGCCACCTCGACCGGCTGGCCCGGATGGAGCTTCGGCGCGTCGGCCGGCGCGGGACGCGCTTCCACCAGGAACACCAGCTTGCGGCGTGTTTCGTTGCTGTAGATCACCGGCGGCGTGTATTCGGCCTGGTTGGCGATGTAGCTGATGGTGGCCGCAACGGGCGCGGCGCAGCCGTCGCAGCGCACGCGCACCGTCTCGCCCTGCTTGAAGGCGCCGACCACCGTCTCCGGCACGTAGAAGCGCACCTTCACGTTGCCCGGCGGCAGCAGCCGCACCACCGGGCTGCCGGCGGGCACCCAGTCGCCCAGGCGGAAGGGCGTGTCGTAGACCAGTCCGGCCTGCGTCGCGCCCACGGTCTTGCGCGACAGCTTCCACTCGGCCTGCGCCAGCGCGGCGCGCGCGGCGGCCACCTGGGCTTGCTGCGCGGCCTGCTGGGCGGTACGTCCCGGCAGCAGGGCCACGTCGATATCGCGCTGCAGTTCGCGTACGCGTGCGGCATCGGTCGCGGCGGTGGCGCGGCTATCTTCCAGTTGCGCCAGCGCGATCCCGCCGATGGCGTACTGCGCCTCGTCGCGCTTGCGCTGCGCGGCGCTGCGTGCCGCGGCGGCCTGAGCCTGCGCGAGCTGCGCGCGGCTCACGTCCACTTCGGGCACGCGCTTGCCGGTTTGCAGGTCGGCCAGCTGCGACTCTGCCGCGCGCATCTGCTCCTCGGCCTGCTGGCGCGCCGCGCGCTCGTCCTCGGCTTCCAGCGCGAACAGCGGCGCGCCGCTGGCGACCTGCTGGCCGCGCTGGACCGAGAGCCGGTCCAGGCGCCCGGCGAAGGGCGAGGCCACGCTGACGAATTCGCCTTCCACATAGCCTTGCCACGAAGGCGGCGCCTTTTCGCTGCAGGCACTCAGCAACGCGGCGCCGATGACCGCAGCCGGCGCGGCTGCCCACCACGAGCGCGCGGCCCGGCGCGTGGCGGATGCGGAGGGATCTTGGTCTTGGGAATGGTGGCGTGGCATACGGGCTCCGTGGCTGGCGGGCTGGATTCAGGCAGAGGGCGGCGGCGCGATCCGCGCCTGCGGCGACACGGCCAGGCCGTGCGCCAGGAGCGCGCTGACGTGGCGCACCAGGGCCTCGCTGTCGATGGCCTCGGCACCGGGCAGGCGGCGCCAGATATGGGTGGTGGCCAGCGGCAGCAGCGTCAGGCCGATCAGCGACACCATCAGCAGCGCAGGCTCCAGTCCGGGGTTGATCTCGCCGCGCGCGCGCGCGGCCGCCAGCGGGGCGATCACCAGCCCGGCGCGCTGCATCGCGATCTTCTGCAGCACGCGCTGGTGCAGTTGTCCGTCGGCACCGACGATCTCGCGGATCCACAGGCCCGGGAACCATGGGGTGGCGGCCGCCGTGCGGATCAGCCGGCCGGCGATGCCCACCAGCATGGCGGCGGGGTCGGCGCTGTCGGCCACGGCGGGCAGGAACACTTGTTCGACCAGGGGCTGCAGGCGCTCGTCGACCACCGCATCGAGCAACTGGTCGCGGTCGCGGAAGTAGTAGTGCACCAGCGCCGGCGTGACGCCGGCATGGGTGGCGATGGTCTTGATCGCCGTGGCGGCCACGCCGCGTTGCGCGAACAGTTCGGTGGCGGCATCGAGCAACTGCTCGCGCTGGCCGGCGTTCCCCGCTTTGGCGGCGGCGGGGCGGCCGGGACGGCGGCTGGCGGGCGGATTGTCTGCGGCAGGGGGCATGGCTGGCTCCGGGCTATGCAGATAATATTAATTTTCTGATTAATTAATTCAAGGGCGGTTACAAAGTCGACAGACGGCAACTTCGGGAGTGGGAATGTTGCGTCGCAGCAATGCAAGGTAGACATGTCATACAGGCTTGGCTATGCTTCGTGCGCCAGCCGGCGGGGCACTTATCCTTCACCCGCCCGCCGCTGTTTCTCCGGATTTTTCATGTTGCTTCGTCGCTTCCCGGCCGCCCTGGCGCGGCCACGCCTGTCTTTTGCCTCTCGCCTGGCTGCGGCTGCCCTGTCGCTGGCCGGTCTAGGCGGCATGGCGTCGATACCGGCGCTGGCGCAGGAGCAGGGTGCGGCAAGCGGCAACGTGCCTGTGCAGGCGGATGCCCCGGAGAACTTCGCCTTCCACGGCCAGGCCACATATATCTGGCAGCGCAAGCCCTCCTTCGGCGCGGCTTACTCGGGCACCAACAGCCTCGCCACGGAGCGTGCCAAGAGCTATTCCTTCAGCAGCACGCTCGATCTCGGCGTGCGCCTGTGGCGCGGCGCGGAGTTCCATTTCAACCCGGAAGTGACGCAGGGGGTGCCGTTCTCGGAGTTGCATGGACTGGGCGGTTTGTCGAATGCCGAACTGGCCAAGGTGTCGAGCACCAACCCGGTGTTCTACCGGGCGCGCGCTTTTATCCGGCAGACCTGGGGCCTGGGCGGCGGCAGCGAGCAACTGGATGCCGACTTCAACCAACTGGCCGGCAGCGTCGACAAGCGCCGCGTGGTGCTGACCGCCGGCAATTTCGGCCCGCTCGACGTCTTCGACCAGAACGAATACGGTTCCGACCCGCGCACCCAGTTCATGAACTGGTCGTTCCTGACGCACGGCTCCTTCGACTATCCGGCGGATGCGCGCGGCTACAACTGGGGCGTGGCGCTTGAATACATCGGCGATGCCTGGTCGGTGCGGCTGGGCCGCTTCCTGCAGCCGCTGGAGTCCAACGGCCTGGAGCTTGATACGCGGATGTTCGAGCACTATGGCGACATCCTCGAATTCGAGAAACGCTACAGCCTGGCGGGCAAGCCTGGCGTGGCGCGCCTGCTGTTCTGGCGCAACAAGGCACGCATGGGCAGGTTCAGCGATGCGCTGCAGCTTGGCGCCGCCACCGGCACCACGCCGGACCTGGCCAATGTGCGCGAGGAACATGCCAAACTTGGCGTGGGCTTGTCGGTGATGCAGCGGGTGAACGATTCGCTCGGCGTGTTCGCGCGCGCCAATATGTCCGACGACAAGACCGAGACCTACGCCTTTACCGAAATCGGCCGCCAGGTGGCCGTCGGCGGCGTGCTTAACGGCAATGCGTGGGGACGGCCGAACGATGTGGTGGGCCTGGGCATGTCGGTGAACATGCTGGGCTCGCATCACCAGGCGTATCTGGCAGCGGGCGGTCTGGGCGCATTCCTGGGCGACGGTGCGCTCAGGTACGGGCCAGAGCAGATCGTGGAACTGTTCTACAGCTTCCAGCCGGTCAAATACCTGAGCATCAGCCCGGACTTCCAGTACATCCGCAATCCCGGCTATAACCGCGACCGGGGCCCGGCGAAGTTCTATGGCGTGCGCCTGCACGCGGAGTTCTGAACCTCCGTGGGTCGAGCATGATGCGTAAAGAAGCCGGCGCGCGCCCTAGCCGTTAGCGAAATCTGTTGAAAACCTGAAGAAATCGCCCTGGTATCCTTGTCCGACCCAGGGTCACTCCCCAAAGGCTGCCGACGAATTCGTCGGCAGCCTTGTTTTTGACAGCATCTCGCGCGTCACTTCGCCGGAGGAGAAGTCCATGTCCGCTGGCGCCAGCGCGCCCGTGGGCGAGTGGATCGGCGTCGGAGTCCGGACATGAGCGGCCTTTCCGCCTTGCCTTACTTTCGGAAAGGCGCGCCTGAAACCCCTCCTTCATGAATAACCATTCCTGCCATCGACCCGGTAGGATCGAGGAACGGGTAAAGAGGAAGGAATCCATGAGCCAACAACAGTTCTGGTTTCGCTCAACGTTATTCGAGATCGAACCGGGTGAGGACGAAGAGACGAACCCCTTTTGTTACGGGCGGCAATTGTCCCGGTGGTTGCGCGATCGTCTGGTTATTGACGGACGGATTGTCGAGGAGGTCATTCCGGAGGATTGGGGATGGTGCATTGTCGTTCAGCGAAAACCGCATCTGCTCTGGGTCGGTTGCGGATGCGTCCACGGTTTCGCCGCAAATCAACCATCAGCATCCGTTCCTCGCGGCAGCGAAGTTGTCTGGTCGTGCATGGTAGTTGCCGAGCAATCGCTGTTCGGCAAGCTCAGGGGCAACAACACGACCCCAAGCGTGGACGCGTTATTCAAGCAAGTGAAAAAGATCGTCGAGCGTGAATCGTCCAATGCTTTGGTATCTCAGCCATGAAGTAACTCCGGCCAGTTTCGACTATTAGTCGACCCCAGCGCCAACGACCGCTTAGGGTCGAGCAGCGACGGCCGTGGCCTCGCGATGGGTAGCCGGCCGAGTCCGGCTACGACCTGCCGTTCAGCGAGTCAGGAAACCTGCCGTTGGATTGGCTGCGTTACTCCGGGACCTGACGGACGAGCTACATGCGCAATTCGGCCATTTCAGCCGCCCGTCACCGCGTCAAGGCGTTATTGCTCACGAGCACGATCTTGCCAGTCACGCCTTTCTCGCCGAGCAACTCGTGCGCAAGCTTCGCCTCGGCAAGGGGAAATTTCCGGGCAATCAGCGGCTGGATTTTCTTCTGTTGCAGAAGGCCCAGCAGGGTGATCAAGTCCTGTCGGAACATTGCCGGTTTCAGGCGCTTGAGCCACTGGATGCTGTAGGGGACCACCCGCTTCCGGCCCGGGAGAAGCCAGCCGCCAGCAATGTACAAACCGAAAATCGCGAGTCGCTGAAAGCGATTACGGCGCCCGGAACGACCTGACGCCAGGCGCCCCCCACGTAGCGAGGCAGTCAGGCCATAGGCTACGACCTTCCCGCCAGGGCGGAGAGCGTCGCGGGAACGCCAGATATGGGTACCGCCGATGCCATCGAAGACGACGTCGACGCCGTCTCCCGTCATGCGGCGAGTCTCCTCTACGAAATCGAGCTGCTGGTAATCCATTGGGATACCGCCCAGGCCGGAAACTGCGACTGCATCCTGCGATGAACAGGTGCCGTACATTTCCAGTCCGGCGAGGCGGCCAAGCTGCATGAGTGCCGAGCCGACCCCGCCTGCCGCACCGTGAATCAAGACGCGCTGGCCCGGCTCGACTTTGGCGCAACGATGCAACATCTGGTACGCGGTGACGTAGTTCAATACAAGGCTGACAGCCTCGGCCGCATTCAACCCGGCAGGCACGGGGACCAGTTCACGCTGCGCCAGACAGACGAACTCAGCGTACGCGCCGCTGATCGGCAGGGCGGCAACGATCTGGCCCGTTTCGACGCCACGGATGCCAGTGCCGAGCTTATCCACTATGCCAACCAGATCCCACCCGGGCGTGAACGGCAGCGGCGGCGTTTCGGGATGAAAGCCCTCGCGCATCATCAGATCGGGTTGACCCACACCTGCCGCCAGCACCCTCACCCGTACTTCGCCGGCCTTGGGCTCGGGGCACTCTTCCTCCACCACCTGAAGTGCATCTGGCCCGCCGTAATGCGTGACCACAATGCGCGTGTGTTTCATGATGCGTGCCAACCGCACAATTTCGATGGATTCAATGCAGAGGTATCACTGCGCCGGTTTGTCGCTACGTGCCTTGAGGTTAGCCCGCAGTGGCGCGCTCATCGGCATATTCAGGTTCACGCCGGCGGGGGGAATCGGTGCTTCAAACCATTTCTTATAGAGCCGTGTAAATTCTCCCGATTTCATCAGTCGCGTTATGGTTCCATCTACCAGCTTCTTGAACTCCGCATCATCCTTACGGACCATGCAGGCATATGGTTCCACCTGCAGGGTCTCGCCCACGATCTCAAGCGAAGAGGGGTTCCCCGAATTGGCGCGCAAGCCGAACAGCAGAACGTCATCCAGGGCCAGCGCTGACGCGCGACCGCCTTCCACGAGCTGCATGGCGTCTGCATAGTCTTTGCCGGAGATTATCTGGACATCGATATTGTTGTCGGCGCTGTACTTTCTCACCACCTTCTCGTTCGTGCTGCCGGCCGTGCTGGCTACCGTCTTCTTCGACAGATCCGCGTAGCCATTGATGCCAGAATCGCGCTTGGTCAGCAGACGAGTTCCCGCGTAGAAGAAATTGATCGAGAATGCCACTTCCTTGCCGCGTGCGCTGGTATTGGTGGTCGAACCGCACTCCAAGTCGTAGGTACCATTGACCAGCAGCGGTATACGATTCTGCCCGGTAACGGGAATATATTCGACTTTGAGGGCGGGCTTCTTCAGCCGGCTTCGCACATCGTCAATGATGGCTTGCGTCAGGTCGACGGAAAATCCAACGGCTTTATGCGGGCCGAGAAGATAGCTGAAGGGAACAGCCACCTCGCGATAAGCGACCGTGATCTTGTCTGTCGCAGCGACCTTCTCCAGCGTCTGGGCGCAGACATTTGCCGCAGCGACCGATAGACCGGCCGCAATGAGGGCAGAGGTGATTGTGGAAATCGTTTTCATTCTTGTTCTCCATGGACGCGTAGAACATCCCTGCGCAACACCAGCTTGTAGCCTGTAGGGTCGCACTTCTGATATGAATCTAGGCGCCATCTCGATAGCGCGGTTGACCTAGGTCAACGGGCCGAATATTGCAGGCTCTCAAGCCCGGCCTCTCGTGTGGCTTCCGTTGGAATATCGCTTACCAGGATGTGAGCTTAGTGCGCGCGTATTGCAGCGGTTATCCACTCGTGGTGATTCATTTGGCACTTCTGCGTAAGACGGACGCCCGCCCTGCTGCGACCTTCCGTCGTCGACACCGAAGCCGCTCTCGAGCACTAACAGTGCCTTGAGTCCGGGGCCGAGGTCCTCGGTTCCACGTAGGCCCCACGATGTCATTCGCGCTAAATCCTTGCCAGTACCCAGCGCCAGACCGTTCGCTGCGCTGGGTGTGACCGTCGACATGTTGGTGACGTACTCCACGTTGCTATCGAGCACGCCATAGAGCGTCACACTGGTTTGCGCATCGACTACGCAAGCGGCCAGCGCCAGCGGTGTGGCCGCCAACCTAGGCCTTGGACGACCTGCGCCGGCACTGCGGTACCGCCGATGAATTCCGCTGCATTGTTCTCCTCCTTGAGTTCTTCTTGAGATGAAGCTTTCCCTTCCGGCCACGGATGACCGGTTGCTCGAAGCTGATATGGAATCGGACCGCAGGGGTCCGGGACAATCAGAGGTGGGAGGCCGCTGGGGTGCTTACTCGACGACGATCCCGCGCTCCTTGATCAGCGTTGACAGCCGCCTGCTCTCGTCAGTCAGCAGGTTTCGGAAAGCTGACTTGTCCAGTGCCACCGGTTCGGCGCCGAGTTGCGCGAACCGTTGCTTGAGCACTGGCGAGGCCAACACCTTCTTTAACGCCGCAGAAAAGCGCTCGCTGATGTCGGCCGGGACCTTATTCGGTGACCACACTCCGAACCAGACATCAAGACTCGCATTGCGGATGCCCAGGTCCGCGTATGACGGAGCGTCCGGAAAGAACGGCGACTTGCTCTCGCTTGCCACTGCCAGCAGCTTGACCTTGCCACTTCGGATGTGGGGGAAGCCAATTCCCGGGTCGAATACGACGTCCGTCTGACCGGCCATCACATCCTGCAGCGCAGGGGCGGAGCCTTTGTACGGCACCTGCGTGATCGACGTGCCGATGCTCTGGTTGAATAGCTCGGCGGCGAGATGGGGTGCCGTACCGGTTCCCGCCGACGCGATGGTGATCTTGCTCGGCTGCGACTTCGCCAAAGCGATGAATTGCTTGGCGTCCCTGGCCTCAAGCGTTGGACGGGCGACTAGATACATCTGGGCGCGTCCGATCGCCATGACGGGCGTCAGATCCCGGGATGGGACGAGATTCGACTTGAACAGATATGGGTTGGCCGTCTCAACCGAGGTGGGCGCAATCAGAAAGGTGTACCCGTCCGGCGCTGCCCTCACGACTTCTCCGACCGCCAGGTTGCCGCTCGCCCCCGGCTTGTTTTCGACGATCACTGTCTGCCCCAGTGCTTCATTCAGCAACTGTGCAATCGCACGCGCCATCACGTCCGTTCCGCCGCCGGGGGCGAAACCCACCACCAGGCGGATGGGCCGTGCCGGCCACGCCGCACTCTGGCTCGCGGCTGGAAACGCCGCACCAGCCAGCATGGCGGTGCCCAGTGCCAATATGGCGCGGCGTGAACGGAAATGAGAAATGGGGCTGAAGCGGTGGGTCATGGTGGTTGTCTCCTGGATGGTGATTGCGGTCGAAAGCGCCGTTGGTCGAACCATAGACGTGCGATTCGTGGTTGTAAATAGGGATTACACGTTGTCTATAGGATAATTTTAGGAGAAGTGATCCGTGGACTGCTTGCGTAGAAAATTATCCTATGGATAACGTCATAACCCTATTTACAAAGTAGGGGCGATGTTCTACCGTTCGGTTCATTGGCAGCATCCCGACAGCGATCGGTACGCCGCAACGCAAAAACTACGAGAGACAACGTGCTTGATAAGAGACAGTTCCATATCGGTGGGGAGTGGGTAATGCCCGCACGGCCCCAAGACCTGACGGTGATCGACCCATCCACCGAACAACCCTGCGCGGTGATATCCGTCGGCGATGCGATCGATGCCGACCGCGCGGTGCAGGCGGCAAGGCAAGCCTTCTCAGGCTGGTGTCGCACCGAACCGGGCGAGCGGCTTCGGCTGGTCGAGCGGCTGCTGGAGATCTACGAACGAAGCGCCGCGGAAATGGCGCAGATGATCAGCCTGGAGATGGGGGCGCCCGTCGACATGGCGCGGGCCGAACATGTCGGCGCCGGCGCGTATCACATGAGGAACTTCATTACCGCGTTTCGCACGTTCTCGTTCGAACGCTCCATCGGCACCTATGCACCCAATGATCGGATCCTGATGGAGCCGGTTGGCGTGGCCGGCCTCATCACACCATGGAACTGGCCCATGAATCAGGTCACGCTGAAGGTGGTGCCCGCACTGCTGGCCGGATGCACCGTCGTGCTGAAGCCATCGGAAATCGCGCCGCTCTCTTCGATGCTCTTTGCCGAATTCATCGAGCAAGCCGGCTTTCCGAACGGCGTGTTCAATCTCGTGAACGGTGACGGCATGGGGGTCGGTGCGCGCCTGTCGTCGCATCCCGATATCGACATGATCAGCTTCACCGGCTCGACCCGCGCGGGCATCGCCATATCGAAAGCCGCCGCCGAGACACTCAAGCGAGTGGTGCTCGAGCTCGGCGGAAAAGGGGCCAACCTCATCTTTGCAGACGCCGATGCGGATGCGGTGAGACGCGGGGTGCTCCATTGCTTCAAGAACACCGGTCAAAGCTGCAACGCCCCTACCCGCATGCTGGTCGAGCGCTCGATCTATGCGCGCGTGGTCGACGAGGCCCGGGAAATCGCTGAGAACTTCGCGGCCGAGGCGGCTCGCGCGCCGGGGAAATTCTTTGGTCCGCTGACTTCGGCAGCGCAATTCAGGAAAGTCCAGGAGATGATCGAGACAGGCTCGGCGGAGGGCGCACGACTTGTCGCGGGCGGCCTCGGGCGCCCCGAAGCGCACGAATGCGGCTACTTCGTGCGGCCGACCGTTTTCGCCGACGTGACCAACCAGATGACCATTGCCCGAGAGGAGATCTTCGGCCCGGTGCTCTCGATCATTCCTTTCGACACCGAGGGGGAGGCAATTGCCATCGCGAACGATACGCCGTATGGACTGGCCAATTACGTGCAATCGACCGATGACGAACGATGCCGCCGCGTCGCGGGCCGGCTGCGTTCGGGCATGGTGGAGATGAATGGCAGGCCGCGCGCCCCGGGATCTCCTTTCGGCGGCATCAAGGCATCCGGACGCGCCCGCGAAGGCGGCATCTGGGGCATCGAGGAGTTCCTCGAAGCCAAGGCGGTTTCCGGCTGGACGGATCCTGCCTGCTCGCGCTGAACCCACGCGAGCCATCCTCATCGAACCGGAGAACACACAACATGAATGGCGCCGAAAGTCTGGTCACCACACTGCTCGAGTCGGGCATCGATACCTGCTTCGCCAATCCCGGCACCAGCGAAATGCATTTCGTCGCGGCCCTGGATCAGATTCCAGGTATGCGGTGTGTGCTGGGACTGCAAGAGAACGTCGTAACCGGCATGGCCGACGGCTATTTCCGCATGGCCCGCAAGCCCGCGAGCACGCTATTGCATTGCGGACCGGGACTTGCCAACGGGTGGGCGAACCTTCACAACGCTCGCCGCGCGAATAGCGCGGTCGTCAACATCGTGGGAGATCAGGCGACCTATCACCGCCCGTATGATGCGCCCCTCACTGCCGATACGGCCGCGCTCGCGGGCGCCGTATCGGCGTGGGTCCGCACGAGCCAGTCCGCAGCCGACGTCGGTCGCGATGCGGCCGCCGCAGTAGCCGCTGCGCGGACCGCGCCCGGGCAGATCGCCTCGCTGATCCTGCCTTCCGATACGTCATGGGATGCGGGCGGCGTTGCCGCGCGCGCATTGCCCGTACCGTCAGCGCCATCGATCGATACGTTTGCCGTCGATAACGCGGCGCGCATTCTGCGCCAGAACAGAAAAGACGTGCTGATCCTGCTTGGCGGCGAATGCGCGCTTCCCGGGGCGCAGGCAATCGCCTGGCGCATTGCCAACGCGACGGGCGCCACCCTGAAGTACGAGTATGTGATGGGGCGGGTCTCGCGTGGACGAGGCCGTCTGCCGATCGAGCGGGTGCCCTACAACACCGATCAAGCGATCGCGATGATGGCATCGTTCCGGCACATCATTCTGGTCAACGCCAGGCCACCAGTCGGATTCTTCGCCTATCCCGGCAAGCCCTCCCTCCAGTATCCGCGCGAAGCCCAGATTCATCATTTATCGCGGGTCGACCAGCATCCGGAAGCGGCCCTGCTCGCGCTGGCGGAGGCGCTGAACGCGCCAGCGGTCGATATACCGGCCTCGGAGTCCTGCCCGCAAATCGTTACGGGTACTCCCACGCCAGAAGGGCTGGCCCAGACGATCGCCGCCGTGATGCCGGAGAACGCGATCGTGTCGGATGAAAGCATTTCGTATGGCCGCAGCTTCTACCGATTCACCCACGCTGCGGCGCCACATGACTGGCTCTCACTGACCGGCGGTGCCATTGGCGATGGACTCCCGGTTGCAACCGGCGCGGCAGTGGCCTGTGGGGGCTCGAGACGGGTCATCAGCCTGCAGGCTGACGGCTCGGCGATGTATTCGCTTCAGTCGCTTTGGACGCAGGCCCGTGAACGACTCCCCTGCACGACGATTCTGTTGGCCAACCGCAAGTACAACATCCTGATCGGCGAATACGAGAACGTCGGGGCATTACCGGGGCCCACGGCCATGAGCATGTTGGATCTGTCGAATCCCGATCTCGACTGGGTCAGGCTCGCCAACGGCATGGGGGTGGAGGCCGCACACGCAACGACGCTCGAGCAGTGCGCCGACCTCATGAAGCAGAGCTTCCGCCAGGACGGCCCCTTCCTGATCGAACTGTTGATCTGAGTGAAGGCCGGCACTGCAGCATTACCCGAAGCACGCCGCGCGCGGCACCAACTGGTAGACGCGGTGCGCGGAAATCTACCCAGATACGGAGACATACGAACGTGAGCGAGATTACCCACTTCGGCTTTTTAGGCCTTGGCAACATGGGTGCCGCTATGGCCATGCGGCTTATTCATCCCGGGTGCCGACTGCACGTCTACGACCCTAACGCGGAAGCGGTGTCGCGACTTGTGGACGCTGGCGCGGTGGCGCATGCCAGTCCGCGTTCGGTGGCGGATGCCGCCGCCATCGTCATGGCCTGCCTGCCAAGCCAGGCGGTATGCGAAGCGGCGATTTTCGGCCAGGAGGGCATGGCGGCTGGCAACGCGCTGCATACATATGTCGAGATGTCGACGATCGGTCCGACGGCGGTGTCCTCTATCGCACAGAGACTTCAGCGCCAGCATATCGCCACGGTCGACGCGCCAGTCAGTGGTGGGCCGTCCGCCGCGCGAGCGGGCACGCTGTCCATCATGGTGGCCGGTGCGAGCCATGCCATCGCTCGCGCCATGTCCTCGCTGGAGCGCATCGCGAAGACGATTCACAACCTGGGCGATCAGCCCGGCCAGGCACAGGCGATGAAGTTGGTGAACAACATCATGCTGGCCGCCAACATGGCCGTTGCATCGGAGGCGCTGGCAGTGGGCGCCAAGGCAGGCCTGAATGCCGACGCCATGGCCGAAGTCATCCGGTCCAGCACTGGCCAGAGCGCGGCGGCAGACATACTCGCTCGCTTCGCCCTCTGCGGATCGTTCGACTTCGGGGCACACATGTCGATCCTCGCAAAGGATGTGGATCTCGCCATCACTGAGGCTCGCAATCTGGGCGTGCCCGCGCGCGTTCTGGAGCAGGCCGGGGGCGTATGGCAAACGGCAATGGAAGAAGGACGGAGCCAGGACGATTTCACTTCGATCATCAAGAGCGTGGAAGAACGCGCCAACGTGCTGGTACGCGGGGCACCACGGCGGTCGCCCGCCAATCAGTGATCTTTACAACGACAACACTCACGGAGCAGACCATGGATTCATCCACCGGACACGTTCAGTCCGCCACGTCGATTGCCGACGCCGAAGCGCTTGCGGGAAAGCTTGCCTATGCCACGCCCGAAACGGCGCCACTGGTGCCGGGACGCCGCGCATTCTTCAAGTATCGGGACCTGGGCGTGACGACTGCCACTGATGGCCGCATGCGTGCGCAGATCACGCTTGCAACGGACGAAATGCAGCAAACCGGGTGGCACTATCACCTCTGCGATTCGCAGTTCATCTATACGCTGCGCGGCTGGGTCGACCTGGTCTTCGAGGACGGCCGCCATATTCGCGTCAGCGCGGGAGAATCGCTCCTGATTCCTGGCGGACTCAAGCACAACGAGCTGGCGATCTCCCCAGACCTCGAGCTTCTCGAAGTCTCGATTCCGGCGAAGATGGGAACGGTGGCCTGCGACCCTCCGGCAAACTTCAACTCCTTCTGACGCGAGACGACATGACGAAAGGCTACATTTTTGCCGAGGTAGACATCCATTCTCCCGGCGCGGAGTGGGACGAGTACGCCAGCAAAGTCCAGCCCACGCTGGATTCCTATGGCGGCGTGTTCCTGATTCGGGGAGGCACGCCCCACGTGCTCGAGGGCAACGCCAAAACCGGGACGTTCGTGGTTCTGGAGTTCGAGAGCCCTGATCACGCCACGGCATGGTACACGTCCTCGGACTATCAGCGCATTCTGCCGCTCCGCCTGCGCAATGCCGACGCGCGCGTCATCTGCTTGCCTGGAGCTGGCTGAATCCCCGTGACATCGCCCGTGATAAACTCAAAAGTCGCTCGCGCGCCCGGAATCCGAGGTTCGCCCCCCTTCTGAGAGGAGTATCGACGGCTTTGACAAAAGCAAAAAAAACCATCGCAGAACCTCCGGCGGAGTCGGCGGACGACGTGCCACCGACTGCTGCCGGCAATGGCGGAGGACGGCGCCGGATTCAGTCTGCCGACAAGGCAACGGAGGTTCTTCTTGCGCTTGTCGAGGCGGGTAAGGCGACGCCCCTCCGAGATCTGGCGCGCGCTATCGGCATGCCAAACAGCCTCGCGCATCGCTATCTCGCGAGCCTGATGGCAAGCGGTCTCGCAATACAGGATGAAGTCACCGGCCTCTACGACCTCGGTCCGACGGCGGTACGCATCGGCGCGTCCGCCCTCGCGCGTGTTGATCATCTGCGCCTCGCCAGTGAAGCGATGCCGCAGCTGGTTGCCAGAACGGGATTGCCCGCCCTGCTGTGCGTGCTCGGCGATCGCGGTCCCACCATCGTGCGATGGGAACGCAGCTATGTGCCGTTCATTACCACATTGTCGGTGGGCTCGACATTCCAATTGACGAACTCGGCCACGGGCCGCGTGCTGCTCGCCTTCACCCCCGATCAGGTCAGGGATGACCTGATCGAGTTGGCCGTTTCGAAGAACCATGAACAGCCGCCAGTGAAATTGCTTGAGCATCTTTCGAAGATCCGGCGAGTCGGATACGACGAAGCGGAATCGGTTCTCATCCCAGGACTGTCAGCCATGAGCGCGCCGATTCTTGATGTTCAGAACGAGGCAGTCGCGTGTCTGACGCTAATTGGCGCAAGCCCTGATGTCCGGCGCATCAAGACAAAGGCAATCAAGGCGCTGGTCGAGGCAAGCGCGAGCATCTCGCGATCTTGCGGGAGCAACCTGTCGTTCGTTTCTTCATTGGCAGATCCGACAACAAAAACCTGATCTCCTCCATTGCCGCCTGCTCGTCTGCCACGCAACGCGTGGCATTCAACTTGCGAGCTACAATCGGCGACGCCGAACCGGGCGACCGCTCTTGTCGCGACTTCAGTCAGAACAATTGGACCTGCCGACTGGCGGAGAAGGGTCTGCGACGCTCGCCACGTTTCGACCTTCCACCTCAGGAGAGGAAGGGGTGGCTTTCTCCAGCGCAGCTCCCCCCTTGTTTACAGGCAGAAAAACGGGCCCCATCTGAAAGACGGGACCCGTTTTGCGTTTCAACAGATTTTGTTAACGGCCAGGCGCACGCCGGGCCTTTTTACTTGCAGCTGCTTACGGCGTCACTGCCGTGCATTGCGCCGGTTGTCCGGCCACGGCGTGTTGAAGTTGGTGCGGAACGGATTGATATCCAGCCCGCCGCGCCGCGTGTAGCGGGCATAGACCGCCAGCTTCACGGGTTTGCACTGGCGCAGCACGTCGGTGAAGATCCGCTCCACGCATTGCTCGTGGAACTCGTTGTGGTTGCGGAACGAGATCAGGTACTTGAGCAGCGCTTCCTGGTTGATCGGCGCACCCACGTAGCGGATCTGCACGCTGCCCCAGTCCGGCTGGCCGGTCACCAGGCAGTTGGACTTGAGCAGGTGCGAGACCAGCGTTTCTTCCACCGGCGATTCGTCCTGGCTCGCGTGCAGCAGGTGCGGCGCCGGTTCGTAGATATCGGTCTTGATGTCGAGCCGGTCCAGCAGCAGGCCATCCAGCTCACCCATCTTCTGGGCGCCCAGCTCGGCTTCGGTCACCAGGCGAACCTGCACCGTGCCGCCGGTGGCTTCGGACAGGTCGTGGTGCAGCAGTTGCTGCAGCGCTTCGGGCGAGGCGATCTTGCTCTGGTTGAACGAATTCAGGTAGAGCTTGAACGACTTGGATTCGACGATATTGGGCGTGTCGGCGGGAATGATGAAGCTGGCCAGCGCCACCTGCGGCTTGCCCTTCATGTTCAGCCACGAGAGCTCGTACGCGTTCCAGATGTCCACGCCGAAGAACGGCAGCGCGCGGCCCTCGGCCAGCCCGATCTCGGTGCGCTTGGGCTGGCGCGGGATGGGGAACAGCAGGGTGGGGTCGTACTCGGTCTTGTAGGCCGAGGGTTTGCCTAGCGGCGATTGTTCGGGAAGGCTCATGGTTGCCTCGCGTGTGGCTCCGCGCATGCCTGTCGGCAGGGATGCGCGGGGACCACGGGATTGATCAGGACAGGAACAGCTTGTACACCGGGTTCTCGGTCTCTTCCCAGTGTACATAGCCCAGCGTGGCGAGGAAGTCGCGGAAGGCGCGTTTCTCGTTCCTGGGCACCTGGATGCCAACCAGGATATTGGAGGTGTCGCCGCCCTGGTTCCGGTAGTGGAACAGGCTGATATTCCAGTTCGGGCTCATGCTCGACAGGAAGCGCATCAGCGCGCCCGGACGCTCCGGGAACTCGAAGCGGTACAGCAGTTCGTCATGCGCCAGCGGCGAGCGTCCGCCCACCATGTAGCGGATATGCTGCTTGGCCAGCTCGTTGTTGGACAGGTCGAGCGTATCGAAGCCGTGGCGGCGGAAACCGGCGGCGATCTTCTCGTTCTCCGCGCGGCTCGCGATCTGCACGCCGACGAAGATATGGGCCATGCTGTTGTCGGCGATGCGGTAGTTGAACTCGGTCACATTGCGCGTGCCGACCTGCTCGCAGAAGCGCTTGAAGCTGCCGCGTTCCTCGGGAATGCTGACCGCGAACACCGCCTCGCGCGCCTCGCCCACCTCGGCGCGCTCCGCGACGAAGCGCAGGCGGTCGAAGTTCATGTTGGCGCCGCACGCAATGGCCACCAGGTGCTGGCCCTTGAGCTTCTCGCGCTCGGCGTACAGCTTCAGGCCGGCGATGGCCATCGCGCCCGCGGGCTCCAGGATGCTGCGGGTATCCTGGAACACATCCTTGAGCCCGGCGCAGATGGCGTCGGTGTCCACCAGGATGATCTCGTCGACCAGTTCGCGCGTGATGCGGAAGGTTTCCTTGCCGACCAGCTTGACGGCGGTACCGTCGGAGAACAGGCCCACTTCCTTGAGTTCCACGCGCTTGCCCGCATCCACCGAGCGCTTCATCGCGTCCGAATCCACGGTCTGCACGCCGATCACCTTGATCTCGGGGCGCACGGCCTTGATGTAGGACGCGATGCCGGAGATCAGGCCGCCGCCGCCGAT
>Ga0255338_1002902_pt1 | contig 22662 bp, 24 predicted proteins | sample MeOH1_35cm_T4_19_FD_203715 | JGI IMG/M metagenome (GOLD analysis project Ga0255338, IMG submission 203715) | Sandy soil microbial communities from University of British Columbia, Vancouver, Canada - MeOH1_35cm_T4_195 | ecosystem: Engineered > Artificial ecosystem > Sand microcosm > Unclassified ...
CCGGTACCGGCCTGGCCTACCACCGTGCCCGCAAGGCACGCGAGGCGGCCGAGCGCGAACGCGCCCAGGCGATCTCGGACGAAGAGCAATCGCTCTTCATCGAGCCGCCCGTGGTGCAGGCGACCGAAGGCGAGGGCGAAGCGGGCTGACCGCCTGGCTGCCCTGTAGCCAAGTTGTAGAGAACCCGGCTCGAAGGAGCCGGGTTTTTTTTCGTCCGCGATTCCTGTTGGCGTTGTCTTCCGCAACCGTACCCATCAACTTCCCGCCTCCGTGTCCTGCGCATGGCGCTGCCCACTGGCAGAGTCGGTGCATTGCCATAACAAGAGTCGCCACAGGAGGTCGTACGATGTACGGAAAGTTGTTGTTTGTCTCGATGCTGGCCGGTGCGTCGGGGGCGCTGTCCGCGATGACCGCCGAAGCACTGGAGCGTGCCGACGCGCTCTACCAGACGAATTGCGCGGTCTGCCACTCGGCAAGCCGTGGCGGGTACGTCGGACCGGCGCTGCACAAGGACCGGCTCGCCCAGAGCGAAGCGGCGCTGCGGGGCACGATCATGACCGGGATCCCGGACACGCTGATGCCGCCGTTCCACTCGCGCCTGGCCGATGTGGATATCCGCCTGCTGTCGCAATACATCAGCACACAGCCGGTCGGTCGTCCCGAGTGGAGTTTGGAACAGATTCGAGACAGTCTTGAGATTCTCGTCGACGAATCCACGCTGCCGGGCAAGCCGAACTACCAGATCGATTCCGTCTACGACCTGATGGTCGTCATGGCGCGCGGACGCTACGGACGCGGTACCGGCGACGACAACGCCAAGGTCGTGTTCCTCAATGGCAAGACCAATCAGGTCGTTGGCGAGATTGCCACGCCGGTGGCGCCGCACATCATGGATTTCAGCCCCGTGGATTCCCGTTGGGCATGGCTCAAGAGCGACGACGGGTATGTCTACAAGATCGACCTGTACTCCCTCCGCATCGTACGCAAGATACGGACCGGACTGACAGGACCGGGTATCGCGCTGTCGAATAACGGAAAGTGGCTCGCGGCCAGTTCCTTTGTGCCCAATCTCGTGGTGATCCTGAAGGCCGACACGCTTGAGCCCGTGAAGTACCTTCGGCTCGAAGGCAAGGACCCCGACGGCAACTTCATCCAGTCGGCCGGCGGGCCGGTGATCGGCAGCCGCATCAACAACAAGTTCGCGCTGACGCTGCGCCAGGCGGGGCAGATCTGGATTGTCGATCCGGACCGGAAGGACATGCCCGTGACGAAGCTGGAGGGCGTTGGACGCATGTTGCACGACACGTTCCTGACGCCTGACGGACGCTATTCGATGGTGGCGTCTTACGGCGACAACAAGGTGGTGGCCATCGACCTGAAGGAGGACAAGGTGGCGCGCGATATTCCGGCCGGCTGCCAGCCTCACTTGGGCTCCGGCGCCGTGACCCCGGTGCGCGGCCGGATGCTGGCGTTCGGCACCAATATCGGCCAATGCGACAAGGGCGACGTGGTGACGGTCTGGGATACGCGCGATTTCAGTGTCGTGAAGAACATCCGGGTGGCCGGTCCCACCGAGTCGCCGGCGGCGCATCCCGACGCACCGTATGTGGCAGTCGACATCGTCAGCAAGGACAAGAAGGCGTCTCAGATCCAGCTGATCGACAAGCAGTCGCTCGAAGTCGTGAAGACGCTCGATGCCGGCGGCCATGCGTTCTTTCCCGAATACACGCGCGATGGCCGATACCTCTACGTGAGCGCCGGCTACTACGGCGACAGCGTGCGCGTCTACGACAGCAAGACGCTGGCGCTGGTTGCCGAGCACAAGATGGAAAGCCCGGCCGGCATCTTTTCGCGGGCCCGTACGCAATGGATCTCCGTGGGTCTGCCGCCCACGCGTCAGCACTGAGCAGGAGGCGTGATCCGATGACCCCGATTATCTGGAAGGCTGCCGCGGCATGGGCTGCGGCGGCAATGCTGGGCACGACATCGTCAGCGCTGGCGGGCGGCGCAACCGAGCTCGATGAAAAAGTGTCGACGATTGTGCCGATGTGCGCGGCATGCCATGGCATCGACGGTGTGAGCAGTGTTGGCCTGTATCCCAATCTTGCTGGCCAGAAACCCGAGTACCTGGCCAAGCAGCTCGAGGATTTCAAGGCGGGACGCCGGAAAGACACGGTGATGGGGCCGATGGCCGAACCCCTCGACGCCGCCGCGATCAAGGCGCTGGCGGCGCATTTTGGCAAGATGGCGGCGGCGCGCTGACGTCGCCATCCGCCAGCTTCGCGAGTCCTGACGCCGTGCTGGGCCCGGCTGCGAGCGCCGACTTCAGCAGCCGGGTCGCTTCGGCAATCTCGTGCACGTCCAGCGCGGCGTAGCCGAACAGGATCACACGGTCCTCGAGCCCGTTCGCCGGGCCACTGGCCGCGTCAGGCAAAGGATAGAGCCTGACGCCACAGGCGAGCGCGCGCCGGGTGATCTCGCTCGCGGTCGGGCCATCGGCGGGCAAGCGCAAGACGAGATGCATGCCGGCACCCGCGCCGCTGATCTCGCAGGCGTCTCCCCAGATCTGGCGAAGGCCGTCCAGCATGGCATCGCGCTGTGCGCGATAGCGATGACGCAGTCCGTACAGGTGCCGGCTGTAGTCACCATGCTCGAACAGCCGCGCCAGCACGGCCTGGTCCAGCCAGGGGCAGCCGTTGTTGAGCAATGCCTTGTGGCGCGCCATCGCCTCGACCAGGCCGTGCGGGCACGCCATGAACCCGAGGCGCAGACCCGGCCCAAGCACCTTTGAGAACGTTCCCAGATAGATCACGCGCGATGGGTCCATGGTCATCAGCGGCGGCAGCGGCACGCCGTCGTAGCAGAAATCGCCGTCGTAATCGTCCTCGATGACCAGTGCGTCCACGCGGGCGGCCCAGGCCAGCAGCGCACGCCGCCGCTGCAGCGACATCACGTGGCCCAGCGGATACTGGTGTGACGGTGTCGTGTAGACCAGTCCTGTGCACGTCTCCGGCAGGGCATCAGTGCACAGGCCATGCGTGTCTACCGGCACACGCAGGCACCGGGCGTCGTGCCGCAGCAGCAGGTTCTCGAAGCCGGCGTAACCGGGCGATTCCATGGCGACCTGCGTGCCGGGCCGCACATAGTGCGCGGCCAGCAGGTTCAGCGCCTCCTGGATGCCGGCCACGACGATGATCTGCTCGGGCCTGACCGGCAGAGCACGCGTCGCCGACAGATAGTCGGCAATTTGCACGCGCAGGCCCCACAAGCCCTCGGGCGCCGTGTATTCGGTCATCGCGCATCCCATATGACGCAGCAACGAATTCGAGAGCGTCGCCCACCGCCGCCATGGAAAGGCTTCGGGCGCGGGACGGCCGACCTTGAAGTCGAATCGCACCGGCGCGGCGGGCGGCGAGGCGTGGACGCCCGGCGGACGCGGTGCCGCAGACATGGCGCAATAATCGGGCGGATGCTCGCTGCACGGCTGCGATGTCGTCGTGCGGCGCGCCGGCATGGTGATACGGGGCGCATCGACCGCCACGAAAAAGCCTCGGCCTGCCTCGCAGCGCAACAGCCCTGCGCCGGTCAGGCATTCGTACGCGTTCAGTACGGTATTACGCGCCACGCCGAGCATTGTCGTCAGGCGCTGGATGGAAGGCAGGCGATCATCGGCCTGGAGCCGGCCAGAAACGATGAGCCACTCGATCTGACTGACGATCTGTTGCTTGTATGGCTTGCCGCCGTCGCGCGCGAGCGAAATCGGCAGCGTGAACGCATGGCGTGGCATCTTTCGTGTGGGCCTGTACCTTTGTTGTGGCACCGGCTTATCGTAGACGTGCCGGCATCGAAAGATGTTGCGTTGTAGCAAGCCTTGCGCTCGTGATGGCGCCCACGCGCTGCTCAGGAGAGCGCGAGTGCGGCGGCCTCCATGCCCTCGGGAAGATGCAACGGCAAGGCGCAGATAGTCGGTGCGATGCGTCGGCACAGGTTCGCCAGCACTTCTCCCGGCCCCGCCTCCAAGATGTGCGTGACGCCGTCTGCCTCAAGGTGCCGGACCATCGCCGTCCAGCGCACCGGGGCGGTCAGCTGGGCGACCAGCGCCGGCTTGATCGACTGCGCCGTTGCCACCTCGAGACTGTTGCCGTGCAGCACGGACAATGAAGGCGGCGCAACGGCAATGCCTTCGAGACATCGCGCGAGGACATCAGCCGCGGGCCGCATCAGCGAGCTGTGAAACGGGCCGCTGACCGGCAACACGAACACCATCTTGGCGCCGGCGTCCCGGGCGGCTGCCTTGAGTCGCTCGATGCCCGCGAGGTGCCCGGCCACCACCACCTGCCCGGGCGCGTTGTAGTTGACCGGCTCGAGCACGCCTTCGTCTGCGCATGCCGTGCAGAGGCGCTGAACCGTCGGGTCATCGAGCCCGATGACCGCTGCCATGCCCGCGATGCCGGGCGCCACGGCATCCGTCATCGCCAGCGCCCGCTGGCGCGCGACGCGCAGGGCATCCTGCAATGTCAGCGCCCCGGCGGCAACCAGCGCCGAGATCTCGCCCACGCTGTGCCCGATCGCCCACGAGGCAGGCATTGGGCACCGAAGCTGCCATGCGCGGAAGATGGCGACCGAAGCGGCCACCATCAGAGGCTGGGTGTTGACCGTGCGCGCGAGTTCCGCCGGATCGCCGTGCTGGGTCAGATGCCAAAGGTCGAGGTCGAGCACATCCGAAGCCTCGTCTATCGTATCGACGAACTCACGTTCTCCACGCCAGGCGGAGAACATGCCCACGGATTGTGAGCCCTGGCCGGGGAAGACACAGGCGGGAGCGATGCGGACCATACTGAGGCGTCCCTTCAGAGCGCCGTGTCGTCGGACACGGGTGCCGCGAGCCAAAACCACGCCGCCGCACAATGCAGAAGCCCGATAGCCAGGGACGCGAGCGATGAATTGACGTCGAACGCGGACATCGGCTGCCTGAGCAACCATCCCGGCAGCACCAGCGCGCCCCGCAGGGTATAGATCGCGGCAATGCCGATCACCGCAACGCGCATCTGGGGCAGCGCCGGCAGCAATCCGGCCGCCGCTGCGTAGTACGCGGCGAAGAGGAAGAATACCGCTGTGATGCCCGTCGTCAGCAATCCGGGAAACCAGGAGCCGCGTTCCGCCATGCTGGCGAGCGTCTCACCCGCACCGAAGGCACGGTATGCCTGTGGTCCCCTGACGATGATATAGATGTGCAGGACACCGACCAGCGCGCTGCAGGTTGCGGCAGCAATCGCGAGAATGTGAGCCGTCATATCGACCTTTGATGGATTGAGAACAAAATCCTGAGCGGCTCAAGGGAACTGTCACCGTTGCACATTGACTTCCTTCCGGGCCACCACGCGCAGCCGGGCCGACTTGCCGAAGCGACGGCTGATCTCGAGTTTGTGCATGACGAGCCTTCGTTCAATAGATCAGCGTGGAAGACACGAACGACAAGCCGGCGCTGCCCACCCAGAATCCGAATCGGTCGCCCCGCGCCAGCGAGCCATCCGCGGCATGCAGGGCGATCGCGGCCGGGATCGAGGCGGAGCCCAGGTTGCCGTAGTCAGGGTAGATATGGCGCAGACAGTGGCCGAACCCCGCCAACTCGGCCCAGTTCTGGAACTCGGGCACAGAGCCCCCGGTATGGGGAAAGATCATGCGGAGGCTGTCGCGATGGGGCTCGAGTTGCTTCAGAACATCCACCATGCACTGGTAGTAGCCGAAGACCAACGAACTGAACGACGTGAACGCCCCGAGTCCATTCAGCCCGATCCGCTCGCTGGGCCGCGAGCGCCCCTCGTACCCGGGCAGGGGAATGGTGCAAAGATCGACGCCTTTCTTGGTCGACTGGTAGTGAAACTCCCAAGGTCGCTCGGGGTCGGCGCGCAACACCGTGGCGGTAACGCCGTCGCCCCCGCAGTAGGCGGAAAAGCAATGCGCGATGTCGCGAAGGCTGCGCAACTGAAAATTGCTCGGGTAGGCCACGCCGCCCGCCGGATAGTACGACTCGGCATTGACGATCAGCGCCGTGCGGTAGCGGCCAGATAGGAAATGACTCTGCGTGATGTCGCACGCGCGCGTCCAGGCCATGCAGGCGTCGACGATGTCGAAGCAGTGCACGTCGTCCATGCCGAGCGCGTCGGCAACGAAGTATGCATCCGCGGGTTCGATGAAGCCACGGGTATTGCCGGCGTAGATCAGCACGTCCACGTCCTGCGCGCGGCAGCCGGCCTGGTCCATCGCTTGCTGGCAGGCGCGCACAAGCAGATCGAGCGGACGCTCGCCTTCGTCGAACCAGTAACGTGTCTTCAGGTGGGTGTCTTCGATTTTCGATTTGATGTAGTCCAGTGCATGTTGCAGCTTGCCGTCGAAGCACGGCGCGCTGTGGCGTCGGATCTCATCCAGCACGGCCTCGTTGTCCATCTTGCGGGACGCGGGAAGGAAGGAAATGCCATCGATGCGCATGATTGGGGTCTCTCAATGAAAGCGGTCAGGACGGAACATGGCGGGGGTCGATCATTGCCACCAGGCTGCCGACGCGGATGACTGGGGTCGATCCGATGCGGATTTCGCCGCCGAACACCACGGCATTGGGCAGCAGCCGGTCAATCCGCGCATCCAGCGTCAACACCGAGTCGAACGGGATGTCGCGAAGCAGTTCAATGCCGGCTATGGCGCCGAGCACCACCTCCACCGGCGCCCGGCCCGTCTGGCCAAGGAAGAAGAGCGCGATGCCGGCTTGGCCGAGCGATTCGATGGCAAGCCCCGCGGGGTAAGTGTCGGGCGCCTGTGCGGCGAATAGCGGCGACTGCCTGGTGGCCAGCTTGCACGCGCGGATCTGCGACCCGGGCGTGTAGGCCTGGACGGCATCGACCAGCAGGAACGGATAGCGGTGCGGCAGCAGGCCGGCAATATCGCGGTGTGTCATGACCGGCAACGGCGGGGCTTGCAGCGCCGCAGGCGGGTCGATGACGGGGCATGGTGCCCCGCATATGAAGGTGGCCCGCGCGCTTGGCGCGCCGCGGACGCCTGCTGTCGCGGCCAGCGTGAGCCCTTCCGGGCCTGTCGTCCTGACGGCCACCTGCAGGTCGACCACGTCGCCGGGCAGGATGGCGTCGAGATACTGCACGCGACTCGCCCTCCTGACGCGCATCGGACGCCCCGTCACAGTTGTGGCGAGCCGGTTTGCCAGCGCCAGCATCCGGTCGAGCAGCATGACGCCGGGATAGATCGGGGCGCCGGGATAGTGTCCCAGCGCGAAAAGGTCGGTGCCGCTGACCAGCAGCAGTTCGCTCAGGGTGGCGGCGTGGGAGGAAGGTGGCATCTGAGGGGGCATCGGCGTGTTACCAATACCAAACGTTGCTGAAGCGACGGATGAGACCCGGCATGTCGGTGTCGTCAACGGGCACGACGCCCTCGAGCAGGTCAGCGGGGGACAGCCTCAAGCGGTTCACGTCGGGTCGCCACGCGAACACGGGCACCCCGGCATCGACCAGTGCGATAACGCCGGACTCGTGGTGGGACAGTCCGCCAACCGTGATGTCTCCCACCGGCAGCGCCAGCCGCGGTTGCCCGCGCCGGGCGAACAACACCGCATCGGCCTTGAGCAGGATCGCGTGGACGGCACCCATTTGCCGCATGACCCGGCTCAGCCAGACGATGTGCCCGTACTGCTCTTCCAGGCTGCCGCGATAGGCTTGCTCCACGATGGCCAGCGAACTGCGGGACCGGCGCCTGGCCTTGCCAATGGCCGCCGTCATGACTTGACTCCCAGGACCAGCGCGCTGTCCGCCGCGCTGAGGTAGTGCTGGAAGCTGAATGGAATCTTCACCTTCGTCTCGGGAATTTGTTGCGTGTTGCCGCGCTCTTCCATGCAATAGCGGCACACCAGCCACTCGAACTGGTCACCGTAGCGGCGCATCAGTGCCTGGATCAGCGTGGCGGTTGTCGCGCCGGCCGGTGCATCCGGTGCGAACAGGTCGGGCGGGCGGCACAGCGACGTCTGGGAAAGCCCGGTTGCATGGCCGCAGTTCCACACAGTGACGTGGCGCCCCTGTCGCAGTGCAGCGTCCACCATCCGAAACAGCGAGGTGACGGTTTCGGACTGGAATGGCGTGCCCATCATCCCGAAGAAGACGGAGCCGGGTGCGGCCGACGAGGGTAGTGGTGCGGTCATGTCAGGAATGCCAGAGGCTTTTCGTCGACGGCTCGCACATGGCGCGCATCAGGGTATCGACGTCGATCACCGTGGCAACGCCATCGGCAGCCGCTCTATCGATGCCGCGCAGGTCCAGTGAGACATCGTCGACTGTGACGAGCAGCCGCCCATCATGGTGGCGGCCAAGCTCGCGCACGGTGTCCGGGTCTTGCTGCAGCCAGGTGGCCGCATCCTGCATCAGGTGCAGATGCACCGCATCGCCGGCGTCCAGCAATGCCGCGGCCAGGCGGATGCATTCGGTGCCGCCCGAGCTGGCGGGCGAATGTGTCTCGATCAGCAGGACGGAAATAGGAGGGATCGCAGTCATGACGGTGGTCCTAGCCGCAGCCGCCCGCGTGGTCGAACACCCCCTGCGCCGGGCGACCATCGCCGCATGGCGGCTGAGCCGGGCCGCTCCCGGCAACGCTCTCGACGGCGCCGAGAAAGTCCTCGAGGCGGTCGATGCCCCAGAACTTCTCCCTGCCGACGGTGAAGAACGGCACGCCAAACACGTCGTCGCGGATACAGCACCGCAGATGGGCAAGTCCGATTTCCCGGATGGCTGCATTGGTGTGTGCCGACGAGAGAGCGTCGGCATCGAGGTCCAGCGCGCCAGCCAGCCGGGCGATCACAACGGGGTCGCAGATGTCCGCGCCCTCCTGCCAGCGCGCCAGCGTGGCGCGCTCGAGGAAGGCAAGGCCCTTGCCGTGCCTGTCCGCGACGATCCATGCGAGGTGCGGCACCTCCCAGCGCGGCGAGCGGTCCACCGGCCATGTGGGACGGAGCCCGCGCCGCGCCGCCAGCCGGCGCACATCGCCAAGGATGTAGAGATGCTTCTCGCGGGACATCGGGCGATAGAGAAACGCGTCGCCGTCGGCACCGAGCTGTTCCTGGAAGCCCGCGTCCGGTTCCCAGAACGGGACCAGCCGCACGGTGGCGAGCAGGTCGGGCCGCATGCGCCTGAGATCGTGCAGGGCCAGCCACGAGTAGGGGCTGCGCAGCGAGAAGTAGAAGGAGGGATGTGCCCGCACGCCGGCCCCCGTCAGTCCGCGGTCCGCTTGCCGCGCAGCGCGGCCGAGACTTCTGCGTCGAAGGTCACGAGCGACCAGTCGCGCCGGTTCTCGACCACCGCATAGCCGTGGGTGATGGTGCCCGTCGCCGTATGCACCAGACCGCCACGCCGCTCGACATAGCAGTCCATGCGCGAGCGGTAGGTGGTGTCCTTGAAGATGTCCTCGACTGTGAATACGGTATGAATCGTCTCCTCCATCATGGCTTCGTCAAGGATCTGCAAGCTGGCTTGCGGTACGACCGGAATCCACTTCTTGTTCTCGAGCAACGTGCGGATGGAGATGCCCCGGTCGGCGACAAAGAGGTCGAGCACTTCTTCCATCAGCCTCAGGTAGCCGGAGTGCTGGAGGCGATCGTTGAAGTGGCAGTAGAAGTAAGGCACGCGCCATTGCCAGACGAAGCGGTTGCCATCGTCGGCCGCCAGCGCGCGGCGAACGTCCATTTGCGGCGTGCCGGCCTCGCGCGCCGTGGCCAGGCCGGGATTTGGGATGGAGTGCTGCGGTCCGCGCCGGATCCGTGTGCACGTGTATGGCGCGAGCCGGGGGTCGCCGTTGGCCGGCTGCGGTGTGACGACGCTGTCGTCCAGGCGGAACAACACGTCCACGAAGCCGGTGACTGCCTTCAGCGGCTTGCCGTCGCGCCGTACGGTCAGCGTCACGGCGACACGCAGCACGCCGTCCGGTGACCTGGGCGACGGCGCGACCTCGATATCGGCCGTGTCATCGATATGCAGCGCATGCAGTATCCGCACGCTCGAATCGACGATCTCGAGGCAAAGCCCCTTTTGCTCATAGAGCTCGCGCGGCCCCAGGCCATGCGCGCAGAAATGATCGACGACGGCTTCCTCGATGCAATACATGACGTGCTTGAAGCCGATCCACGTGCAGATGTTGCAGCCCTCGAAGCGGGGGCGGATCTGGCTGCGGGTGCGATCGAAACCGAGTGGTGGGGATTGCAGGGTCATGGAGATTCCGTGGAGTGGATGGATTGCGCGGTGCGCTCGCGTGCCTGGCGGGGCATGGCCGAGGCCGGCGCACAGTGCGAGAGCAGGAACTGCTCGATGGTGCCGGCGATGTCGTGCCGGGAATCGTTAAGCAGGAAGTGGCCAGCGCCGCGAAAGACCCGGAGGCGGCCGGCGGGCAGGTTGTCGACGAGCGCCTTGACATCGGGCAGCCGCGCGCATTGATCGTCGCTGCCGGTCAACACGAAAAGCGGCTGGCGCAATTCCCGCAGAGGCAGGAACGGCATCGAGGCGTACACGCGCCAAAATTCGGTCCATACGTAGCAGCCGAAGTTCTCGCAGGCCGCTTCCGTCATCCGGTGCAGGACGTCAGGCGCTAGCGGGCGCGTGGTGCGGCAGCGGATGCTCAGCTCCACAAAATCGCGGAACTCGTTGACGTACTGCTGGAACAGCGACCACGTGACCTCGTGGTGCGACGCCTTGTAGAACGGCGAAATCAACGCGGCAGGCGCGGTCGCGCCGGGCAGTGACGGATGCCGCGCAAGCAGCGTCAGCACGGTGTTGGCACCGAAGGAATGGGCCACCCAGACGTCCGGACAGAGTTGGAAGCGTTCCAGCGCCGCGTGCAACCATTGCTCAGGCGGCAGAACCCGGCCCCAGAGACCGGACTGCATGCCATTCCACGGCAGGTCGAGCACCACGCACCGGTACCGGGTGGCGAGCCGTGGCAACAGCGGCGCCCACGCGTTGGTGCTCTCCATCATCCCGTGAACCAGCACGGCCAGCGGGGCGCCTACCGGCCCCTGGATCCGTGCCTGCAGCGTATAGCCGCTCAACGACGCAAGCAGTGTCGTCATCGCACGACGCCGCCCGATTCGATGACGATGCCGCCGGCGCGCCGGTCGCCCCAGCTGCCTCCGCCCAGCACGACCGCACCGTCCGCCATCTCGGGTCTGCCGGCACGCGCTTGTTCGCAATGATGGATCAGCGCATAGAGCGTGCCGGCGCCATAGGCCGGCGCAGATAGCATGCCGAGGTCCACCTGCGCGCCTTCGCGCAGGTGGAGAGAGGCCAGCGCATGAGCGGCGAAGCTGTCGCCGGCGACATAGCATGGCTTGCCCGCATGCCCGGCAAGCAAGGCGTCCAGCGCCTGCGAATGCGCGGCGTCGGCATGGCAGAAGGCATAGTCGGCCAGTGTCCCATGGCACGGTGCGCGGCGTTGGCCGGCGCTGTCGACCCGTTCCAGAACGACCGCACCAGCGCCTTCCAGCAGCGCTGGCAAGCCGTCGCCCTCGGCGAGACGGCGTCCTGCCAGCAGGCTGCGGGCGGCCTGGCCGTCCGCTTCCACCGCCACGACGAGGACGCGCCGGGCGCGGCGGTTGCGGATGGCGTTGGCGGCGATGACGAGCGCGTCCAGCGATGACGAGGCGCCGGTGCAGACGGTCAGGTTGAGCGCCTGCAGTCCAAAGCGAATGGCGATGGCGGCCGACACGACATTGCTCGACGCGTTCGGCAGATCCATTGCGCTGGTGGCGTTGACGTGCTGCCGGTGGATGGTGTCCGCCGCCTGGCAGACGGTATCGAGGTTGCACGTGTTGGTGGCGACGACCACGCCGAAGCCGTCATCGCGCAACGGCGCCGTGGCCGCGTCCGGGAAGCCGGCATCAGCCAGGGCCGAGGTCGCCGCACAGAGGGCAAGCAGCGTGGACCGCTCCTTGTAGCGCAGTCCCTTCCTGCCCAACAGCCGCTCGGGCGCGAATTGCGGCGTGGCGGGCCCGGCGCGTAGTGCCGCGGCCAGGCTGGCGTGGCCGGCGAACACCGGAATCTCCCAGCCATGGCCCGAGATGATGATCGATGGTGTGGATGCATTCATGACTCGCACTCCACGATGACCACCGCATTGACGCCGCCGAAGCCGAACGCGTTCACCTGCGCCAGCCGCGCATTGACCGGCGTGGCCTCATTGACGATATTCATCGCGCGTGCCTCCGGCATCAGGTGTTCGAGTCCCACCGTCGGCGGCAGCACGCCGCACTCGATGGCTTCAATGGCGGTGACGACGCCGACCAGCCCCGACGCGCCTGAGGTATGCCCGGTCATCGATTTCATCGCGCAGATGCGAGGATGGGAAATGTGCAGCCCCATCACGCGCTGCATGGCTTCCGCCTCGGCCTTGTCGTTCAGCGCCGTGCCGGTGCCGTGCGCCATGATGATGTCGATGTCTTGTGGCGCCACGCCGGCGCGCTGGTAGGCGTCTTCGATGGCGCGGGCAATGCCGGCCGGATCGGGCGCGGTCTCGTGCGCTGCATCGCAGCTCGTGCCGACGGCACGCAGCGTGGCGAGCACCGGGGCGCCGCGCGCGGCGGCGCTGGCGCGCGACTCCAGCACAACGGCTGCGGCGCCATCGCCCATCAGCACGCCCTGCCGGTCGCGGTCGAAAGGTCGAACGGCATCGGGATGCGAGGGGTTGACGCGGTCCAGCAAGCCGAACATGCTCTTGGTGATGGTGTCGCAACCGCCGACGATCGCGAAGTCGAAGCTGCCGTCGCGCAGGAAGTCCTCGGCGACAGCGAGAGCGAAGTTCGAGGCGGAACAGGCATTGGCAAGCGTGATGACCGGAAAGCTGGTGTGCAGCCGACGGTTCAGTGCGCGCTCGAAATGCAGCTGATCGATGGACATCGGTGTGCCGACCGTCCAGAACAGCTCCAGCGTGCGCAGTTCCCGCAAGCCCGTACCCACCACCACGACGCAGCGTGCGTCCGGGGGCAGCGCGGCCTCCTGCATGGCGGCCTGCACCGCATCGCAGAGCAGCTCCGTGGCGCGCAGCGCACGGTCGACGCCGCCGGGGCGGTCGTCGATTTCATAGGCGTTGCGCACATTGAAATGGTCGGCGGTAAATGCCTGCAGGCGCTTGCGGCCAGAATGCCCGGAGCAAAGGCTCTCGAAGCACGTGCATTTATCTTCGCCGAGGCTGGTCTTCATGGCCGAGCCGGTGATCGCATACATCATGAATTCTCCCTCGCCGCCGCGCGGCGCACGATCAGGCAGCCGACGTGGCCGTCGTCCGTGGTGGCGAGAACCATACCGGCGGAACCCTCGTGGGCGCGCTCCAGGCAGGTGAGCAGATGGCAGAGCGCCAGTGCGAAGGTGGCGCTGTAGGTATCGCCGAAACCCTCGACGAGCGCGGTCTGGTGCACTGTCATGGCGGTCCCGGGCAGTCGCTCGATGGCGCGCCGTTCGATATCTGCGGTGCGGGGCTCCGCCGCGCCGCAGAGGCAGCTGGCGACGAGGTCGGCCGCATCGATGCCGGCCTGCCCGAGTGCTTCGCCGATGCAGGCCAGTGCGCCGTCCACGGCGTCGTCCTGCACCGGGTCGCTGTAGCGGCCATAGCGCAGGGCGAGGATGTCCGCTCCTTCGCGCTGCGGCGTGGTGCGCTCGAGCGCAAACATCGCACAGCCTTCGCCCAGGGGCACCGGCTGCCGCTTGCCCAGCTGGATCAGGCCGCGATGTGCCCATGCGGTCTGCTCGCAGAGCTCCTCCACCGCCCCGGTCAGGAGCCGGTCGGCGTAGCCACGGCGCAGCATCTGCGAGGCGTATTGCAGCGCGAGTAGCCCTGAGAGCCGTCCGCCCGAAATGGTGGCATTGACCGCGCGTGCCTTGAAGCGGATGGCGCACTGCCCGGCCGCGCAGTTCATCACCGTGTTCGGGAAGTGGGCGGGATTGACCAGGAACGGCCGCTCCTGGATCAGCGAGTCGCGGGTAAAGTCGCTGGTACTGCGGATGCTGCCGGTACTGGTGCCCAGCACGAACCCCGTACGTTCGGATTGCTCTCCTTCATATGGCGGCTGGTCGCCATGCAGCAGGCGTGCCGTGCACAGCGCGAGCGCCGTGGTGCGGTCGATGGAACGGATGCCCTTGGTGCCGATCAGCGCCGCGGTGTCGAAGCGCGCCGGGCGATAGGCGACATCCTGCGGATACTGTTCCGTCATGTCGGCGGCCGGCGCTTCCCCGGGGGGTGCCGCGCGCAACGCTTGCGCGCCCACGCCGAGAGCCGAGATTACCTGCCAGCCGACAATCGAAATGCCGTGGATGGTCATGAAGTGCTCCTCATTGGCCGTACCTCGCGTACACGGTGATGGCGTTGTTGCCGCCGAACGCAAAGCCGTTGTTCTGCACGACGCGCAGGTCGGCGTCGCGCGACTGGTTGGGTACGCAATCGAGCATGCAACGGGGGTCCGTCTCGCCATGGTTGATCGTCGGCGGCAAAAATCCGTCCTGCACCGCCACCGCGCAGGCAATGCTGGCGAGCGCGCTGGCGGCGCCCATCGTGTGGCCGATCATTGACTTGATCGACGAGACGGGCGGCTTGTTGGCGCCGAATACTTCGTCGATGGCCCCCGACTCGGTGATGTCGTTGGCGATGGTGCCGGTGCCGTGGGCGCAGATGTAGTGGACCTGTGCCGCGCTGACGCCCGCGTTGCGGTGCGCCAGCCGCATGCAGCGGACGATGCTGTCGCGGTTTGGCGCCACCATGTGGTCGGCATCACAGGTCAGGCCATAGCCCAGCACCTCGGCATAGATGCGCGCGCCACGGGCCAGGGCGCTGTCCAGCGACTCGAGCAGCAGCAAGCCGGCCCCTTCGCCGGTCAGGATGCCCTTGCGGTTCTTGTCGAACGGTTGGCAGACCTGCGGGGCGATGGTGCCAAGCCGATAGAAGCCGGCGAACGTCTTGCGGCATACCGAGTCGGCGCCGCCACACAGCATGGCGTCGGCGTCGCCAAGCCCGATGCAGTCGTAGGCATAGCCGATGGCGTAGTTGCCGGCCGAGCACGCCGTGGGAATGGTGATGGCGCCGCCGCGCAAGCCGAGCGCACGCGCCACGGCGAACGAGATATGGTGCGATGGCACCTGCTGAAGCAGGCTGGTGTCGATACCGGCATAGCCGTTGCGGACGGCCTGCTCGGTGAGTTGGTCGATCACCTGTGATTCGCCGTCGGTCGTCCCGATCGACACGCCGCAGCGCGCCTGCGCGAGTCGGGCGGCGTCGATCCCGCTGTCGCGGATCGCCATGCCGGCGGCGGCCACGGCAAACTGGGCACTGCGGCCCAGCGTGCCGGGGTCGATCCCCTTGATCCAGGCGGCGGGATCGAAGTTCTGGACTTCGCAGCCGCGATGGCTGGCAAAGCCGGACGTGTCGAAGGAGCGAATCTCCGATACGCCGCACGCCCCGGCACGCAGCGCGTCGGTAAACGCCTTTACGCCAAGGCCAACACTACTGACGGCACCGATGCCGGTTACCACGACACGTCGCATGATGGGGTCTCCTGTGCGTGGCTCAGGACTTGACTGCGGCGGCCTCGTCCACCACCTGGCAGACGCCCTCCAGGTTCACCATGCGCGCCAGCCCGTCCTGCGAGATGGTCACGCCGAAGGCCTTCTCCAGGCTCGCGAGGATCTCGATGGCGCGAAGCGAATCCGCGTCGTGGTCCTCTTTGAATAGGCTGGTCATCGTCATCTCGGCCGGTTCGATTTCAAGAATCTCCGAAACGATCTGTTTGATGGTGGCGATGCGGTCGGGTGATGTCATGGTGCATTCCTTTTGTGGATGGAAGTGGTCAGCGATCGGAAATGAATGCCACGTAGCGGTGCGCGTACACGGCGGCGAGAATGAAGGGCCTGTGGTCCAGCAGCGTCGGCATGGCGCACAGCAGCGGCGCAAGGGCGCCGGCGTCGTTGCACGTGAGGACTTCCGGGAAGGGCAATCCTTTGGGCCACGTGACTGGCGTGCCGGCTGCGACGACGAGGCGTGTCCTTTCGGCGTGCGCGGACGGCGCGCGCGCCAGTGCGACGATCAGCCGTTCCGACAATTGCCCGTGTGGGTCGAGGCGGCCCCAGCCGAGAGGCTGCAGTCGATGGCCATTGCCCGAGGCACCTCTACCCAGCCGGAGCGCGATGGCGCCCGGCAGAACCGCGGCACCGGCGCCCTCCGGAAGTGCTTCTTCGGCGGCGATCACGAGTGCGTGGTCGGCACGGCGGGTCTGAATTGCCTGCATGCCAAGCATCAGGGCCTCGAAGCCGGCAAGGAACGGTGACGTGACGGTGCTGCACAGCGCGTGGGCCTGGCGGTCGATGGCGACGTGGGCGGCTGCGATGTTGGCCGAGATATTGGGCGCGCTGACGGTGCTGAGGGCATCGAGCCCGCCGCGGGCCAGCGTGTGATCGAACACGTGCCGGACCGAGGCATCCCCGACGCTCGTGCCGAGGCAGAGCGCGAGCCGCTCCGGGGAGACGCCGACATCGGCACACTGTCGCGCCGCCGCCAGGGCGTAGCGCGTGGTGTCATTGAGGTAGCGATGCCGCACGCCAGGCAACCGCTGGGCCGCGTCGAACCAATCCGGGTCGACGCTTGGGGGAAAGTCGGGTACGCGCGAGAGATCTTCCCCGACACCGGGCGCCACGGCAGCGCAGGTCAGCAGATGGGCGCCGCTCATGGTGCACCACCCTGCAAGACCAGCGACACGTTGTTGCCGCCGAAGCCGCAGGCACTGACCACGGCCCACAGCGGCCGCCCCGACGCCATCGGCGCGTCACGGCCTGCCAGCCGGATCGGGATGGCAGGGTCGGCACATTCGCAATAGCCCGCCGGTATCTGCCGACGTGCCAGCGCAAGCGCCGCCGCGAGCACGGAGAATATGCCGGAGGCACCCGCCGTATGTCCGATATGCGCCTTGATCGACAGCACCGGCGGCATGTTGGCGGATTGGCCGAAGACGGATGCCAGCACATCACCCTCGGTGCGGTCGTTGGCGGGCGTACCGGTGCCGTGCGGCACGATGACGTCGACGCCGTCCGGCGCGATATTCGCGTCGCGCAGTGCCTCGCGCAAGGCGCGCGAAATATCCCGGCCGTCGGGCTCGGGCGACGTCGGGTGGTATGCGTCGCAACTCATGCCGATGCCGCTGAGGCGGCAAGCGGCGCTCGCCGACCCGGCACACCCGCTGTCGGCCACGAGTATCAGCGCGGCGGCGCCTTCGCCAAGCACGGTGCCCTGGCGGCGGGCGTCGAAGGGGCGGCACCGCTGCGGGTCAAGCGCGGTCATGCGTTGAAATCCGGCCTGGGTCACGCGGGAAAGCAGGTCCGCGCCGATGACGATCATGGCATCCGCCATCCCTGCCCGAATCACGTCCACCGCGTGGACCAGGGCATAGAGACCGGCCGAACAGGCATTGGCGGTGACGAAAGCCGGTCCGGACACCTGGACAGGCAGCCGGCTCGGCAGCGTGTCGATCGCGCGGTAGGGGTTGCACACCGGAAACGGCGCGGCCATGCCATCGAGACGGCGCTGTTCGGCACTGCCAGCGTTCCCGGCCGCGGTACCGAGCACGAGCCCGGTGTGCATGGTGTCAAGCGCATGGCCGCGTCGCCGGGCATCATCGATCGCCTGCTGCGCCACGTCTGCAATCAGGCCGTCGAAGTCAGTGCGCAGATGGCGCGCCGAATCCGCCAGGCGATGGCCGTGGTGCCATGACCGGCCATCGACACCCCAATCGACGACGGCCTCCGGGTCAGGACCTTCGGGCGGGCGAAACAGGGACTGCCAGAAGGCGTCGACATCGGCGCCAGCCGCGCAGCAGGCGCCAAATCCGGCCAGCAGGACATCGCGACGCCGTATCACGGCGCGCTCCCGGCGGCGGCCAGCGACTTGGTGCCAATAGAGAAGGCCATCAGATCGTCGAAACGTGCAATGAGACGCCCGCCGGCACTGGTCTGTCCGCACAAGTGCGCCACGTTGCGGCCGCATTCCAGCAGGCGGACGTCATGGCCAAGCCGATCGCCCGGCAGGGCGTGGTCAAGCAGGTGAATGCCGCGAAATTCGCCGAACACTGTCAGCGAGACGCCGCCTTGCGCGCCCGCGAAGAATCCGCGCCGCGACAACAGCAGGCCCGCGCCCTGGGCGAAGGATTCCACCAGCAGCGCCAGCGGATACGCAAGCTGCGCTTCGCACATGCCGCGATGCGCTTCGCTGAAGCAGGGCTCGTTCAGCGTGATGTTTTTATAGGCGATGACGCGATCGGTGCCATCCAGCGCGATGCGATCGACCAGCCGCATCGGATGACCATGCGGCAGCACATTGAGCGCCACGGTCGGATCGGGCGGAAGCGCCGTCTCGGAAGCTGCGGAGGTGTCCTCCACTTGCCGGAGCTCCGGTCCGGTGCCAAACGTACCTGTGGCCACCGTGGCACCCGGCTTCGTGAAGCGGATACGTATTTCCGCGGCGTCATCCCACGCGACATGCAATGTGCAGGTGTCGCCCGGCAGGACAGGATTCTGAAAGCGCAGACGCGACACGCTGGTGACGCGGCGCCCCAACAGACCACTCCACGCGAGCGCGTGCTCGGCCGCGCGTTGTGCCATTTCCAGCAGGAACGCGCCAGGGAGGATGGGATGCCCCGGGAAATGCCCGCGAAAGGCTTCGTCATCCTCGGCAAAGCGCCAGTCGAACGCCCACTCGCGGGGGCCGGATTGGCGACAGGCCGAGAAGGTCCGGACGCTGCGGGCCATGACGAGTAGCGGGTGGCTCTGGTTCACGATGGCGGCCTCAGAGAACGAGTCCGCCATCGATCTGAAAGACCTGGCCCGTGACGTAGGCTGCATCGTTCGAGGCCAGGAAGCGGACCATCGCCGCGACTTCCTCGGGTCGGCCGAAGCGCCGCAGCGGGATGCGGGCCAGCGCGGCAGCGGTGACGGTGTCCGACAGCCGGGCCGTCATGTCCGACTCGATGAAGCCCGGGGCAATGGCGTTGACGCGCACGCCGTAGGGCGCGACTTCCTTGGCCAGCGACCGGGTGAAGCCGATCATGCCGGCTTTCGATGCGGCGTAGTTCGTTTGCGTGGCGTTGCCATAGACGCCTGCGATGGACGCCACATTGAGAATGACACCCGCGCGCCGCTTCATGAAATGAAAGGCGGCGGACCGGCTCATGTTGAAGGTGCCGGTCAAGTTGGTGTCGATCACCTCTGCCCAGGCAGCCGGGGTCATGCTTGCCAGCGGCGCATCGCGGGTAATGCCGGCGTTGTTGACCAGCACGTCGACCCGCCCAAGGCGCTTGAGTGCCTCGACGAAGAAGGTGTCGCACGCTGCGTTATCCGCGACGTTGCATTGCCAAGCCAGCGCGGGCGTGTTGCGCGCCTGCAGCAGCGAAAGCGTTTCGCGCGCGGCATCGCCTGGCGCGTGGTGGCAGTAGGCGATGGCGTAGCCTGCGTCGGCCAGTGCCAGGCATATCGCCCGGCCAATCCCGCGTGAGCCGCCGCTGACCAGCGCGACGGGGCGTTCCAGCGATGCAATCGAAGTCATCTGCCACTTCCTTGGCGAGATCTATTTCCGACATTGCATCAGATTGCAAAAAATGATGTAACTACCAAAAGTGATAGGTCGTATCCGGCGTTTGCGATAGATCAACTACAGCCAGCCGAGCAACGCGGCGCGCACGGCTGCTGCTGTCTTGTTCTTTGCGTGCAGCTTGGTCATCGCATTGCGGACGTGGAAGTTGACCGTGTTCCCGGAGACCCTCAGCGTCTTGGCGATCTCCAAAGTGGTTTTCCCTTGGGCGGTCCACAGCAGGACTTCCAGTTCGCGCTCCGTCAGGTGGAACTGGCAAGGCGAGACCTGCCGTGCGAGTCCCGGCCGGTCCAGTGCGAGGTGTGCCACGAACGCGAGCCAGCGCAGGCGGATCTCGTGGCGGCCGAGTTTGCCGCTGGACAGGGCTGTCGGGGCAAGGGTCAGCGACGAGCATTGACACAGGCCGAGCGACAGCGCCTGGTCCCACAGCGTGCTTGCCGACGATCGCATGCTCTCATCACAGAAATCGATGCCGAGCATGGCAGCGGTCGTCTCGATCTTGTTTAGAACCTCGCGCACGGATGCGGCCCGACTGCTGATGCCATCGAGTCTGTCTTGCCATTGGTCCATTGCGGCACTCCTCTTTCAAGGTCTGGCAACGCCATGGAATCCCAATGGGGACGGAAACACAATCGCCGTTATGCGAAATGTGGGTTCTTGCGTGCCGACGATCAGGCGCGGGGGGGCCTTAGTGGTATGGTTACGCCTTTCCTGGCTTTTCCCATTCCGCTGTCCATGTCGCGCGCCCTGGCGATCCTCAAAGAAGTCTTCGGCTATCACGCCTTTCGCGGTCGGCAGGCAGAGATCATCGACCACGTGGCCGAGGGCGGCGATTGCCTCGTGCTCATGCCCACGGGCGGCGGCAAGTCGCTCTGCTACCAGATTCCGGCGCTGCTGCGGCAACAGGCGGGGCAGGGCGTGGGCATCGTGGTGTCGCCGCTGATCGCACTGATGCAGGACCAGGTGGCCGCGTTGACCGAGGCCGGCGTGCGCGCGGCCGTGCTCAATTCCACGCTGACCGGCAGTGAAGCCTCCGCCGTCGAGCGCGACCTGCTGGCCGGCCGCATCGAAATCCTGTACGTGGCGCCCGAGCGCCTGATGACGCCGCGCTTCCTCGATCTTCTGGACCGCACCCGCGTGGGGTTGTTCGCGATCGACGAGGCGCACTGCGTGTCGCAGTGGGGCCACGACTTCCGGCCCGAATACATCCAGCTGTCGGTGTTGCACGAGCGGTTCCCGCAAGTGCCGCGCATCGCACTGACGGCCACGGCCGATGCGCTCACGCGCAACGAGATCGTGGAGCGCCTGGCGCTTGACGATGCGCGCGTCTTCGTCTCCAGCTTCGACCGCCCGAACATCCGCTACCGGATCGTCGAGAAGGACAACGCGCGCAACCAGCTACTGGCCTTCATCAAGGCCGAACACATGAATGGCGATGGCGGGCACGACAGCGGCATCGTTTATTGCCTGTCGCGCAAGAAGGTGGAAGATACCGCCGCGTGGCTTGCCGGCCATGGCATCCGGGCGCTGGGCTACCACGCCGGGATGGATGCGCAGGTGCGGCAGCATCACCAGGCACGTTTTCGGGAGGAAGAGGGCATCGTCATGGTGGCCACGATCGCCTTCGGTATGGGGATCGACAAGCCTGATGTGCGCTTTGTGGCGCATTTGGACCTGCCCAAGAGCATGGAAGGCTACTACCAGGAAACCGGCCGCGCGGGTCGCGACGGCCTGCCCGCCAACGCCTGGATGGCGTATGGACTGGGCGACGTCGTGCAGCAGAAGCGGATGATCGACGAGTCAGAAGCGGACGAGGCCCACAAGCGCGTGTCGTCGTCGAAGCTCGACGCGCTGCTGGGTTTGTGTGAGACGGCCGGCTGCCGCCGCGTGCGCATCCTGGCGTATTTCGATGAAGCCGCCGAGCCCTGCGGCAACTGCGATACCTGCCTGGAGCCGCCGGCCACCTGGGATGGCACGCGCGAGGCGCAGATGGCCTTGTCCTGCGTCTACCGGACGGCGCAGGCCAGCCGCATCCACTTTGGCGCCACGCACCTGATCGATGTGCTGCGCGGCAACGCCACTGAGAAAATCCGGCAGTGGGGGCATGACAAGACCTCGACATTCGGCATCGGCAAGGACCGCTCGGTCTCGGAATGGCACGCGATCTTCCGCCAGTTGATTGCCCATGGACTGTTGGTCATCGACCATGGCGGCCACGGCGCGCTGCTGCTGGGTGAGTTGGCGCGCCCCGTACTGAAAGGCGAGCAGCCGATCACGCTGCGCCGGCAGGTCAGCAAGCCGGGCAAGTCGGCCGACCGCACCGCCCGCGGCACGCGCACCGACCACACCGCCACGATGGACCCCGACGCGCTGGCCAATTGGGAGGCGCTGCGGCGCTGGCGCACGGCCGCGGCGCGCGAGCATGGCGTGCCGGCCTACGTGATTTTCCACGATGCCACGCTGGCCGAACTGGCGCGCAGTGCGCCCGAATCGCTCGACGCGCTGGCCGAGGTGCCCGGAATTGGTGCATCCAAGCTCGAGCGCTACGGCGAGGAAATCCTCGAGGCCCTGCGAGCGGTCTGAAACTGACCGGGCACCGCGCCCGGCGTGGCCCGGTATCGGGTATACCGCTTGACCATTGTCAAGCCCACTGCTACGATGGCAGATTCGAGTTTTTGGCTTTGGATTTCGCTCGTCCGTTGGACTTGCGCCCCCTGGAGTGATTCATGGAGCGCAACCGGCCAGGATAGCCAAGCGGGATCCGGGCGAGCTCGCGCTCTTTGGCAAGTCTGTCACTTCACAGCCCTTCCTCTTGAGCGTTCGCTCTCCATTCCCGTCCAAAACCCGTAGTTGCCCCTCAGGCCGAATTCATTCGACATGAATTTGTTGAACCGGCGGAGGGGTGTTTTTGTAAAACCAAGCTGGATTGAACAATGCCAACTATCAACCAACTGGTTCGCAAGCCGCGTGTCTCTGAAGTCGTCAAGAGCAAGAGCCCTGCGCTTGAGA
>Ga0255338_1002903_pt1 | contig 22651 bp, 15 predicted proteins | sample MeOH1_35cm_T4_19_FD_203715 | JGI IMG/M metagenome (GOLD analysis project Ga0255338, IMG submission 203715) | Sandy soil microbial communities from University of British Columbia, Vancouver, Canada - MeOH1_35cm_T4_195 | ecosystem: Engineered > Artificial ecosystem > Sand microcosm > Unclassified ...
AGAGCCGACCCGCCAGGGTGCTCCGCTTCGGTCGGCCTACGGCCTCCCTTCGCTGCACACCCTGGCGGCTAGATTCCATCCTTTCGGCTCCTTATTGCCTGTCCAACCTCAGAGGGGGACGGAATAGTCCACCGCTGGACCTCTCCTTCTGGGAGTTCGGGTTGGGACATCGTGCTTCTCCTGGGAAGCAGCCTGATCCCTCCAGAGCCGACCCGCCAGGGTGCTCCGCTTCGGTCGGCCTACGGCCTCCCTTCGCTGCACACCCTGGCGGCTAGATTCCATCCTTTCGGCTCCTTATTGCCTGTCCAACCTCAGAGGGGGACGGAATATGAGAGGCCACCAGGTTCGCGTTAGGTTTGTCGAAGCGGACCAAGCATCTCTGACATGATTCGAACTATATTCCGTCCCCCCTAAGGTTGGACAGGCAATAAGGATTTGATAAGTTGTTATTATTTAATGTTTAATTCTGTAATAATTTGCCGGTTTTAGATTCAACATAGCCCGAAACGGATCCATCACTTCGCATTAATTTCAGCTTATTTCCGGTAAAATTGAGTTCTATACGGTCAATATTTTTTTCAACTGTCTGCACCCATATGACAGTGCCAGATCCTGCTCCAATTTTTATTAAATTATTTATATCTTGATTAAATAAAATGTAATGATTAGGACGAAGACTTTCTTCTGTCATAGATTTTATTTTTTTCCCTAATAATATTTTTGTTTTCTCAGTACACATATTATCACTTGGATTGTTCTTGTGAAAAAATAAATAGTAGTCGCCATTTATATCCTTATCCACCCACGACCAACTTAGCATTCCTTTATGACAATTTCCGACAATATTATTACTTGCCATATTTTTCAAACTTGTTGGATCTATTGTGTTCGGTTCGGAACTATCGACAGGCTCTACTGAATTTTCAAGCATTTTATTTTCAGATAATTCTTCTTCTTTTTTATTTATATTTTGATCGTCACTATCATTAGCATTATCAATTGATTGATTTGAAAAAATAGCGACAACTTCCCGTGTGGTTGGAATGAAAAATATTGTATAAATCGCTCTCCCCTCAACCCCATTCCGGTTTCGTAATTCATATTTTAAATACGCATTTTTTATTGGTTTTATTATTTTTATTAAAATAATAATACGAATATCTCGAAGATTCCAAGTTCCTACTTGTTGTCCCAAGAGATTAAATACAGCTTCCTTTCTGTTAAATTTGTCTGTAATTCTTTCCGCATACGCTTCGTCAATTTGTAATGATTGAGGAAATAAATTAGGCGCAACTTTGAAATAGGCGCCACGTCCTTGAACAAAAAAATCCGCCGAAACATCATAAAAATCATAAGGAATGTTGCGATGATCTGTTCTAAAAGGATAAGCATTTGCTAAGTAATTAACCGGGAACCCATGGTTATCAAAATTATAGTTTCCAATTTGTCTTGATAATTCACATTTATAGAAATAATATTTATTAAATTCTATAATATCTTCTCTTTTTTTTCTATATTTATCGAGCTCTGATTTTTCTAATCGTTTTTTCTCGAACTCATTTTTTGCAGAATAATATTCTTTAAACATTTCACGATAATCAGGATTATTTAATGTGGATAAATTTATTGGGGTTTCCAATAGCGCATCAGAAAGCATGATAGCTTCATTATCTGTCATCATTCTTGAATTATTATAAGCCCTGACAGCGTCATGTTGTTTAAAACGACCCCAATATAGGTCGTTTTTACTGTCTAGATCTTGCATTCCGATAACAGATTTTCTCAACTTTGAAGATGTTTTTTGAGCAGCGAGCGTGGGATAAAAATTAAAAATAATCCAAATCAACAATAAATATGCTATGTTTTTTTTCATTGATGGACTCCATCCCTTTGAACACTTCACTCTTGTGAACATAGATCAATAAAAATAAACAATTATATTTATACCATTTGGTGGTGCACGACTAAATTGTTTAATGTCCATAGACACCTTTATGGTGACATCAAGCCTCAGGGAGGTAATAAATCAAGTGGTTGAAATGTGTCCATAGAAAGGATCAGAAATAAGCCATTCGATTGTCAAAATCATCAACAAACCAGCCGCAGAGATGGATGCCCAATGTGGATTCACGTACAGGACCAGAAATCCAATATATAAAATATTTGGAATAATCCAAAATGCCCTGCGCCACTCCAAGTTTCTGCGCGTGAGAACATCAATAACGAGCCAAATTGTGGACAATGCAATAGCTGTGATCAAAAACCCCGACAGGCGGGTTGGATTATCAAGGAAATAAATCGCGGGTGCCCAAAAAAGCCACGACAAGTAACCAAGAAAAAATCCGAATTTGATTAGCAGCGACCATACACCCGTTCGTTTGAATATTTCAGGTTTTACTAAGTCAGCGCAAAATGTGGCGTCATCGTGCATCATCTTCCCGCGAAAGAAAATGAGGTAGAGCGAGAGCATAAGTTGCGCGAGCAAACTTTGCTCGACTGGGCCTTGGAACCAATCCCGCCCTGATTGAAGTGCATCGCGGTACAGCAATGCGACCTTACCCAATACAGCCAGCACAGTGGTTGTTGCGATGGTGATCGTGAACCGTTCGAGCATATTAGTTGACCCCTAACCAAGAAATGAACGGACCTGCACAACCTTCAGTGGCTGTGAAAAGTGGGGACACAATAGAAATGGATCGACGCGCAGAGTCTATTCCCAATTCATCGTGCCATTCCAGTCCCATTTGCAACCGCTGCCCAACCCGGAGTCGGATCGCCCCGCCCCTACTGCACCGTCGGATGCACGCCCTCGGGCCCGAGCCGCAGGACCAGGGTGTCGAAGGGGGCGCTGAGGCGGAGTTCGGCGCCGGGCGGCAGGTCCGGCAGGACCTTCAGGCGGGGCGGGGGCAGGAGGTGAGCTTCGCCGGGGCGCAGGAGGGGCAGTTCCAGGCCCTCCCAGGCGCGGAGGGGCGCGCTGCGGCGGGCGGGGCCCACCCGCAGTTCCAGGCTGCCTTCGGGCCAGGCGTCCACCATCCAGGCCCCCAGGATGGCCCCGCCGGAAGCCTCCAGCGCCAGGCAGTACCCGGCGAGACCGCCTCCCGCCAGGCCCAGGGCCGCGAGGCTGGGCTGGGGCGGCCCGGACACTTCGGCGCCAGGGCCCCGCACGGCGAAGCGGTCCAGGCTCCGGCCGTCCACCCCGCGCAGGGCCGCGGGCCGCGGGAGGCAGGGCAGCAGGGCGGCGGATTCCGGCCGGGGCGCCAGGGCTTCGGGCAGGGTGCCACGCCGGTCCCACTTCTCGGCGTAGGCCAGGGTCTGCTTCGCCCGCCCCATGGCCCGGGAGCCCCCTTCCAGCAGCCGCCGGAGGCTGGCGGGAACGAGCGCCTCGGCCAAGCGCTCCGGGTCACCCTCCCCCAGCTTGCGCAGGCGGATGGCCTCGATGCGGTTCAAGTCCGCCAGGCGGCCGGAAGCCAGCCGGCCCACGAGGGCACGGCGTTCCAGGGGACCCTCGGACCAGGCGGCGGTGCCGAGCAGCACAGGATCAGTCCTGCGCTTCGAGCCACTCGCGGGTGGCGGGGGCCAGGGACTTGGGGCGGTTGGTGGCAAAGTCCAGCATCACCTGCACGCTCTTCCCCTCCGCGAACAGCTCGCCGCCGAGGCCCTTGGTGATGCGGTAGGTCAGTTCGAAGGAGCTGTTGCCCACCTTCGTGCAGTGCAGCTCCACGCGCACATCGTCGCCCAGCAGGATCGGCATCCGGTAGTCCACCTCGATGCGAACGATGAGAAAGCCCTCCTCCTGGAACTTCCGGCCACCCAGGAAGCTCCGCCACCACTGGAAGCGCCCCTGCTCCATGAAGCTCACCACCACAGCGTTGTTCACATGGCCCATGGCGTCCAGGTCACTGAACCGCACCTCGATGGGATGGGAGAAGGGCATAGAGCCTCCGATCCCCCACCATACCGAACCCGTGGCATCATGCGCCACGATGAGCGCGCCCCTTCTGATCGCCTACGACTCCGCCTGCACCCTCTGCAACCGGGCGACCCTCTGGCTTGCGCGGCAAGACCGGCAGGGACTGCTGCACATGGTCTCCCTCCGGGATCCCGACCTGCTGGCCCTGGCGCCCGAACTGGCCGGGAAGCCCCTGGAGAGGGAGATCCACGGCCTCGACCTGGCTACCCGCGAGGTCTGGGCCGGGGCCGATCTCCTCCGGCCTATCGCGCGCCGCCTGCCGGGCTGGCGGTGGGTAGCGCCGCTGCTGGCCCTCCCCGGCCTGCCCCGCCTATTGAACCGCGTCTACCTGTGGGTGGCGGCCCGGCGCTTCCGGCGCACCGGGCGGCCACCCTTCGCGTAGCCTAGGTCCATGGATTCCGCCCCTCCAAGCCCCTGGCACCCTGACCGCCGCTGGGCGGATCCTCTCATCGTCCTCCTGGGGCTCATCGCCCTGCTGGCCGCCAGCACCACCCTCCGGGTCCGCCAGGAAGGCAGCCAGAGACCTTCCGGACAGACCAGCCTCCAAGGCCAGATGCTGGAGGTGTACCTCGCGGGTCCCCGCCTCCTCGGCGGCACCCGGGTGGCTGCGAAGGAATGGGCCCGGGCCCGGGCCCAGCTGACGGACCCCTGGGACCGGGCCCTGCTCGCGGTGCTCATGGCGGAGCTGGGCGACCCGGCCGAGGTCCAGGGGCTCGTCGCGGAGAGCATCCCGGCTGGGATCGGCGGTGAGCGCTTCCGGCGGACCTTCTCAGGGGCATATGGGAACACGCCCGTTCCGGACGCCGCCACCCGCGAGGACGTGCAGCGCCGCCTCGGGAACGGCTACACCGCCGCCCTGCTGGAGGCCAGGCTCCGCGATCGGGAGGGCGGCACGGTCTCCGGCGAAGCCTTGCGTGCCCGGGCCCGCACGATCCTGCTGACCCGCCTCGCGGCCCTCGGCGGCCTCGGGCTGCTGGTGATGGCCTTCGCGGCCGGGGGTCTCGCGGTGGGGATCTACCTCTGGATCACCCGGCGGCAGCCGCTCCTGCGGCCCCTGCCCGCCTGGGGCCTGTCGGGCCGGGCGGCGGCCCTGGTCTTCCTGGGCTGGTTCATGGCCTTCTTCGCCGCAGGCAACCTCTCGGCGCTGCTGCTCATGCCCTGGCCCACCCTGCGCTGGGCCGTCGTGCCCCTGGGCACCCTCTTCCACGCTGGCATCGGAGTGCGCCTGCTCTGCTGGGCGGAGGGGCTCACCTTCCCTGAGCTCTGGCGGCTGCTGGCGCCGGGAACCGCCCGGCGGAACCTCGCCTGGGGCGCGGCCTTCCTCGCCCTCGCGGTGTTCCTGGTGCTGACTGTGGCCATGGCCACGAGCCTGGTGCTGAAGCCCGACCAGAGTCCCCAGCGGGACCTGCAGGAACTGCTGCGGGGACTGGCCGGCTGGGGCCCCTCCCTGGCCATGTTCGCCGTGGTGGCCGGTGTGGCCCCCTTCTTCGAGGAGCTGCTGTTCCGGGGCTTCCTGTTTCCCGTGCTGGCCCGGCAGGGCCGGATCACGCTTGCCTTGTTCGCCTCCGCCCTGCTCTTCGGGGCCATCCACCTGCAGCCCGCCGGCCTGCCCATCCTCGGCACTCTGGGCCTGGTGCTCGCCCTTGCGGTGCGGCAGACCGGGAGCCTATGGCCCGCCATCCTGGTCCATGCCTGCTGGAACGGGTCGCTCTTCCTGCTGATGCGGGCCTTCGCCTGATCATCACCGGACCGGGCCGGCCTAGAACTGGAACCGCGATAGGGCAGGCGCCAGCCACCAGAACAGCTGGAGCACCAGGAAAACCAGGACGACCCACTTCATGATCCGGCCCCAGTCCGTCGTTTCAGATCGAGGCTGATGGAGCGATGGCCGACGGGCGGAGAGGTAGGTTTCCACGGGATCTTCCGCCAAGGTGATCTTCCCAGGACCTGTCTTCCGGATGTGGGCATCATGGGCGCCAGAGGCTTCCTCTGGCGCCGGTTCGGGCAGTCGGAACCGCGCCGTCGATACACTGCCGGTGCCGTTCTCATCCTGGCCCAGGAAGGTGAAGAGCCGGGCGCGCATGCTGACGGGGCCAGGCAGCGCGTCGATCAGCTCCTCCATGAACTCCGGCAGGGTGGTGTAGCGGTCATCCGGATCTGCGGCCAGGGCCCGGTTGAAGACGGTGCCCATGCGGGGGGGCAAATCCGCCGGGAGGGTCACGGGTTCCTGGAGGATGTGGAGGATGATCTCCGTGAGGCCGCCTCCTGGATGGGGCAGCTTCCCCGTGAGCAGCTCGAAGGCCGTGGCCGCGAAGCTGTAGCGGTCCGAGGCCGGTGTCCCCTCGCTGCCCCGGAGCACTTCGGGTGGCGCGTAGGCCGGGGATCCCAGGAAGTCGCCAGAAGACGTCAGGCGGAGGGCCAGCGTCTGGGCCAGAGCCGCCCCCTCCTCCTCCATGGGAGCCAGGTCCAGGGCCTGCTCGGGGCTGAGGCTCATGTGGCCCAGGGTGCGGGCGATGCCGAAGTCCATGAGCTTGGCCCGGCCCTCTTCGCTGAGCAGGATGTTGTCCGGTTTCACGTCCCGGTGCACGATGGCGCGGCGGTGGGCGGCGCGCAAGGCGCGCATGGCCTGGATCAACACGCGGGCGCTGGTTTCCGTGTCCAGGTCCCGGTCCTTGATGTGCCGGCCGAGGCCCCTGCCTTCCACGTACTCCATGGCCAGAAAGGGGCCCAGGTCCTCTTCCACACCCACGTCGAAGACCGTCACCAGGTTCGGGTGGTTGAGCTGGGCGCTGATCTCGGCCTCGCGCCGGAAGCGCAGCGTGGCCTGGTGCCGCGCGGCCCCGGTGACTCGCACCACCTTGATGGCCACTCGACGCTTGAGCAGCGGGTCCTCGGCCAGATAGACGGTGCCCATGCCGCCCTGTCCGATGGGCCGCACGACCTGGTACCTGCCGATGGTTTTGGGATCCGCCATGGAACTGAAATTCTAACCACGAGATCCCCATCCCAAGCCGGGCTAGAATGGAGGATTCGACATTCTGGAGTTGCCATGGCCGCCCTTCTCGAAGCCATCGAAATCAAGCGCAAGATGTTCTTCGAACTCGAAGAGACGCCTTTTCACTGCCTGGATGTGGAGATTTCCACGCCCACGGCGCGTGGCGGCCAGACTCTGGTCCGGATCAAAATGCGGAACCTCCTCACCCGCGCCGTCTTCGACAAGACCTTCAAGGCCGGCGACAAGTTCAAGGAACCCGACCTCGCCCTCGCCCCCGCCAGCTACCTCTACAGCGATGGCGACGGCTCCCACTTCATGGACCAGGAGACCTACGAGACCCACACGCTGGGCGCCAGCCTCATGGGCGATGCCCTCGACTACCTGACCGAGGGCCTCATCGTGCAGATCCAGAAGTTCAACGGCAATCCCATCGGCCTGCAGATGCCCAGCCAGGTGGAGCTGGCCGTCACCTACACGGAACCCGGCGCCCGGGGCGACACGGCCAGCGGCAATGTCACCAAGCCCGCCAAGCTGGAGACCGGCATCGAGATCAAGGTGCCCCTCTTCATCAAGGAGGGCGAGAAGGTGAAGGTGAGCACCGAGACCGGCGAGTTCGCTGGACGGGCCTGATGCCGAGAGCCGCCGCATGACGCGTAAATACCGCCTCGGCCAGAGCCGGGAGGCCCAGGACCTGGACCACCGGGAAGCCTATTCCCGGGAGCGGGCGGCGGACAGCAAGCGGCGCCAGCGCCATGCCGAGCGGCTGGAGACGGGCATCGAATCCCATGACGCCAATACCCTTCTGCGCCTGCCGGACGCCGGTCCGTGGATGCACCTGCCCGAGGCCACCCTCATCCAGCGGCATAGCCAGTGGGTGGATCTGGAGCTGGCGGACCGCACCGTGATGCGGGCCACCCTGGGCGGTAAGCTCAAGGGCGTGCGCCTCGTGTGCGGCGACCGGGTGCGCTATTCGGCTGTTCCCGTCGAACCCGATGACCCCGGGCTTCCCACCCCCCCGCCTGTCCGGGGCGACGGGGGCTCCCCCGAGGCCCAGGTGGTGGCCGTGATGCCGCGGAAGAGCCTGCTCAAGCGGGGCGGCATCGATGATCGCGAGCCCTGGCAGCTCATCTGCGCCAACGCCGACGAGCTCTGGATCTGCGCCGCGGTGGTGGACCCCCCCCTGCGCCCGGGCCTGCTGGAGCGGGCCCAGGTGCTCGCCCTCGATGCAGGGCTTACCTTCCGCGTGCTCATCACCAAGCGCGATCGGGCCTCGAAGAAGGACACCCTGCCGGAGCTGGACCCCCTCCGCGAACAGGGCGTTCCCATCCACGAGACCTCGGCCCTGAAGGGCGAGGGCCTGGAGCCCCTGCGCGGCCTGGTCCAGGGGAAGGTGGTGGTGCTGCTCGGCCACAGCGGGGTGGGCAAGAGCACCCTGCTGAACGCCCTCCAGCCCGAGATGGCCTTGAAGACCGGCGGCCTCACCAAATTCGGCACGGGCAAGCAGACCACCACCGCGGCCCGCTGGCTGGCCCTCGCCTCCGGCGGCACCCTGGTGGACACGCCGGGCATCCGCACCCTCAGCGTCCGTGGTTTCGACCGCGCCCTGCTGGGCAGCGTCTTCCCGGAGTTCCCCGCCGATGTCCTGGAGGATCCCTGCGCTTTGGACGCCGATGACGAGGAGACCCTGAACCGCCTCAACCTCGACTATCCCGAGCGTCTGCAGAGCCTCCAGCGCCTGTGGCTGGAGATGGACGACCGCAACCCGAACCAGAACGTGTGGCGCTAGGAGCCCGGGATGCAGGATCGCATGCAGTCCGATTCCAGGCTCCTTGGCCTCGTCTACGGGGCCGTCTTCGGATCGCTGTTTCCGCTCTTCTTCTTCGCGGCGCGATCTTTCGCCCGGCGGGAACGGGCCCATGAGACCGCGGACCAGATCGCCAACGCCTTCATGGAACTCCGGCCCAAATACCTTGAGGCGATCCTCGGCAACACCTCGCAGGTGCTCGGCCTGCGGCCGACCCATCCCGACGTGGAGCGCACCGCCCGGGAGATGGTTCGCCAGCATGCCCGGGCCTGGGTGGATTTCTTCTTCTACGGCCAGCGGCCCGCCGAAGAAGCCCTGGCCCAGTTCGCGAGCATCGAGGGGCTGGAGCACATGGATGCGGCCATGGCCGAGGACCGGGGGGTCATCCTCCTCACCGCCCATGCCGGCAACTACGAATTGGGCGGGCTGCTGCTGAAGGCCCGGAACCTGAAGGTCCACGCGGTCTACAAGCCCGACCGTTTCGAGGCGGTGGAGCGCCTGCGGGAACGCCTGCGCGCCCAGGGTGGCGTGGTGGGCCTGCCCGTGGACGGGGTGGGCTTCTCCACCCTGCCCCTGGTGAAGCTCCTGCGCGAGGGGCGGCTGGTGGGCATGCAGGGGGACCGGGATTTCAGTCTGAACGGTGTGCCCATGCCCTTCTTCGGCCGGGAGGTTCCCTTCCCGCGGGGGCCGTGGGAACTGGCGGCCATGACCGGCGCTCCCATCGTCACCAGCTTCTTCTATACGGATGGAGACCGGCGCTTCCATGCCCGCTTCGGCGCACCCCTCCATATTCTGAGTGGGCGCGACGAGCGGATGGCGGCCATCGAGGCCGGAATGCGCGCCTATGTGGCCGATCTCGAGGCTCTGATCCGCCACCACCCCAGCCAGTGGTACTGCTTCTACCCCTTCTGGGACGACCCGGCGCGGGAGCCCGCTTCCCGAAGCTAGAGAAAAACGACCCCTGCGGAGCCTTTGTCGACGGTCATAGGCCTTTGGCCTTAAGCTTCAGGGTCCCGTGGCCTGTTCCCAGTCCCTACAAGGAGTCTCATCCATGCGCGGCGCCCTTCCCGTTCTGCTCATCGCCTCGGCCATCATCGGCTGCAATTCCAACAAGTCCCAGGCCCCCGTGGTCGCCGCCCCCATCCAGGGCCAGGCCCCCGCTCCGGCCGCCCCCCCCGCTGCCGCGGGCCTCTCCGTCACCGGGAAGCTCCTGGAGCGGATCGCCGCCTCGCCCTACTCCTACCTGCGGATCCAGACCGCCCAGGGCGAAGTCTGGGCGGCCGTCCCCGAGACGAAGCTCGAGAAGGGCGCTGAGGTCACGGTGACCGGCGCCATGATCATGCGGGACTTCGAGTCCAAGACCCTGAAGCGGACCTTCCCCGAGATCTACTTCGGCAGCCTGGCTGGCAGCGGCCCCGCCGCCGCCCCGGCCGCGGATCCCCACGCCTCTGCCGGCCAGCCGGCGGCGGCCGTGGAAGTGGGCAAGGTGGAGAAGGCGTTGGGAGCGGATGCCCGCACGGTGGCTGAAGTCTGGGCCCAGAAGGGCGGCCTCAAGGGGAAGACCGTCAGCGTGCGTGGCAAGGTGGTGAAATACAACGCCGGCATCATGGGCAAGAACTGGCTGCACCTGCAGGACGGCAGCGGCGACGCGAAGGCGGGCACCAACGACATCACCGTCACCAGCAACGACGCGGCCGCCAAGGGCGACACCGTCACCGTCACGGGCGTGGTGCGCACCGACAAGGACTTCGGCTCCGGCTACTCCTACGCGGTCCTCGTCGAGGATGCCAAGGTGGTGAAGAAGTAGGGCAGGCAGTCCTCAGTCTTCAGCTTTCGGGAAGCGGGCGCCCCCAGGCGCCCGTTTGCTTGGGCGGGGCCAAGTTGACCTTCAGCACCTCGAAGTTGGCACTGAGGTCGAAGTCCCGCGGCATGATGTAGCTCGGGTGCCGGGCGATCACGGGGTGCGGGCCCGGATCGGAAGCATCGTTGACGAGGGGCTGCACGGGGAAGCCCACCCGGTAGAAGGCCTTGGCGATGAGAGCTGAGCAGATGATCTCGCGGCTGCTGGAACTGCCCAGGTACAGGGGCCGCCGGCGCCAGCGGGCCGGCAGCAGGTGGACGGGGGTGAGGTAGCGCCCCAGGTCGAAGAAGTTCCGCTGGTCGTACCGGAGCCCCAGGTGCCGGAGCATCTCCGCCACCACCTGCTCCAGATCCCCGGGGGAGATGCCCAGGGGACGGCAGACCCGCAGGTTGTGGTCGGCGTACCAAGCCACGGGTTTCACCCGCACGCCGTCGGCCATGTCGCTCTCCAGAACCAGGTGGGGCGCCTCGGCGCCGAACGCCTGCAGGGCCTCCTCGGCATGGGGGCCGCCCCAGCGGAGCAGGGCGTCGCCGATGTACATCGCCGCGTGGCTCCAGGAGCTCTGGCTGAGCGTCATGATCATGCGGCTGATGCGCGACTTGCCTTCCACCAGCACCACATCCCCGGGGCGGAGCCCGGCCCGGAGCCGGTCCACATCGTTGGGTACGCGCCGCTGGTAGCTGGGCAGCTCGGCCGTGAGGTAGCGCACCAGCCCGCGGGTCAGTGCGTCATGGAGGAACATGGGTCCCTCCCGTTCTCCGCTAGACGGCGGCGGGGACGGCGGCCAGTTCCTTCGCCCAGGCAGAGACGGTGCGGACGCCCTTGGGCGCCTGCAGGGCCTTCTGGTAGCGGCGGAGCTCGCCCTCGTGGTTGACGATGAAATCGCTTTCCTCGGCGTAGTTGGTGATGGGCAGCCAGGCGGTGGCGGCGCGGCCCAGGTCCGAGGCTTCCGCTTCGAAGGCCAGGCTGAAGGCCACGGTCTTGAGGATCTGGCCCAGCAGCTCGGTCTCTTTCACGCTGGTGAAGGCGGCGTCGTGCAGCAGCACCACAGCCTTGACCTCGCCCTTCTGCGCCTTCGCCAGCAGTTCCTCCAGGGCGCCGAAGCGGAAGCCCCGCTCGGTGAAGCCCCGGCGGTTCAGGATGCCATCCTCGCTGGTCTGGTACTTGGGCAGCACCACGGGAATGGTTTTGTCGCCGCTGCCATAGCGCAGGTCCGGCGAGGCGGCCAGCTCGCCCAGACGCTGGGCCGTGTCGCAGCCGAAGGTGCCCTGGCCGATGACGGCCACGGGCCCGGCGGCCTGCAGGGCTTCCCGGATGGCGTCGACGGACGCCGGTGCGCCCTTGAGCGTGGGCGCAGGGACCTGGCCCGAGCGGTTGTAGTGCGTGTAGGCGTAGCGCTCCGCATCGCTGATGAAGTGCGTCGTCTCCTTGCCTTCCAGGGGACGGGGCCGGAAGCGGTGGATCTGGTTGCCTTCGTGGTCGATCCAGATGGGGTTGCCCAGGGCCGAGTGCCGGCTGATGGACGGCGTGTTCTTGAGGTACCAGACGCGCTTGCGGAAGCGGAAGTCTCGGCTCGTGAGCGCGCCCACGGGGCAGAGATCCACCACGTTGCCCGCGTAGGGGTTCTGGTCCAGGGACTTGCCTTCGTAGGTGGTGACTTCCAGGTGCGCGCCGCGGTTGGCCACGATGAGCTCCCCGCCGCCGCTGATCTCGCGGGTGAACCGGACGCAGCGGGTGCAGTGGATGCAGCGGTTCTTGTCGATGACGATCTTGGCGCCCAGATCCTCGTAGCGATAACGCCGCTTCACCTCGGCCATGCGGGAATCGCCGCTGCCGTAGTGGTACGAGTAGTCCTGGAGCTTGCACTCGCCGGCCTGGTCGCAGATGGGGCAGTCCAGCGGGTGGTTGATGAGCAGGAATTCCATCACGCCGGCCCGGGCGTCGGCCACGGCGGGCGTGTTGGTGAAGACCTCCATCACCACCGCGTCCGGGTTGTCCTTGGGGGCGGGCGGCACCGTGGTGGTGCAGCTGGTGGCGAGCTTGGGCTGGCCCTTGATCTCCACGAGGCACATGCGGCAGGTGGCCACGGGCGTCAGTGCCGGGTGGTAGCAGTAGTGCGGGATGTCGATGCCCACGGTGCGGCAGGCATCCAGCACCAGCGTGCCGGGGTTCACGCTCAGTTCGACATCGTTGATCTTGATCGTCGGCATGGGCCCACTCCAGGCTTTCCAGAATGGGGCTTGGGGCCCTGCAGGTAAAGGTGGACGCCTCAGCCCCTTCTACTGGTGCCAGCCCCGCGGGGGGATCCGAAGTCCAGGGAATCCGCCAGATCCGGCGGGTCCCGGCCCCCTGTGGCGGGGATCACATTCGAGACGGGAATGGGCTTTCACGGGGCCGCCCTTCGCTGCGGACCCCACATCGGAGCCGGATCCGGACATCCAGCCCTTCCGAAAGGCCCCACAGCATGGGAAAATCAAGGGTTCAGGGGGCGGACATGCCGACGGCATTGATCTCGGTGTACGACAAAACGGGGCTCATGCCCCTGGCCAAGGGCCTGCTGGCCCAGGGCTGGCGGCTGCTGGCCACGGGCGGGACCCTGCGCGCCCTGCAGGAGGCGAAGCTGGAGGCCCAGGAGGTGGCCGCCTACACGGGTGCCCCCGAATGCTTCGATGGCCGGGTGAAGACCCTGCACCCCCGCATCCACGGCGGCCTCCTCTACCGGCGCGACCTGCCGGAACACGTGAAGGACGCCAAGGCCCAGGGCATCGATCCCATCGATCTGGTGGTGATCAACCTCTACCCCTTCGAAGCCACCATCGCCCGGGAAGGCGTCACGCCCGCCGAGGCCATCGAACAGATCGATATCGGCGGCCCCAGCATGATCCGCAGCGCCTCCAAGAACCATGCCTCGGTCACGGTGCTGACCTGCCCCGACCAGTACGGCCCGTTCCTCGACAAGCTCAAGGCCGGCTCCTGGGGCCTGGAGGATCGCCGCCGCTGCGCCCTGGAGGCCTTCCGGCGCACCGCCGCCTACGATGCCGCCATCTCCGGGTGGATGGAACGGGAACTGGCCCGGGGCAAGTCCACCGAGCTTCCCCACCACCTCTGCCTGAACCTGGTCCAGAAGCAGGGGTTGAGGTACGGCGAGAACCCGCATCAGGCCGCGGCTTTCTTCGTCGAGCCCGGCCGCAGCGTGGAAGGCATGGCCGCCTGCCAGCAGCACCAGGGCAAGGAACTCAGCTTCAACAACCTGCTGGACGCCGACGCCTGCGCCCGCCTGGTGTGGCAGTTCCCGGCCCCGGCCTGCGTCATCGTCAAGCACAACAACCCCTGCGGTGTGGGGCAGGGCCCCCATGCGCTGGAGGCCTTCATGCGCGCCCAGGCCGGCGATCCCGTCAGCGCCTTCGGCGGCATCGTGGCCTTCAACCGGCCCGTGGGCGTCGAAGTGGCCCACGTCATGGCCCAGAACTTCTGGGAGGTGATCCTGGCCCCCGCCTTCACCGGCGAGGCCCTGGAGGTCTTCGCGGCCAAGAAGCAGCTCCGCATCCTCCAGACGCCGGATCACTGGCCCCAGAGCGCCGAGGGCCTGGACGCCCGCTCCATCGGCGGCGGCTACCTGGTGCAGCGGGCGGACGACGGCTTCGTGCCCTTCGAGGATTGGGAAGTGAAGGCCTCGGGCCCCGGCATCAAGCCCCGGGCCGAGGACCTGATGCTGGCCCAGCGGGTGGCCAAGGCCGTGAAGTCCAATGCCATCGTGCTGGTGAAGGACGGCGCCACGGTGGGCATCGGCGCGGGCCAGATGAGCCGCGTGGATTCCGTGGAGATCGCCTGCCGCAAGGCCGGCACCCGCGCCCGCGGCGCCGTGCTGGGCAGCGATGCCTTCTTCCCCTTCGCCGACGGCCTCGAGCTGGCCGCCAGCCACGGCGTCACTGCCTTCGTGGAACCCGGCGGCAGCCTCCGCGACAACGAAGTCATCGCCGCCGCCCAGAAGCTTGGCGTGTGGCTCTTCTTCACGGGTATGAGACATTTCCGTCATTGAGCACAGCTCCAAAACGGGCCCTGCCCGTTTTGGAGATAGGCAACGACTTCCATCCCATTCTGGATCCTCATGAAAACCTCAGAACTCCGCCAGCGATTCCTGCAGTACTTCGAGCGCCAGGGGCACCGGCGGGTGGCTTCCAGCGCGGTGATCGGGCCAGCGGACGACCCCACGGTGATGTGGACGAACTCGGGCATGATCCAGTTCAAGGATGTGTTCCTGGGCAAGGAGAAGCGCGACTACAGCCGCGCCACCACCAGCCAGAAGTGCCTGCGGGCCGGCGGCAAGCACAACGACCTGGACCAGGTGGGCTTCACGGCCCGCCACCACACCTTCTTCGAGATGCTCGGCAACTTCAGCTTCGGGGACTACTTCAAGGCCGACGCCATCCGCTTCGCCTGGGAGTTCGTCACGGGCCCCGTGGACCAGGGCAACCTTGGGCTGGATCCGGCCCATCTCTGGATCACCGTCTTCGAGGGCGCCGACGGCGTGCCCGCGGACACGGAGGCCGAGGAACTGTGGAAGGCCGCCGGCGTGCGGCCCGATCGCATCATGCGCTTCGGCAAGAAGGACAACTTCTGGCAGATGGGCGATACGGGCCCCTGCGGCCCCTGCTCGGAGATGCACTACGATCGCGGCGCCCGTATCGCCGGCGACGCCACGCCCAATGGCGACGGCGACCGGGTCATGGAGATCTGGAACCTGGTCTTCATGCAGTACGAGCGCGACACCAAGGGGGCCCTCGCCCCGCTGCCCCGGCCCAGCATCGACACGGGCATGGGCCTGGAGCGCACGGCCAGCATCCTCCAGGGCGTGGACACCAACTACGAGATCGACCTGTTCGAGCCGATCTTCGAGGCCATCTGGAAGGCCGCGAAAGTGAAGCCGGAGGAGCGCCGCGAGCATACGAATCGCACCGCCTCCCAGGTCATCGCCGATCACATCCGCGCCGCCACCTTCATGTGCTTCGACGGCGTGGTGCCCAGCAACGAAGGCCGCGGCTATGTGCTCCGCAAGATCGTGCGCCGCGCCCTGCGCTTCGGCCGCAAGCTCGGCATCGAGGGCCTCTTCTTCGCGGATCTGGCGCAGGCGGTGGCCCAGGCCATGGGCGATCAGTACCCCGAGCTGCTGGGCGAACTGGGCCGCATCCAGAAGTCCCTCCACCGGGAGGAACAGCAGTTCAGCCAGACCTTGTCCACGGGCCTGAAGCTCCTCGAGGCCAGCGACGTCACCGGCGGGAAGCTGGCGGGCGCCGACATCTTCCGCCTCTATGACACCTACGGTTTCCCCGTGGACCTCGTGGAGGACTGGTGCCGGGAGCGGGGCATCGTTCCGGATCTGGAGGGCTTCCAGCAGGAGCTGAACGCCCAGCGCACCCGCGCCCGGGCGGCCATGAAGGCCCACGACCTGCGCCTGGCGGGCGACCTGGCGGTGCTGGCGGACCTGCCTCCCACTACCTTCACGGGCTACGAACATCTGGACGGCCAGGCCCATGTGGTGGCCCTTTTCGATGCGGCCTACCACCGGGTCCAGCAGCTCACCGGCGAGGGCTATGTCCTGCTGGACCGCACCCCCTTCTATGCCCAGTCCGGCGGCCAGGTGGGCGACACCGGCCAGCTCCGCTTCGAGGGCGGCCATGCGGAGGTGCTGGATTGCACGGCCCCCGCCCAGAAGCGCCACCTCCACCAGGTCGCGGTGACCGGCATCCTGCTGGAGAACACGCCCGTCAACGCGCTGGTCCACCCCATCCGCCGCCGGCGCGTCCGTGCTCACCACACGGCCACCCATCTGCTGCACGCGGCGCTGCGTGAGGTCCTCGGCACCCACGTCAAGCAGGCGGGCAGCGTGGTGGATGAGAACCGGCTGCGCTTCGACTTCACCCACTTCGCGCCCCTGGAGCCCGAACAGATCGCGGAGATCGAGCGCCTGGCCACCCGGCAGGCCCTGAAATCGGTGCCCACCCGCGTGAACGAGATGGACATCGAGGAGGCCCTGGCCTCCGGGGCCATGGCCCTCTTCGGCGAGAAGTACGGCGATGTGGTGCGCGTGGTGCAGGTCCCCGGCTTCTCCACCGAACTGTGCGGTGGCACCCATGTGATGAACACCGGCGAGATCGGCGTGGTGAAGGTCCTCTCCGAAGGCGCCGTCAGCGCCGGTGTGCGCCGCATCGAGGCCGTGGCGGGCGAACTGGCCCTCGAACTGCTCCAGGCGGACGAGGCCATGCTCCATGGACTGTCCCGCCAAGCCAACGCCGGCCGCGAGGTCCTGCCGGACCTGCTCTCAACCAAGGACCAGCGCATCACCCAGCTGGAGCGCGACCTGAAGGAGGCCAAGCTCAAGGCCGCCAGCGGCGGCGGCAGCGCCGAGCAGGTGGAACAAGTGAAGGGCGTCACCCTGGTCACCGCCGCGGTGGAAGGGCTGGAAGGCAATACCCTGCGCGAGTTCATGGACCAGGTCCGCACCCGCCATCACAGCGCCGTCATCGTCCTGGCCTCCAAGGCCGCCGAAGACAAGGTGGCGGCCCTGGTATCCGTGTCGCCGGACCTGGCCTACGATGCAGGCGCCCTCTTCAAGACCATGCTGCCGGCCCTGAACGGCCGGGGCGGCGGCAAGAAAGATCTGGCCCAGGGGGGCGGCACCAACCCCGCCGGCCTGTCTGAGGCCTTCGCGGCCCTGCGTTCGGCGTTGTAATCCAGCTCAGGGATCATCTTCCACCGCTCGCTTCCGACAAGATTAGGTGAACCTCCCTGGAGATGCCTGCCCCATGCTCCCCATCCGCCGGCTGCTGTTGCGGGATCTCCTGGTCCTCATGGCCGGCGTTTCCGCGCTCCTCCTGGGCCTGTCCTGGTGGGGCCAGCAGCAGGCTCTGGAACGCCAGGCCGCTGCCCGGGCCCAGGTCGCGCTGCGCCACCTGGACGAAGCCCTCCGGACCGATCTCGAGGCCTCCCAGTCCCTGGGCGGGATCCTCCGCGACTGGTGGCTGGAGGGGGTTCTGGATCCCACGCAGCCCGAGCAGGCCACCCGGCTGATCATGCCGCTGCTGAGCGCCCAGCACAGCATCACCAGCCTCAACCTGGCCCGGGCCGATGGCCGCTCGCTCCTGTTCCTGCGGTCCGATGGGGCCTGGTCCCTCCGGGAGCTGGAGCAGGCCGGCCCCGAAGCCCGGATCCGTTGGCGGCGTCTGGATCCGAGCGGACAGGTGCTGTCCTACGAACCCTGGGCTCCCATGGCCTATGACCCCCGCACCCGGCCCTGGTACGTGGCCGGGGCCGCGGCGGCGGCACCGGTCTGGACCGAACCCTACGCGTTCTACACCACCCATGATCCAGGCATCACGTACACGCTGCCCATCCGCGATGCCTCCGGGCTCCGGGGGGTGGCGGCCCTGGACTTCATGCTGGATGACCTCACCGACCGGGTCTGGTCCGCCCAACCCACGCCCGGAAGCCGATCCCTCATCGTGGATCCCCAGGGGCGGGCCCTGATCCTCCCGCGGGACCCTGCCTTCGAAACGGCCGAAAGCCGCCGGCAGGCGTTCCTCCAGCCCCTGGAGGCCCGGTTCCTGGGCCCGGGGTCCAGCCCTATCGAGGATGACGTGAGCGGGGGCCGCCCCCATCGGATCACCTCGCAGGGCCGGAAGGCCATGGGGCTGTCCCGGACCTTCGAAGGCCTTCCGGGCCTTCACTGGCACATGATCCTGACCATCCCGGAGGAGGATCTGCTCGGCCCGGCGGGATTCCGGGTAGCGAGCATGCTGGGCCTGGCCATCCTCGGGCTCGGCCTGGCGGCCTGGCGCATCCAGCGCATCGCCCGGCGGGTGGCGGAACCCATCGCCGCCCTCGGGGCCCTCGCCGAGACCCTGGGGCAAGGCGGAGCTACCCCGGCCATTCAATCGGATATCCAGGAAATCCGCAGCCTGGAGCGGGTCCTGCGCCAGGCGGATGAAAGCCTTTCGGACCGCGCCCGCCTGCAGAGCCAGCTGGAGCACAGCCAGCGCATGGAGACCGTGGGGACCCTGGCGGGGGGCATCGCCCATGACGTCAACAACCAGCTGGCCGCGATCCTGGGCCAGCTGCACCTCAGCCGCGAACTGCTGCCCGAGGGACACCCCGTCCTGCTCCGGATCCTGCGCGCCGAGGAGGCCACCAGGCGCTGCGCCCAGACCACCAAGGCCCTGCTCTCCTTCAGCCACCAGTCGCGCCCAGAACTCAAGCCCCTCGATTTGAACGCCCTCGTCACGGAGACGGCCGCCATCCTGGACCGCCTGCTTGGGGGCCTCATCCGCCTTCAGCTTTTCCTTCAGCCGAACCTCCCACGGGTTTCCGGCGACTCCGTGCAACTGGAGCAGGTCCTCATGAACCTGGCCGTGAATGCCCGGGATGCCATGCCGGCCGGAGGCAGCCTGCGCCTTCGCACGTTCCGGGATGAGGGCGGCCAGGTCTGCGTGGAGGTCCAGGACACGGGCACGGGCATCCCCGAGAATCTCCTGCCGCACATCTTCGAACCCTTTGTCACCACCAAGGATTTCACCAAGGGTACGGGGCTGGGACTGGCCATGGTCTTCGGCATTGTGAAGGCGCATCAGGGGCAGGTCCACGCGGAGAATGTCCTGGGCGGAGGGGCCCGCTTCCTCGTGAGCCTCCCGCCGGCCCACATGGGGAAGGCGCCGGATCCTCCCCTCCCATCGGACCCTTCCTTAAACAGGAAGACCCTGGCCGGGAGGCGGATCCTGGTGGCCGAGGATGAGGCCCTGCTCCGCGACATGCTGGCGGAGGCCCTGACCCTGGCCCGGGCCCAGGTCACCGCCGCGCCGGATGGCGGCGTGGCCTGGCGGGCCTGGCAGACAGGCTCCTTCGATCTGGTCCTGAGCGACCACCGCATGCCGGACTGCACGGGCCTCGAGCTGCTGGAGCGGATCCGCGCCACGGGCTCGCAGGTTCCGTTCATCCTGGTGAGCGGCCAAGGGCTGGAGGGCATGGAGGCGGCCCTGGCCAAGGCGTCCCAGGTGCGGCTCCTGCCCAAGCCCTTCGAGCTGTCCCAGCTCCTCTCCCTCATGATCGAGATGCTGGCCATCCAGAAAGATTAGAGACTCCCGCCCCTTCCGATTCCCAGCGGTTCGTGGCCGGACCGTCCCCCCGGGCTGTTCCGGCCAGCAGACACCTCGCCAGGGTTCTTCATTGCTGCGCGGACACCGATGGCCTAATCTGCTGCTTCCATGATCATGGGAAAGACAGGATTCCACTGCCTCTGCCGGGGCTGGGCTGGATGGCGTTCTGCCGTCGCCATGGCGCTCTGGCTCCTCCTTTCAGGCCCGCTTGCGGCCCGGAACGACCTCCGGTTCCAATCCCAGGCCCAAGTCCATCGGATCTGGCGGGGCGAGGCGGGGCTGGCCCAGGACGCGGCCACGGCGCTCCTGGAGGGCCGGGATGGATTCCTGTGGATCGGCACCGGGGATGGCCTGTTCCGGTTCGATGGAGCCCGGTTCGACCGCTTCTCCCGGACCGAGGCGCCCGTCGTCTCCCACGATGACGTCCGCGCGCTGGCCGAGACCCCGGATGGCAGTCTCTGGATCGGAACCTCGCAGCCCGGTCTCTTCCGCCTGAAGCACGGCGCCTTCAGCGCGCTCGGCGAGACGGATGGCCTTCCCGGCAGTCCCATCGTCCACTTGCTCACCGATGCCCAGGGCACCCTCTGGGCGGCCCCGGCGGAGGGTCCTCTGCTGCGCCTGGCCGGAGAGCGGTTCGAGCCGGTTCCCTGCGATGCCGCCCGGCTCCGGATCCAGGCCATGGCTGCGGACCGCGAGGGCACGCTCTGGATCGGCACGGCCGGCTCCGGGCTCTGGCGCCTCCGGGACCGGCGGCTGGAACTGGCCGCCCTGTCGGTGGGGGACATCACGGCCCTTGAGCTGGACGCCACCGGGACACTGTGGGTGGGTACCCGGACCCAGGGCCTGCTCATCCTCGGCGAGGGCCGCCTCGAACCTGCGCCCCGGGCCGGAGTCCTGCCGGCAAGGCCCATCACCACCCTCCTGGCAGATCGTGCCGGGGGCCTCTGGATCGGGACAGAACAGGCGGGCCTGTTCCACCGGGCCCGCGACGGCCGGGTGGAGGCGGCGACCGACGGGCCGCAGGTACGCCGGACCGTGCTGTGCCTATTGGAGGATCGCGCGGGGACCCTGTGGGTGGGCAGCGAGGACCGGGGGCTTTGGGCCACCTTCGCGGTTCCCTTCCAGATCGCGACCGTGAAAGGGGCGGAACCCGAGGATGCGGCGCGGATGGTCTGCCAGGATTCCGCCGGTACCGTGTGGTGCCTCACGGGGGACCAGTCCCTCGGCCAGGTCCACGGGGGCCGCATCGAGCCGATCGCCATCCACGGGGCGGTGGGCCCAGGGCCCATCTCCGCCCTGTGGCCCCGCCGGGATGGGGGCCTTTGGCTGGGCACCCGCGGGGGTGGCTTGTTCACCCTGGAGGGCGGAAGGGCCCGGGGCGTGCCCTGGCGAGGCGGGCCGCAACCCGAGGGAATCCTCACCCTCTACGAAGATCCTTCCGGCGATCTGTGGATCGCCACGCCCCGCCAGGGACTGATGAAGCTCCCGCCCGACGGGGCGGCGCAGCTCTTTCCCCTGGCCCGGAGTGTGGCTGCCATGACGGGAGGCGGTCCCGCCCCCCTCTACCTGGCCAGCCTCACCCAGGGCCTCGGGATCCTGGACGCCGGAGGGTTGCACTGGTTCGGACCGGCGCAGGGGCTGGGATCCGCCGGGGCCCAGGCGCTGCATCTGGATGCCACGGGTGCGCTCTGGGTCGGCACCACCGATGGCCTGCGCCTCTTCCAGAATGATTCCTTCCGCGGGTTCACCGGTCCCGAGGGGCTGTTGAAGAGCGGCATCCACGCCATCCTGGAAGACGCGGACCAGTGTCTCTGGCTCAGCACTAGCCAGGGTGTGCTTCGTGTGCCCAGATCCGCTCTGCTGCAAGGCCTGCCATCCGCCGGCCCCACTCCCCTCGCCGCCTTCGATCAAACGGACGGCCTGCCGGCCCGGGAAACTCACGCGGGTCCTCAACCCGCCGCTTGGCTGACCCGCGAAGGGGAGATCTGGGTTCCCACCAGCCGGGGCATGGCCCACGCGGACGGCCGCCACCTGCCGCCCGCCCCTCCCCCTCTCCGTCTGAGTCTGATGAAGGTGCTGAGCGACGAATCGATGCAACCGGTCCAGGGCCCCCTGGATCTGGCGCCCGGCAGCCACCGGCTGGAGATCCACTACACGGGGATCAGCCTCGCGGGTGCCGAGAAAGTGCGATTCCGGTACCGCATGGAGGGGATCGACCCAGGCTGGAATGAAGTGGGGGACCGGCGGTTCGCGGTGTATTCGAACCTGCCCCCGGGCCGGCGCCGCTTCCTCCTCCAGGCCTGGCGGCTGGGCGAAGACGGACCTCCCCAGGAAGTGTCCCTGGAGGTCGCGGTCCAGCCCTTCTTCCGCCAGCGCCCGGTGTTCTGGTTCCTGTGCGCCGCGGGCGCCGCGCTCTTCGGGTGGTGGCTGCTGCACCTCCGCCTCCAGCAAGTGGAAGCCCGCTCCGCCGTCCTCGACGAGCGCAACCGCATGGCCCGGGAGATCCACGATCACCTCGCCCAGGGCTTCACCGGGGTCCTGCTCCAGCTCGAGGCCGCCGAGGCCAGGCTGGCCCGCATGAGCGGCGACCCTGAGCCGGTGCTCACCCGCCTCGGCCATGCCCGCGAACTGGCTGCCACCAGCCTCCAGGAGGCCCGCCGGTCTGTGATGGCGCTGAGCCCCCGCAAGCCGGAGGGGGCCGACCTGCTGGAATCGCTGCGCATCCTGTCCGACCGCCTCCTCGCAGGTACGGGCATCCGCGTGGAGCTGGCCCAGACGGGCGAGCCGAAGCGCCTGGATCCCCGGCTGGAGGGGGAACTGCTGCGCATGGCCCAGGAGGCCCTCACCAACGCCCTCCGCCACGGCAAGGCGCAAT
>Ga0255338_1002904_pt1 | contig 22649 bp, 21 predicted proteins | sample MeOH1_35cm_T4_19_FD_203715 | JGI IMG/M metagenome (GOLD analysis project Ga0255338, IMG submission 203715) | Sandy soil microbial communities from University of British Columbia, Vancouver, Canada - MeOH1_35cm_T4_195 | ecosystem: Engineered > Artificial ecosystem > Sand microcosm > Unclassified ...
GACAGCCAAGCATGGGAAGACGGGACAACTCGTGTTCGTCACCGTGCGCCATACGGTCGCTGCCGGGAACAAGCTCGCGGTGGTCGAAGAGCACGACATCGTGTACCGGGAAGCGGCGAAACCGGGCGATGCGCCCATGCAGCCGCGTGCTGCGCCGAGTGGTGCCGTGTGGCATCGTGAAGTGGCGCCGGATTCGGTGCTGCTCTTTCGCTACTCCGCGCTCACTTTCAACGGCCACCGCATCCACTACGATCTCGATTACGCACGCAACGAGGAGCATTATCCCGGACTCGTCGTGCACGGTCCGCTGCAGACGATGCTGATGCTGGAATTATGCAGGGCGCACGATCCGCGCCCGGTGCAGAAGCTCGACTACCGCGCCCTCAATCCGGTATTCCACACCGGGCGCTTCACGGTGAACGGCGTGCTGCAGGCCGACGGTCGACGCGCCGACGTCTGGACTGCGAACGCCGCGGGCGCATACGCAATGGCGGGAACGGCGCAGTTCTGAAAAACGGTGACTGGCGATTCGTGGCGCATCCGCGCCTTCCGCCTCACTTCTTCAACCGTATGGCATAGCCGTAGCAATAATGACTGTCGGCAGCGTCGCCGCGATGCGGGGTCGGACAGTACACATTCACCAATCCGTCCGCATCGAGACGCTCGGCTGCTTTCACGAGATCGGCCACCGCGGCTTCGCGCGTCGCCGCCTGCGGCATGTAGACGGCCGTCCGCCAGCTGTCGACCCACAGCCGTTCGATGACCTCATAGCGGTCGTAGTTGAGCTGCGTCGCGTCGTACACGGTGACCCCGCCGAGTGCGGGCGCCGCAATGATCGCGAGCAGGCTCAGCATGCCGCACGCGGCCGAAGAAAGCACACGCTTCAAGTCCGTTCCTCCCTCGAGTAGGCAGGCTACCAGCCCGCTTCGTGCTCGGGCGTAGCAGTAATCCGGTGCACCGACAGGTCGGTGCCGTCGAACTCCTCTTCCTGCCCGAGCCGTATGCCGATGACAGCCTTCAATGCGCCATAGGTCAGCAACCCGCCACCAAGCGCGATGCCGATGCCGAGCAGCGTGCCCAGCACCTGCGACGTGAAGCTTACACCGCCCAGCCCGCCCAACGCCTTCGCACCGAAGATGCCGCACGCGATGCCGCCCCATGCGCCGCACAGGCCGTGCAACGGCCAGACACCGAGCACGTCGTCGAACTTCAGGCGGTTCTGCGTCAGGGTGAACATGTAGACGAACAAGCAGCCCGCGACGCCGCCGGTCGCGAGAGCGCCGATCGGATGCATGACGTCGGAGCCCGCGCACACCGCGACGAGCCCGGCGAGCGGCCCGTTGTGCACGAAGCCCGGATCGTTGCGCCCGCACAGCAGCCCCATCAGCGTGCCGCCTGCCATCGCCATCAGCGAGTTGACGGCGACGAGACCCGAAATCTTGTCTATCGTCTGCGCGGACATCACGTTGAAGCCGAACCAGCCGACCGACAGTATCCACGCGCCCAATGCGAGAAACGGTATGCTCGACGGCGGTTGGGCCGTCACGCCGCCTTCCTTCGGATAGCGTCCTCTGCGCGCGCCGAGCAGCATCACGGCCGCGAGCGCGAGCCAGCCGCCGACCGCATGCACAACGACGGAACCCGCGAAGTCGTGGAACTTCGCGCCGTTGGCCGCTTCCAGCCATGCCTGTATCCCATAGTGATCGTTCCAGGCGATGCCCTCGAAAAACGGATAGATCAGACCGACGATGATCGCCGTCGCCGCGAGCTGGGTATTGAACTTGGCGCGCTCCGCGATGCCGCCGGAAACGATGGCGGGAACGGCGGCGGCGAACGTGAGCAGGAAGAAGAACTTCACGAGATCGTAGCCGCTCTTCTGCGCGAGCTGCGCGGCGTCCGCGTAGAAATCGACCCCGTACGCGACGGTGTAGCCGATGAAAAAGTAGGCGAGCGTCGATACGGCAAAGTCGCACAGTATCTTCACGAGCGCGTTGACCTGGTTTTTCTTGCGCACCGTGCCCAGCTCGAGAAAGGCGAATCCCGAATGCATCGCCAGGACCATGACGGCGCCGAGCAGGATGAACAGTGTATCGCTGCTGACCTTGAGTGTTTCCATGATCTCCCCCAGAGATAAAGTCGCAGCACTTAAGCAAGAGCCATTCCGAAACATATAGTCATGAATTTATTATGTTTTCTACAAACCCACAGCCGATAGCGCACCATGGTAGAACATACGATCGGAAACGCGCACCATACCAGTGCGCCGAACGCGGCACAGGAAACGGGATGGCCTGGCGCTGCATCCGACGTACGCCTACCGCGTCATAAGGCATTGAAGCAGCAGCAGGCCGCGGTTATATTCGCCTCACTCAAAAAAAGAAGCCGATGGCCTCCACACCGCATTCCGTCACCCGCCCGGCAGACCGCCCGCTCACGTTGGACGCCCTGCTCGCCGACTTGGTCGTCGACAAGCTCGTCACGAAGGAAGCTGCCGAGGAGCTCGCGAACAATCGCCGCTACGCCCGCAATCCGGTCCACCCGCTCGTCGTCATCGCCGACCAGAAATGGAAGGACCCGCGCGAGCCCAAAAAACTGTTGCATCTGGAGGCGCTGACCATCTGGTTAGCGTCCCGCGTCGGTCTGCCGTACCTGCACATCGATCCGTTCAAGATCGACTTCGCCGCGGTGACGCGCGTCATGTCGAACGCCTATGCCGAGCGTTACCGCATCCTGCCGGTCGCCGTGAACACCCGCGAAGTGACGATCGCGACCTGCGAGCCGCACGTGCGCGAATGGGAAGAGCAGCTGAAGCAGGTGCTGCGGCTCGACTTGAAGCGCGTGATCGCGAACCCGCTCGACATCCAGAGCTATCTCGTCGAGTTCTACAATCTCGCCCGCTCCATACAGGGCGCGAGCGCACGCGACCAGGGCGCCTACAGCGACATCGCGAACTTCGAGCAGCTGGTGCAGCTCGGCCGCAGCGGCAAGCTGGACGCGAACGACCAGCACATCGTCCACATCTGCGACTGGCTGTTCAACTATGCGTTCGAGCAGCGTGCGAGCGACATCCACATCGAGCCCCGGCGCGACGCGGGCAACGTGCGCTTCCGCATCGACGGCGTGCTGCACCAGGTGTACCAGATCCCGACCCCCGTCATGGCAGCCATGACGAGCCGCATCAAGGTGCTCGGGCGCATGGACGTGGTCGAGAAGCGCCGCCCGCAGGACGGCCGGCTCAAAACCGTCACGCCGGACGGCGACGAGGTCGAGCTGCGGCTTTCCACGATGCCCACGGCATTCGGCGAGAAGCTCGTGATGCGGATCTTCAATCCCGAAAACCTGGTGAAGGACTACCGCGAGCTCGGCTTCTCCGAGGAGGACGCGCAGAAGTGGAACGGGATGATCGCCCAGCCGCACGGCATCATCCTCGTGACCGGGCCGACCGGCTCGGGCAAGACCACGACGCTTTATTCGACGTTGAAGCAGCTCGCGGTGCCCGAAGTCAACGTGTGCACGGTGGAAGATCCGATCGAGATGGTCGAGCCCGCCTTCAACCAGATGCAGGTGCAATCGGGCATAGGCGTCGACTTCGCGAGCGGCATACGCACCCTCATGCGCCAGGACCCGGACATCATCATGGTGGGCGAGATCCGTGATCTCGAGACCGCCGAGATGGCGATACAGGCGGCGCTTACGGGACATCTCGTGCTCTCCACATTGCATACGAACGATGCGCCCTCGGCGATCACGCGAATGCTGGATATCGGCGTCCCGGCGTACCTGCTTCAGTCGACCATACTGGGCGTGATGGCGCAGCGCCTCGTGCGCACGTTGTGCCCGCACTGCAAGACGCCGCACGAGATCGAGGCCGGCGCGTGGGATGCGCTGGTCCGACCGTGGAAAGCCAGGCGCCCGACGCAACAGGCGTACGCGGCCAAAGGCTGCCTCGAATGCCGCATGACCGGATACATGGGCCGAATCGGTATTTACGAGACGATGCTGATGTCATCCGCGTTGAAGGGCGGGCTCACCACGGAAACCAATCTCGAGGGGCTGCGCGAGCGCGCCTACCAGGACGGCATGAAGCCGCTGCGCATCAGCGGCGCGCTGAAAGTCGCCTCGGGGCTTACCACCATCGAGGAAGTCCTGAAAACGGCGCCGCCGCCAGCCGAGGACCACCGGCAGCATCCCGGCTGAAGCGACGGCGTCCGGCTCTAGCCGCCGTTTCCCACCGCATCCGGTCCCTTGGATGCGGCCGCCAGCTTTTCTTCAAGTGTGCGGACCTGCGCCCGCAGCTCGTTCTCCGCAAGATGGCGGGCGGTGACTTCCCGCCCTACCGCGAGAGCGCCGATCACGGCGCCTGACCGGTCTTTCACCAGTGCAAAGCTCAAGTCCACGTACAGCTTGCTCCCGTTCTTGTGCATGGAGCGCGTGGCGAGCACCCGGCCGCCGTATTTCGTCTCGCCGCTGTCCATCGCTCGGCGGAAACCGTCCCAATGCGCACGCCGCAGCCGTTCCGGAATGATCACGTCGAGGCTCAGCCCGAGAACTTCGGCGGCGGTCCATCCGAACACCGTCTCTGCGCCGCGGTTCCAGACCGTGATCATGCCGCTGCGGTCGGCCAGTATGATGGCTTCCGGCGCCTGCTCGACGATGGCCTGATACACGCTCGCTTGCTCCGACTCCTGGACCGGCTGCATGCGGGGGCCTCCTTCTCGACGGTTCAAAAAATGGAGAGCGACTCGGCAGTGCTCGCGACCGATATCGCCCTTTCGCATTCCCTGCCGGTCAACCCGGCACGTTGGGCTCGACGTCCAATGACAAAAGCTCGCCACGATGGAGGCGCGCCAGCCGCGCGAGGCAGGCAGTTCCCTGTTTCGTCAGCCTGACCTCGACCCGGCGCTTGTCGCCGCTGCTCGCGTGGCGCTTCACCAGCCCGGCGGCCTCGCACCTGGAAATCAGCGACACGACGCCGTGATGCTTGGCCTGCAGGCGCTCGGCGAGCTCGCCCACCGTCGCCCATTCGCGCCCGGGAAAGCCCTTGATCTGCAGCATCAGCTGATACTGCAGCGAGGTTATTCCTTCGCGCCGCGTCGCCTCTTCGCTGAAGCGCAGAAAACGCCGGAGCTGATAGCGGAAATGGGCCAGCCTCTCGAAATCGGCTTTGGACATGGCGCGGCCCCGCGTTTTGCCTAGTCTCGTCTGCACGGCAAAAGTGTATCACGACGTGATATATTGAGCAGTACAGCGCGCTGCGCGGCTGTCATCGTCACGGAGCCAGGAACCATCCGCATCCATGAAATTGAACGTGCTTTCCGATCTGCATCTCAGCTGCGGCACACTCGAGATACCGGACAACGGCGCCGATGCAATCATCCTGGCGGGAGACATCGCCCGCCCCGCGCAGGCCGTGGCCTGGGCGTTACCCTTGGCGAAGCCGGTGCTGTATGTGCCCGGAAACCACGAGTCCTATGGGAGCAGCATCGAAGGCGCGGTCGCGGAGCTGAAGCGATTGTGCGCAGGAACTCACATTCGCGTCCTCGATCGGGACGTCGCCGTCATCGGCGGCGTGCGTTTTCTGGGCGCCACGCTGTGGACCGATTTCATGCTCTTCGGCGGCGGTCAGCGGGCGGCGGCGATGCAGGAAGCCGTGCTCCGCATGCGCGATTTCACCCGCATAGGCCGGGACGGCGCGCCGGGCACACCGTTCACTCCCGACGATGCATCGGCGTTATTCCAGGCGCATGCCGCCTGGCTCGAAAACGCGCTCGCCGAGCCGCACGCGGGACCGACGGTGGTCATCACGCATCATGCACCCTCGGGCAGGAGCATCCATCCGAGATTTGCGGACTCGCTCCTGAACGCGTGCTTCGTCTCGGACGCCGAGCGCCTGGTCGATGCAAGCCGCGCGCAATTGTGGATACACGGACATACCCATGACAGCTTCGACTATCGCGTGAACGGGACACGCGTGATCTGCAATCCGCGCGGGTATGCCCGGGACGGCATAAACGAGAATCCGCTCTTCGACGCGAATCTGATCGTCGACATCGGATGACGCACGGCATCGAAAGATGAAAGCCGGGGAAAGAGACGACTGAACGATGAAAGGACATCGATGATAACGACGGCGCTGACGAAAATGTTCGGATTGCAGCATCCCCTGGTGTTGGGGCCCATGGGCGGCGTATCGGGCGGGCATCTCGCGGCCACCGTCTCCAACGCGGGCGGGCTGGGACTCGTCGGCGGCGGCTACGGCGACGCCGCATGGCTGCGCGCCGAGCTCGCCCGCGTGAAGCAGGAGACCGACCAGCCCTGGGGCGTCGGCTTGATCACATGGTCCATCGATCGCAGCGTCCTCGATCTCGCGTTGAGCTTCCGCCCCGCGGCATTCATGCTGTCATTCGGCGACCCCCGGCCCTATGCCGAGGCGATCCACGCGGCAGGCTGCAAGCTGATCTGCCAGGTTCAGGATGTCGAGCAGGCGCAAGTGGCGCGTGCGGCGGGGGCCGATCTCATCGTCGCCGAAGGCACCGAGGCGGGAGGGCATAGCGGAGCGCGGGCCACCCTGCCGCTCGTGCCGGCGGTGGTCGATGCCGCGGCAGGCGTGCCCGTGGTTGCGGCAGGCGGCATAGCCGACGGTCGCGGTCTCGCCGCCGCGCTGATGCTGGGCGCTCAAGGCGCATTGCTCGGCACGCGCTTTTACGCGTCCGCCGAAGCCCTCGGTCAGGACGAGGCGAAGCGGCGCATCGTGGCTGCGCGAGGCGAGCAAACGGCCCGCACGCGCGTGTTCGACATCGTGCGCGGTTATGCCTGGCCGCAGACGTATCCCGGGCGCGCGCTGCGCAACGGCTTCCTGGAACGCTGGACCGGTCGCGAGGACGATCTCGCGGCTCAACTGGAGACGGAGCGCGCCGCATACCAGGCCGCCGCCCGCAGCGGCGATTACGAGACGGCGGTAGTCTGGGCGGGCGAGGCCGTCGACCTGATCAGGAGCGTGGAGAGCGCAGCCGCATTGGTCGAGCGGATCAGCGCGGAGGCGGAAGCACGGCTGCGCGCCGGCGCACAACTCATCGGCAACTGAATGCCGGCGAGCCGTAGTCAGTAGCCGTAAAACTCTTCGCTGCGTATGTCGTCGTCGTCGACGCCCGCGAGATTCAGCGTCTGCCGCAGCGCCTCGACCATCGCGGGCGGCCCCGCAAGATAGTAGATCGGCGCCGGCAGACCATCGACTGCCTTCTTCAGGAGACCGACGTCGATCATGCGGGTTTCCCCCGTCCACGGTCGGGCGGACTTGCTGATTTCCGTCATCGTCGCGAGCAGGCGGAAGTTGCGGTTCCGCTCTTCGAGCTGCTGCAACTCGGAAAGAAAGGCGGCGTCCTCGGGCCTGCGATTGGAATAAAGCAGCAACAGGCGCTGGCGGGATTCGTCCTGCGCCGCCTGCCGCAACATGCTCATGAACGGCGTGATGCCGATGCCGCCCGCGATGAGCACGGCCGGCCGCGCGCGGTTGTTGTGCAGCGTGAGCGAGCCGAACGGCCCCTCGAGCCGGACGGGCGAGCCGATCGCGAGCGACCCGAGCGCGCGCTTGTAGGCGCTGTCGCGCATGCGGGTGGCCACGACGAGCTCGTCTTCGAACGGCGCGCTGACGAGCGAGAAAGCGTGCCGGGTGTTCTGCGCGTCCGCAGCCGGCGCATCGACCAGGACGACGTCGACAGCCTGACCGGCCTTGAAGCTGAAGCCTGCCGGCTTGCCGAAATGAAACGCCATCGTGCCCTCTGCGATCGGCGCCCGCTTGCTGAGCGTTACGTCGTAAGTCGTCATCCCTGGACCTCCGCCGGCAACGGCCGCACGATCCGCGCGTATGCCGAATGATTGTGAATCGATTCGAAGTTCTCCGCTTCGACGGCATACCCCAGCACGCGCGGATCGCGGTTCAACGCCACCGCCACGTCGCGCACCAGGTCTTCGACGAACTTCGGGTTCTCGTACGCCTTTTCCGTCACGTACTTCTCGTCGGGCCGTTTCAGCAGCCCGTACACCTCGCACGAGGCGCTGCGCTCGGCAACGGCGATCAGCTCCTCGATCGCCATGTCTTCGGCCATTGCCGCGTCGATGGTGATGTGCGAGCGCTGGTTGTGCGCGCCGTAGTCGGATATCTCTTTCGAGCACGGGCACAGGCTGGTGGCCGGAACGACGACGCGCATCCGGAATGACTGCGCACCGCTCACGTCGACGGCTATGCGCCAGCGGACGTCGTAATCGAGACGGCTTGATACCCCCGAAACCGGTGCGGCTTTGGTGGCGAAATACGCAAACTGCATCTCGATCGCCCCGCTGCGGGCATCGAGCTGCTCCAGCATGTCCATCGCCATCGCGCGAAAACGCGTCGGCGTGAGCGGCCCGGCCTGCGTTTCGAGCACCTCGATGAAGCGCGACATGTGCGTGCCCTTCGCGATGGCGGGCAGGCTCACCGTCATCGTGAGCGTCGCCACCGTCGGCACGGGCCCGGCGCCGCCCATGATCGTCACCGGGTAGCGCACGTCCTTGATGCCCACGGCATCTATCCTGAGATTGCGGCTGTCCACCTGCGATTGGATGTCCGGCAGACCGAGGCGCTCGGGTGCGTTCATGAGCTTACCTTTCGGGCGACACGCCGGTTTTCCACGCCGCAGCCATTGACGAATATCAGCATCGACCTGTTCCTTTCCTCGTGTGTGGGTATGCCCGGGGCTTGGGCGTGATGACGACGCCGCATTAGATGACGGCGCGCGGCGCGACGTTCCCGGGCGGTTCACCTTCGGGCTGCTCGAACGGATACGGGAAAGTTACGGGGCGGTTGCCCGCCGGGAGATCAGTGCGATCTGCCGAGGAGCCGCATGCCGCGGTCAAGCCCATCCAGCGTCAAGGGAAACATGCGATCGCCCATCAGATCGCGCGTGAGGCGTATCGATTCGTGGTAATCCCACACCGACTCGGGCTGCGGATTGATCCAGATGGCATCGTGATAGACGGACAGCACGCGCTGCATCCACACGGCGCCCGTCTCCTCGTTGGTGTGCTCGACGCTGCCGCCGGGATAGACGATCTCGTACGGGCTCATGGTCGCATCGCCCACGAAGATCGCCTTGTAGTCGTACGGATAGGTATGCAGCACGTCCCACGTCGACACCTTTTCTGTCGCGCGCCGGCGGTTGTCGCGCCAGACGCGCTCGTAGAGAAAGTTGTGGAAGTAGAAATACTCGAGATGCTTGAACTCGGTGCGCGCCGCCGAGAAGAGCTGCTCGCAGACGCGGATGTAGTCGTCCATCGAGCCGCCGACGTCGAGAAACAGCAGCACCTTCACCGTGTTGTGCCGCTCGGGCATCATCTTGAGGTCGAGCCAGCCCGCGTTCTTCGCCGTCGAGCGTATCGTGTCGTCGAGGTCGAGCTCTTCCGGCGCCCCGACGCGCGCGAATTTCCGCAGCCGCCGCAGCGCGACCTTCATGTTGCGCGTGCCGACCTCCACGGTGTCGTCAAGGTTCTTGAACTCGCGCTGATCCCAGACCTTCACGGCCCGGCGATGACGCGATTCGTCCTGCCCGATCCGCACGCCTTCAGGGTTGTAGCCGTACGCGCCGAAGGGGCTGGTGCCCGCCGTGCCTATCCACTTGTTGCCGCCCTGATGGCGTCCCGTCTGCTCGGCGAGTCGCTGCTTCAAGGTCTCCATCAGCTTGTCCCAGCCGCCGAGCGCCTCGATCAGCTTCTTGTCTTCCTCGCTCAAATGCTTCTCGGCGAGCTTCTTCAGCCACGCCTCGGGAATCGGCGCCGACACTGCGTCGGCATCCACCGCGCCCTTGAAGTACGCGCCGAACACGCGGTCGTAGCGGTCGAAGAACTTCTCGTCCTTCACGAGACAGGTGCGCGCGAGGAAATAGAAGTCGTCCACGCTCGCGTCCACCACTCGCTTCTGCAGCGCCTCGAGCAGCGTCAGGTATTCCTTGACGGAAACCGGGATGCCGCCCTCCTTCAGCTTGAGAAAGAACTCTATGAGCATGCGTGAGCCAGGCGCTTCGGCCTACCGTTCAGTATTCGCCATTCACGCTTTTCGGCGCGACATGAAAACGAGGCGCTCGAAGAGATGCACGTCCTGCTCGTTCTTGAGCAGCGCGCCGTGCAGCGGCGGGACGATCTTGTGGTTGTCCTGGCTGTGGAGCGCCTCGGCCGGTATGTCCTCGGCCATCAGCAGCTTCAACCAGTCGAGCAGCTCCGAGGTCGAGGGCTTCTTCTTCAGCCCCGGCACGTCGCGGATCTCGAAAAAGCGCTCGAGCGCGCCCTTGAGCAGATTCTTTTTCAATCCCGGATAGTGCACGTCGACGATCTTCTCCATCGTCGCGTGATCGGGGAACCGGATGTAGTGGAAGAAGCAGCGTCGCAGGAACGCGTCCGGCAGCTCTTTCTCGTTGTTGCTGGTGATGATCACGAGCGGCCGGTGCTGCGCACGCACGAGCTGCTGTGTCTCGTAGACGTAGAACTCCATGCGGTCGAGCTCGCGCAGCAAGTCGTTCGGAAACTCGATGTCGGCCTTGTCCACCTCGTCGATGAGGAGCACCGCCGGCTCGGGCGAGGTGAACGCCTTCCACAACATGCCTTGCACGATGTAATTCGCGATGTCCTTCACGCGCGGATCGCCGAGCTGGGAATCGCGCAGCCGCGACACGGCGTCGTATTCGTACAGCCCGTGCTGCGCCTTGGTCGTGGACTTGACGTGCCATTCGTGGAGCGGACGGCCGAGCGCCTTCGCCACCTCCACGGCCAGCATGGTCTTGCCCGTGCCCGGCTCGCCCTTGATGAGCAGCGGCCGCTCCAGCGTGATCGCCGCGTTCACCGCCATCATCAGGTCTTCGGTGGCGACGTAGTTGTCGGTGCCTGCAAAGCGCGTCATGTCCGTTCTCTCTAAAGCGCAATTCGCGAAGGGAGTGATTATACCGGGCGATCCAGGTCCGACCGGGTGTCGATGTCGTACACCACGCCCGCATCGTCGCAGTCGAGCAGCACGAGCGCGTCGCCATGCGTTTGCATGATGCTGCGCGCGCCCGCGTCGCCGGTGAGCCGGCTCAGGTCGCCGTAATATTCGGCAGCGAATCCCACGGGATGGCCGCGCTGTCCGCGATACACGGGCGCAGCGATGCGCGCACCGCTCTTCAAGGCATCTGCGACGCGCGCTATGGTTTCGGGTCGTATGGCCGGCATATCGGCAAGCGCAACCACCCAGCCGTGCGCGTGCGCCGCGAGGCGCACGCCATGCGCCAACGTATGTCCCATGCCCGCCGCGGCTTCCGCGCAAGGTGTAGTGATGCATCCTTCCGCCTCGAGCAGCTCGCGCAGCCTCTCGTCCTCAGGCCTCACGACGGCAATGACCGGCAATCCTGCGGCCCTCAGGTTCGCGGCGGCGTGCGCCGCAACGGCGCGGCCGTCGGCGAGCGTATGCTGCAGCTTGTCGCCGCCGAAACGCGTGCCGCGACCGGCTGCGAGCAGGATCGCCTGGATGTCGGACTCCGGGTGCATGAGCCTGGCATTATAACGAGCACGCCCGGCATCCCGGCCGCTGTTGCCGTAAGATGGCGGGGGCCGGCACGGAACAAAGACAGGGAGACCGCTGTTATGGAGGGCATGGACATCCACGTATCGGAAGCGAAGAGATCGGGGCGCGGCGGGCTGATCGCCGTCGTGATACTGACCGTGGCCTGTGCCGTTGCCGCAGCTGTGGCCGGCTTCGGCCATCGCTGGGGATGGTGGGACTATCGCACCGGGTTCACCATCCTACGCTGGGCGGTCTACATCGCCGCCGGAGCCGGTGTCGTCTGTCTCATCGCCTTCTTCGCCGGCGCGGCGCGGAAAAACACCGCGTTCATGACGCTCGGTCTCGCCGGCGCCGTGATCGCGGCGGGGCTGGTGCTCCCTGCGTGGAACATGCAGCGCGCCGGCACCCTGGTCCCGCGCATACACGATATCACTACGGACACCGACAATCCGCCTGCCTTCGTCGCGATCGTGCCGTTGCGCAATGACGCGCCGAATCCTGCGGCGTACGACGGCCCGAAAACGGCCGCAGAGCAGAAGAAGGCCTACGCCGACATCTATGCCGTCGAGCTCGCGATGCCGCCCGCGCAGGCGTACGAGCGCGCGTTCGGCGTGGCGCGGGCCATGGGCTGGCAGATCATCGCGACCGAGCCCGCGCAAGGTCGCATCGAAGCAACGGATGCAACGTTCTGGTTCGGCTTCAAGGACGACGTCGTCATCCGCGTCGCAGCTGCCGGCAACGGCAGCCGGGTCGACATCCGCTCCAAGTCCCGCGTAGGACGTAACGATTTCGGGACGAACGCGAAGCGGACACGCGCCTACACGCGCAGGCTGGAGGAAGCGGCCCGCTAAAGCCGCGGGCGCCGCCGCTGCCTCACCTTCAAAGCAGGCAACCTGCACACCTGTTACGGTTGCGGGCGCAAGCTGTTTATAATCTTTTCATTTCTCGCGGTGCCATCATGCCGAAATTCTGCGCGAACCTCACCCTGCTCTTCAACGAAGCGCCTTTCATGGACCGGTTCGCCGCGGCGGCACAGGCGGGCTTCACCGGCGTCGAATATCTCTTTCCGTACGACTACGACAAGAATCAGCTCGCCGATGCACTGCAGCGGCACGGCCTGAAACAGGTTCTGCACAACCTGCCCGCGGGCAACTGGGCGCAGGGCGATCGCGGCATCGCGTGCCATCCGCAGCGCGTCGGCGAATTCCAGGACGGGGTCGGACAGGCCATCGAGTATGCGACGCATCTCGGCTGCACGCAGGTGAATTGCCTCGCGGGCCTGACGCCCGAGGGCGTGAGCGCCGAGAGAGTCCACACGACACTCGTCGCGAATCTCAAGTTCGCGGCCTTGAAGCTGAAGGAGCACGGCATCCGTCTGCTGATCGAGCCCATCAATACGCGCGACATTCCCGGATTCCACCTCACGCGCAGCGCCCAGGCGCTCGACATCATCAGGGAAGTGGGCTCCGACAATCTCTACCTGCAGTACGACATCTATCACATGCAGATCATGGAAGGCGATCTCGCGCCGACCATCGAGAAGCATCTCGCCCGTATCGCGCACATGCAGCTCGCCGATACGCCGGGACGTCACGAGCCGGGCACGGGCGAGATCAACTATCCCTTCCTGTTCGGCCACATCGACCGCCTCGGCTACAGCGGCTGGATCGGCTGCGAGTACAAGCCGGCGACCACGACGGTCGAAGGCCTCGCGTGGGTCCGGCCTTATCTCCGCCGCTAAAGACCGCCATCGCACAGTGCTTGACCGCCCGCCCGCGCGGCGACAGAATCCCTGAAACCGGGTCTCGTCATCCGGAACAACAAAGGAGGAGTTATGAAAGCACGCGTAGTGGGCCTCGCATGCGCGGCGGCGCTGTTTGCCACGCCCGGCTTTGCACAGCAGGTGACGCTCATGACAGGCCCGCAGGGCGGCGTGTGGGTGCCGCTGGGCGGCGCGCTGAAAAGCATGTGGGAAAAAGCGATCCCCGGCCTGCAGGTCACCTCCACGCCCGGCGCGGGCATCGCCAACGTGCGCGGCGTCGATGAAGGCAAGGCGCAGATCGGGTTCGGCAATTCGAGCTCGACCGTGGACGGCCTCGAGGGACGCGCGCCCTTTCCGAAAAAAGTGACCAAGGTCTGCCAGCTCGCCAATCTCTATCCGCAGTATTTCCAGGTCGTGGCGCTCGCGGATGCCAAGGTGAACTCCTTCGCCGACATGAAAGGCAAGTCGGTGGTCACACAGCCGCGGGGCAACACCGGCGAGCTGCTCACCGAAATCGTGCTCAAGCTGCACGGCCTCGACTACAAGTCGCTGTCCAAGGTCAACTTCCAGTCTTACACGGACGCCGTCTCGATGATGAAGGACGGCCACGCGCAGGTCTTCACGCTCGGCACGACCATACCCGCGTCGTCCGTGATGGACCTGGCGAGCGCGCGCGACATCCGTCTCGTGCCCGTGGACGACAAAAGCATGAACGCCTTGCGCAAGATGAATCCGGGGTATCAGCGGCTGATCGTCAAGGCCGGCACTTATCCCAAGCAGGACAAGGACGTGCCGATGATAGGCTACTCGGCGCACTTGGTCGTCTCGTGCGATCTGCCGGAGCAGACGGTCTACACGATGGCGAAGGCCATCGCAGCGAACGTCGAGTCGCTCGCCGCGATCAACAAGGCGATGAGCGGTCTCACGCCCAAGGACATGGCGGCGGACATCGGCGTGCCCTTCCACAAGGGTGCCGCGAAGTTCTATAAAGAAGCCGGCGCACTGTAGGCACCATCGCAGGCGGGCAGCGTAACGACGGGGCGGCCATGACCGCCCCGTTTTGCATGACCCAGGAGGAGCTCCCCATGGAAGAAAAAGCCGCAGTCGAGCCGCGCTCGAAGGCATTGCAGCTCACCGTGATGGTCATCGCGATCGCGATGTCGCTGTATCACATGTACGTCGCAGGGTTCGGCCCGCCCGAGGCGATGATATTCCGCGGCACTCATCTGCTGTTCGCCCTGACGCTCGTATTTCTGCTCTATCCGCTCAAGCCCGGCGGAGGCGCGATGTGGCGTGTGCTCGATGCTCTGCTGCTCATCGGCTCGTGGGCCTTCGTGCTGCACATCTTCGTGAACTACCAGTACGTCACGAATCGCATCATCTATATTGACGATCTCACCCTCGCAGACCGCGCTTATACGGTGATCGCCGTCCTGATCACCCTCGAGGCGACGCGGCGCGTGCTGGGCTGGGCGCTACCGCTCACCGCCGTTGCCTTCCTCGTGTATGCGAGCATGTTCACGCACGTGCAGCTGCCCGTGCTGATGGAGCAGATCTATCTCTCGACCGAAGGCATCTTCGGCTCGACGCTCGGCGTGTCGGCGTCCTATGTCATGCTCTTCGTGCTGTTCGGCGCCTTCATGGAGAAAAGCGGCACGGGCCAGCTCTTCATGGATTTCGCGCTGTCGCTGACGGGCCATACCGCGGGCGGCCCGGGCAAGGTGGCCGTCGTATCGTCAAGCCTGTTCGGCACCGTCTCGGGCAGCGCTGTCGCCAACGTGATGGTCGATGGTCCGATGACCATCCCGCTCATGAAGCGCACGGGCTTCCGTCCGCCTTTCGCTGCAGCCGTCGAAGCGACCGCGTCCACCGGCGGACAGATCATGCCGCCCGTGATGGGGGCCGCCGCGTTCGTCATGGCGGAATTCTTAGGCGTGCCGTATGCGCAGGTGGCGTTGTGGGCGGTGATACCGGCGGTGCTTTACTATGTCGCCGTATTCTTCGCCGTGCACTTCGAGGCGAAGCGTCACGGACTTCACGGTGTGCCTAAACACGAGCTGCCGCGCTTGGGGCGCGTGCTCGCGGAACGCGGCCATCTGTTCGTTCCGATAGCGATCATTCTGGTCGGGCTTATCCTGGGTTACTCGGCGCCGCTGTGCGCGCTTATCGGCGCACTCATCTGCCTGCCCATGGCTCTCCTGCGAAAAATCACCCGTGCCGGCATCACGTGGCGCAATGTGCTGGACGCGCTGGAGGACGGCGCCAAAAACACGCTCGCCGTAGCCCTCGCCTGCGCGACGGCCGGTATCATCATCGCCTGCGTCACCATCACGGGCCTCGGAATCGTTTTTACCCAGGTCGTCGTCGAAGTCGCGCGAGACATGCTTCCGCTCGCGCTCATGCTCACCGCCACCGCCGGTATCGTCCTCGGCATGGGCATGCCGACGACGCCGGCCTACATCGTGATGGTCTCGCTGCTCGTCCCTGCCTTGATCAAGCTCGGAGCGGTGACGCCGGCCGCGCATATGTTCGCGTTCTACTTCGCGATCCTGTCCGCGATCACCCCGCCCGTCGCACTGGCCGTCTATGCCGCCGCAAGCCTCGCCAAGACCGACCTGTGGGCTGCCGGATGGGCCGCCATACGTGTCGGGGCCGCCGGCTTCATTGTTCCATTCATGTTCGTGTACGAGCCGGCCCTCCTCATGGTGAACGGCTGGGCGGAGTGGCATGTGAGCATGTTCGCATTCATGTCCGCGGTGCTGGGTTGCATGTGCCTCGCCGCCGGACTCCATGGTTATCTCGTGACGACGGCGCGCATGTGGGAGCGCCTGCTGCTCGTGATCGCAGCGCTGCTGCTGATCGCACCCGAGCTCGTGTCGAGCCTCGTCGGACTGGCACTGCTTGCCATCGTGATCGTCAGCCAGAGACTGCCCGCACGCGCGGCGGTCTCCAACGTCGCGGTCAAGTGAGGCGACAGGGCAAGTCTCGGGCACGACGATGTTCGTGATAGTCTTTAAAGTTTCCTGAACGGAGCACAACATGAGCAACGTCGGCTTCATCGGTCTGGGCATCATGGGCAAACCCATGGCCGCCAATCTCATCAAGGGCGGCCACCAGCTGTTCCTCCACAGCCGCAGCGGCGTGCCGCAGGAGCTCACCGCGGCCGGCGGCACGGCGTGCGGCAGCGCCAGGGAAGTCGCGCAGAAGAGCGACATCGTCATCACCATGGTGCCCGACACGCCGGACGTCGAGAAAGTGCTGTTCGGCGCAGGCGGCGTCGCGGAGGGCCTCACCGCCGGCAAGATCGTGGTGGACATGAGCTCGATCTCCCCCTTGGACACCAAGCGTTATGCGAAACGCATCAACGAGCTCAAGTGTGAATATCTCGACGCACCCGTTTCCGGCGGCGAGGTCGGCGCGAAGAACGCCGCGCTGACGATCATGGTCGGCGGCAGCGAGGCGACGTTCGCAAAGGTGCAGCCGCTGTTCGAGCTGATGGGCAAGAACATCACACTGGTCGGCGGCAACGGCGACGGGCAGACCTGCAAGGTGGCGAACCAGATCATCGTCGCGCTCAATATCGAAGCGGTGGGCGAGGCGCTGTTGTTCGCTTCCAAGGCCGGCGCCGATCCGGCGAAGGTGAGGCAGGCGCTGATGGGCGGATTCGCAGCTTCCCGCATACTCGAAGTGCACGGCGAGCGCATGATCAAGCGCACGTTCGATCCGGGCTTCCGCATCGAGCTGCACCAGAAGGATTTGTCGCTGGCGCTTGCCGGCGCGCGCGCGATGGGAATGTCGCTGCCCAACACCGCCACGGCGCAGGAGCTCTTCAACGCCTGCGTCGCCCACGGCGGCGCAAAGTGGGACCATTCCGCGCTCGTGCGCGCGCTCGAGACCATGGCCAACCACGAAGTCCGGTGAAGAGCGACATGACGATCCGCTATCGCACTCTCGTAGCCGCGGCCTGCCTGCTGCTTTCTACTGCGGCGTCGGCACAGACGTATCCGGCCTGACCCATCCGCCTCATCGTTCCTTTCGCGGCGGGCGGCCCGGGGGACTTTCTCGCGCGGCTCGTGAACCCCAGGCTCACCGACGCGCTGGGACAATCCATAGTCGGCGGACAGGTGCAGATGAGCTTCCCGACCATGGTCGCGGGACTCGTGCACGCACGGGCCGGACGCTTGCGCGCCCTGGCGGTGACGAGCGCGCAACGCTCCATCGCCGCGCCCGAATTGCCGACCATGGCCGAGGCTGGCGTGCCGAGGTATGAAGCGACCAACTGGTACGGCATCATCGCGCCCGCGAAAACGCCGGGCGCCGTCGTCTCGCGTCTCGACACCGAGCTCGCGCGCATACTCGCGTTGCCCGACGTTCGCGACCGTCTCTCCGCACAAGGCATGGATCCGTCGAGCACCACACCGGCGGCATTTACCGCGTACATCCAGTCCGAGATCAGGAAGTGGGCAGCCGTCATCAAGGCCGCACACGTCAAAGCCGAGCAATAAAGTAACCCCGACGCGGGCACATATCGCGAGCTCGTGGAAGCGGCGGAAAGCTGCCAGGTCTCCGTCATCCACCCGGCAAGCCGCGCAATCCGAACGAGCCGGGACTCGACGAGTTGCTGAAGCGGGCCGAGCCGTTCTTGTGACGCTGCGCTGGCGACGGTCGCTGTCGCGGTGACGGCGCTTTGCTGTTGACGCTCGTCCGCGCGAAGCACGGTAGAATGCAGGCATGACCGCGCCCGTCGCAGCCGCACCCGTCGATCTCGCCCGGCAGCAGGCCGTGGCCGAGGCATTGCGGAGGTTTCTTCCCGCCGCTTCCGTGCTGTTTGCTCCCGAAGACGTGAAGCCGTACGAGTGCGACGGGCTCTCCGCCTATCGCCAGGTGCCCATGGTGGTCGCGCTGCCGGCGACCGAGGAGGAAGTGCAGCGCGTGATACGCGTGTGCCGCGACATGCGCGTGCCCGTCGTCGCGCGCGGCGCAGGCACAGGGCTCTCGGGCGGCGCGCTGCCGCTTGGCGACGGCGTCCTGCTCTCGCTCGCCAAGTTGATGCGCATACTGCACATCGATCCGCTCGCGCGCACGGCGCGCGTGCAGCCGGGCGTGCGCAACCTCGCGATCTCGGAGGCCGCCGCGCCTCACGGTCTTTATTACGCGCCGGACCCGTCGAGCCAGATCGCCTGCACCATAGGCGGCAACATCGCGGAGAACTCCGGCGGCGTGCACTGCCTCAAGTACGGGCTCACCGTGCACAACGTGCTGAAGGCGCGCATGGTGACGATGATGGGCGACATCGTCGAAGTGGGCAGTCTCGCGCCCGACGCGCCGGGCTACGACCTGCTCGCGCTGGTGACCGGCTCCGAAGGACTCCTCGGCGTCGTCACCGAGATCACGGTCAAGCTCCTGCCGCGTCCCGAGTGCGCGCAGGTCGTGATGGCGGCGTTCGATTCGGTCGAGACTGCCGGCAGCGCCGTCGCGAGCATCATCGCGGCGGGCATCATACCGGCGGGGCTCGAGATGATGGATCAGGCTGCAACGGTGGCCGTCGAGCATTTCGTGCACGCAGGATATCCCACCGACGTTGCGGGGATACTGCTATGCGAATCGGACGGCACCGCGGACGAAGTGGCCGACGAAGTACGGCGCGTGCAGGAGATCATGGAGCAAAGCGGCGCGACGCTGATCCGCGTCTCGGGCAGCGATGCGGAGCGCCTCAGATTCTGGGCAGGCCGCAAGGCAGCGTTTCCGGCGGTGGGCCGCATCTCGCCCGATTACTATTGCATGGACGGCACCATACCGCGCAAGCGCCTGCCCGAAGTCCTGCGCCGCATCGCCGAGCTCGAGCGCGAGTACGGATTGCGCTGCGCCAACGTCTTTCATGCCGGCGACGGCAATCTCCATCCGCTGATCCTGTACGACGCGAACAAGCCGGAAGAGCTGGAAAAAGCCGAGTCCTTCGGCGGAGAAATCCTCGAGCTGTGCATTGCGGTCGGCGGCACGATCACCGGCGAGCACGGCGTGGGCGTGGAGAAAGTGAATCACATGTGCGCGCAATTCCGGCCTGCGGAGCTCGATGCCTTCCACCGCATAAAACATGCATTCGACGACGTCGGCTTGCTCAATCCGGGCAAGGCCGTGCCGACGCTGCGGCGCTGTGCCGAGTTCGGACGCATGCATGTGCACGCGGGACAGGAAAAGTTTCCGGAGCTGCCGAGGTTCTAAGAGCGCCGCGCGCGGCCAGCGCCATAGGCAACCTGAAAACCAAATGTAACCGCCGATAGACGCAGATTGACGCCGACAGGATCAGGAACATAAACCATGGTTGGGCAGCGGTTTCTATTCATCGGCGTTCATCGGCGGTTTCAAACTACTTTGAAGTACTAGAATGGACGACGTTCTGCAGGCACTGAGCGAGACCGTCCGCGAGGCGAACACCGCGGGCCGTGCGCTGCGCATCCGCGGCGGCGGCACGAAGGATTTCTACGGCGGCCCGCTGCACGGCGAGCCGCTGGACGTGCGTCCCTATCGCGGCATCGTCGACTACGAGCCGACCGAGCTCGTCATCACCGCACGCGCAGGCACCCCGCTCGAGGAGATCGAGGACGCCATGCGGGCGCACGGTCAGATGCTTGCGTTCGAGCCGCCGCATTTCGATCGCCTGCCCTCTCCCCTGACCGCGGAGGGAGCAGGGAGCATCGAGCGCCTCATGCCGGAGAAAAAGAGGGCGACTCTCGGTGGCTGCGTTGCGGCCGGCTTGTCGGGTCCCCGCCGCATGTATGCAGGCGCGGTGCGCGATCTCGTGCTCGGCGTACGGCTGCTCGATGGCGAAGGCCGCGATCTCCGGTTCGGCGGACAGGTGATGAAGAACGTCGCCGGGTTCGATGTTTCGCGCGTCATTGCAGGCTCCCTCGGCACGCTCGGCGTCGTGCTCGAAGCCTCGCTGAAGGCGATACCGCTGCCGCCTGCCGAGCTCACGGTGCAGCTCGAGATGGCCGAGCCGTCCGCGATCGAAGCCCTGAACCGCTGGGCCGGCCTGCCCCTGCCGATCACCGCCACGGCCTACTGCGAAGGGCAGCTCTACGTGCGTCTCTCGGGCGCCGTCCCTGCCGTGAAAAGCGCTCAGGCCAAGCTCGGCGGCGCCGCACTCGGAGCCGATGCAGCACAGGCGTTGTGGACGGGGCTGCGCGAGCATACGCATCCGTACTTCGCCGAGCAGCTTCCCTTGTGGCGCCTGTCGCTGCCGTCTGCGACCGCGCCGATGAACCTTCCCGGGGCGACGCTGATCGAATGGAGCGGTGCGCTGCGATGGCTGAAATCCTCGGCGGCGCCTGGGGTCGTACGCGATGCCGTTGCGCGCGCGGGCGGCCATGCGACGCTGTTCCGGCATGGCGACAAGGCGGTCGGCGTGTTCCAGCCGCTCTCGCCGGCCTTGCTCACGCTGCACCGGCGCCTGAAAAATGCGCTGGATCCTGCGGGCATATTCAACCGCGGGCGGCTCTATCCCGATTTTTGAGAAGCGTGATCCGTGACCGGTGACCTGTGTATGCCTTGCGCCGTTACCCGTCACCAGTCACGAGTCACCAGTCACGGACTTTAAATGCAGACCAACCTCGCCGACTTCATCCGCGACACGCCGCAGGGCAAGACCGCGGAAGAGATATTGCGCAAGTGCGTGCATTGCGGCTTCTGCACCGCGACCTGCCCCACCTATCAGCTTCTGGGCGACGAGCTCGACGGCCCGCGCGGCCGCATCTATCTCATCAAGCAGGTGCTCGAAGGCGCGCCGGTCACCGCAAAAACGCAGCTGCACCTCGATCGGTGCCTCTCCTGCCGCTCGTGCGAGACGACGTGCCCGTCCGGGGTGGAGTACGGCCGCCTGCTCGACATCGGCCGGAAAGTGGTCGAAGAGCGCGTCCCGCGCGACCCGCTGGATGCGGCCAAGCGCGCGGGTCTGCGGCGCCTGATACCGGGCGGCCTGGTCTTCGGTGCGGCCGTGCAAGCCGGGCAATGGATGCGCTGGATGCTGCCTCCGGCGCTCAAGCGCAAGGTTCCGGCGTCATCGCGCGACGTGAAGGGCTGGCCGCGACGGGTGCACGCCCGAAAAATGGTCGTGCTCGACGGCTGCGTGCAGCCCAGTCTCGCGCCGAACACCAACGCCGCGGCTGCGCGCGTGCTCGACCAGCTCGGCATCACGGTCGTGCGCGCCTCGCGATCGGGCTGCTGCGGCGCGGTCTCGCTGCATCTCAACGCCGAGCACGAGGCGCTCGACTACATGCGGCGCAATATCGATGCGTGGTGGCCGTACGTCCAGCATGACGCCGAAGCGATACTCGTCACGGCGACGGGATGCGCGTCGGTCGTAAAGGACTACGGCTATCTGCTCTCGCGCGACAGGCAATATGCCGCGAAGGCACAACGCATCGCGGCGCTGGCGCGCGACGTGTCCGAAGTGCTGATCGCCGAGCAGGACCGCTTGCGTCCGCTCTTGAAGAAGCCCGCGGGCCGTTACGCGTTCCAATCGCCCTGCAGCCTGCAGCACGGCCTCAAGATGCAAGGCAAGGTCGAAGCGTTGCTTGCCTCGCTCGGCTTCGAGCTGACACCGGTGCGCGACGCACATCTATGCTGCGGCTCGGCCGGCACGTACTCGCTGCTGCAGCCCCGGATTGCGCAAAAGCTCTTGGACAATAAGGTGAAGGCGCTTGCCGCCGGCAGGCCCGACACCATTCTGACGGCCAACATCGGCTGCCAGATGCATATCCAGACGGGGACGACGGTGCCGGTACGCCACTGGATCGAAGCGCTCGACGAGCTGCTCACTGCGTGAGAGTCAGGCGTGAGGTGTAAGAAGTGAGGAGAAAAGCCGGCGTGCCTCTCGCGTAACGCTACACCCCTCGCTCCTCACGCCCCAAAGGACTTGTACCTTTTCCGACCGAGGCGTACCATGGCTCCGCCAAGTTATCGTCAACGGAGCCGCAATGTTCGCACCCGATCCTTCAACGCTGTCCGGGCGTCTCAGCGTACCGCCAAGGCCACGCGCGACGCCCGGCGCGCAGGAGTCGCGCGCAAACCTCTCCGTTCCCGTCTACGAGCAATCGCTGTGGACGAGCCGCCAGCGTCAGGCGAGCTCCATACACGAAGTGTCGTATCGCGCGTGCTTCAAGCCGCAACTGCCGCGCTATTTCATAGAGCGGCTCACAGCTGCGGGTGACGCCGTCTACGATCCGTTCAGCGGGCGCGGCACGACCGCGGTCGAAGCGGCGCTGTGCGGCCGGCGCGTCATCGCGAACGACGTGAACCCGCTTTCCACGATATTCACCCGCCCCC
>Ga0255338_1002905_pt1 | contig 22649 bp, 18 predicted proteins | sample MeOH1_35cm_T4_19_FD_203715 | JGI IMG/M metagenome (GOLD analysis project Ga0255338, IMG submission 203715) | Sandy soil microbial communities from University of British Columbia, Vancouver, Canada - MeOH1_35cm_T4_195 | ecosystem: Engineered > Artificial ecosystem > Sand microcosm > Unclassified ...
ATCTTTGGTACGGCAACTACTCCCTCACACAGAAGGTGTGCGCCAAAATCTCCACACAAATCGGACTTCTTTCTCATCCCATTCAACCCTTTTTATCAAGTCTAATTACTTGTAATTCGTCGGGTTCTCGCTTTCTCCTTCACACAAAAAATACCATTCCGCTCACCAGTGTCGAAAAGTTTTGTAAATTTCTGGAAGGTATTCCCAGGGGTAAAGTATAATAACACCAAGAGAAAAGCTTATCCGAGGAATTTAGGGGCAGGAGGCAAAACATGGATCACCGCGAGAATATCTCAAAATTCATTCGAAAGGTCGGCCTGCATCCGGCATGGGGGTTTAACCATTGTCAGAGAGTTTACCACATGATTCCCGAAATCTCAGGCACCAACACCTATGATGACGAAATTATTTTTGCCGCGGCAATGCTGCATGATGTTGGCTGCTACCCTGGTTATGCCCTGCCAAACGTGGACCATACCTTAAGGTCAAAGGGGGTGACAAGTAATTTTCTCAACGATTTGAATTATAACCAAGGCAAACTTCCTGTGGTTCTGGATGCCGTTGAAAGCCACATGTTTTATTCAGAACCCGGTCGCAGTATTGAGGCTGTCCTGCTGCGGGACGCCGACATCCTTGACTACCTTGGGAATATAGGCATACTTCGCCTACTCAGTCTGGTCGGTCTTGATGAATGGGCAGCCACTCCGGAGGAAGCTCTGGATCGTGCCAGAACCTTTGCCGATGCCCTTCCCGGAAAAATCCAAACCAGACTTGCAAAACGAATTGCCTTAAAACGCAGAGAGGAAACATTACGGTTCCTCAGCGGTCTTAAGCGCCAAACAATCAATTACACCTACGTATGAATTCGACATCCTTCTAAAAAGACCTGGAGCCATGAGTCTCACCATGGTTTCAGGTCTTTTTTTGAAGGATTATCATTGATTTTATCGAATCACTGGAATGCGGCTATTTTTTACAAAGGATTTTTAATCATTGGAGGATGCCTGCATATGGGAGGGATTAACTTTCAGGGAAACGTGCGCAACATAGCAGTTTATATTTTGCTCTCTCTAGGACTTTTGGGCATAACTGTCGGAACAATACTCGGTCAAAAACAGGATAAGGATTTTCGGGAGGATTATCAAGCCTTCGTATCAGCGGATTACAATTTGGCAGCCGGAAATATTTCCTCCGCGGCACCCGTTCTTGCTTCACTGGCAGACAGGTACCCGAACAGCTACAACGTGATTTGGGATTACGGGCTAAGCCTTCTCGCCCAGGGCGAGTATTTGGGCGCAGACAAATATCTCACCCAAGTAAAGGTGCAGCACCCATTTATTATAAATAATGATCTCTTTCTTCTGCAATATGGCACTCTACAGTTTGATCAGGGACGGTACCAAATGGCTGAAAAATATCTTCTCCGGCTTAAGCAGATCTCGCAGGACCCTCTTTTAATGCAAAGGGCAGATATCCAGTTAAAAAAAATCGAAACTGGTCTACACTAGCGATGATCTGAGGTTAAGAAATTGATAAAAGAAGCTAAGGCTAATCATGTGGGCTGTAAAACTGTTGAAACGGGCGCTATTGACCAGGCGCTAACCTGGCTATTGTTATTAATTCTTGCCCTGGTACCGCTGGTAATATACTTAGGATTTAGAGACCACGTAAGTCCTATAATTACCAAGACCTTGCTTGACACAGGGAAGAAGCCAGAGTTGTTTTCATATTATAAATTTATTTTCCTGTTCTTTGGAACATGCATTCTTACTATCCTTTTCCTGCTTAAAATGATTGTGACCCGGTATCAGGTGCCGCCAAGCTACATCAACTCACCGCTCTTGGCATTATTCCTTATTATTCTTGTGTCAGGAGTGTTTGCTGAATACCATACTATCAGCATTTTGGGGAAATACAACAGGTTCGAGGGCACCTTGGCCTACCTAATGTATCTGGCCCTGTTCTTCATTAGTTCTAATTTAATCTACTCAAACGCCAGGGCAAACTGGTTCGTTCTGGCGTTATACCCCTTCACGGTGATCAATGCAGTGCTTGGACTTATAAACCTTTACGGGATAAATCTGCTGCACACTTCCCTGGCATCCTTCATCATCCCGAGTTCCATTCCAATGTCAAATGTTGAAGCAAGCTCCTTTGTAAGCAGTACTCTAAGTAATCCTGACTATATCAGCGGGACCGGAGGGATGCTCTTTAGCTTATTTTTTTCCAGATCAATTATGGCTGAGACTGTGAAGGACAAGGTAGTGAACATCTCGCTTACTGTATTTTCTTTGAGCATGGTGCTAACTTCCTTCGCAACCAGTGGATTCTTTTCACTAGTTACCACTCTTCCCTTGATTTTTTTCATGACCCTGCGCAGTAATAATCCGAAGAAAGGGTTAATCACAGGTGCGGCAATACTTGCCGCCTGTTTCTTGCTAATCATACCCCTGAGTAAACAAAATCCAAAGGTGTGGAATAATAGTATCGGGTTTTTTTTAGGAAACAGGGGAAACATTATCAGCCAGGCAATAAATCCAACCGGACTTCAAAAGAATACAGGGCAAAACCCCTCGGCCGACGATGAATTTAATCTCCCCCCGTCCGCCTGGGGTCCAGGTTCCGGTCGATTGTATATTTGGAAGCAGAGTTTAGGTTTAATCAAGTCTCACCCTTTACTTGGCTACGGTATGGATACCATGCTCTATTATTTCCCACAGGACGATCCCGGTAAGGCATCACAACTTTATAACCCGGAAATTTTCGTCGATAAACCCCACAACTGGTATCTTGCAATAGGGTTTGGCTCAGGTGTTTTTGCGTTTGCTGCCTTTGTCGCCTTGCTGCTTAGCCATCTTTGGCGGAACCTAAAGATTATTAAAATGGAGGTTGACAGTGAAAGGAGGATTATTCTGACCTCCCTGTTTGCCGCTTGGGTCACTTATCTGGTACAGGCAATTTTTAATGATTCCACCGTGGGTTCAGGGACAATCTTTTGGATTTTATTTGGGGTAAGTGTTTCATTAGTCAAAAAGGAATATAGTTCGAACGTAATACTTTAATTTCCCGGCCCATTATGAGGCTATATTGTGTGCATTCATTATTTGGGGGGTGTTTAATAATTGCTAATGAAGACTAAAATTCCTAACATTGTTTTTTTGGCCTTGGTTGTGCTTGGTGCATTTTCCTTAATCGTTATGGGGATCACTGGAGCACAACAAGACAAGGGGTTTCAGTCAGATTTCTCTACTTATCAACTGGGCAATTCTAAACTTGGGGCCGGTCAATACATTCAGGCCGAATCACTTTTCTCAAACCTTTTAGATACTCATCCCACCAATCATTTACTGATGTGGGACATGGCTTTATCCCTGGCCGGACAGGGGAAATTCACGCAATCTGCAAACTATTTTGCTAAGGCCCAGGCCAAACGGCCTTTCCTCGTGAACAACCCCAACTTTCTTCAACAGTATGGCAGCGTCCTTTCACGCATTGGGCAGTCTGACCTGGCCGCAAAATACTTGCAAAGGGCAAACCAGCTTCAGGCTGCAGCGCCCCAAAAATAACTAAAGTAGGGGAAGTATTGCATGAGCAAAAAGCAAAAAAACCCGGCAAAAATACCGGTTCGCGAACTAGAACATAAGTCTGCCGCTGATTCACTGTTATTTTACCTACTGCTGATTACTTTGGTATTTGTGCCCCTGATAGTCCGTTTGGTACTTTTAGATCATGCCAGCCCGTCAATTAGCGAAACTGTATTGGATACCGGTACCAAGGCAGACTTCTTTTCCTATGATAAATTAATTTTACTTGGGATTTTAACAATGTTTATCGTGGCAGTTTTCCTCTTTAAAGTGCTGTCCAAACATTATGTGCTCCCGGGTGGTTTAAACAACACCGCTACGGCAGCCCTATTCCTGTTGGTCCTGCTTTCCGGTCTTTTCTCTGACCTTAAGACTATCAGCCTTTTAGGCCAATTTGACAGACATGAGGGAACAATTGCAGTTTTTTGCTATCTAATCTTGTTTTTTGTTGCAGCTAATTTGGTATACCCGCGGCAGAAAGTTGACCTCTTTTTCTATGCCCTGTTCCCCTTTATTATCCTAAACTCTATACTTGGCATCATCCATCTCTTCGGATACAACATTTTGGACTCAGACTTTGTTATATCTCTTGTTCTTCCCAGCAACCTCCCCCGGAGTGGTCTGGGCCCCAGTTCCTATATCTCCTCAACCCTGAGCAATCCAGACTATATCAGTGGCATAGGAGGAGTGCTAACAATTCTTTTTCTCACCCGGGCTATCTTTGAGTCCCGCTTAAAACACAAGATTCTCTGGTCCGCCTCCAGTGTGTTATCGTTTAGCCTGGTTCTCACTTCCTTTGCTACCAGTGGCTTCTTCTCCATTGTGGTAGTCATGCCGGTGATTCTCATACTGCTCTTTTTCAGATCAAGACGCAAACAAGGATTTATTACCTTGGGTGCTATCTTATCCTGCTTCGTCCTGCTGTTCTTTCTTTACAACATACAGGACTCCCGGGTTGCGGGAAAAAGCATTGGATTTTTCATGGGCATTGCTAAAGGCGGCCAATCTTTAAGCAGTGGAATGAACGAAGGTCCAAAGGATGAAAGTTCCTCCTCAGAAATCACCCAACCAAGTTCTAACCCTGACTTTAACCTTCCACCCACGGGATGGGCTGCCGGTTCCGGCCGCCTGTATATTTGGAGAAGGACCTTACCATTGATTGCACAGCACCCCATATTCGGATACGGTTCGGACACTTTTTCCTACTACTTTCCCCAGGATGACCCCTATAAAAATTCAGGGCTTGCAGACCCCAATATTGTAGTGGACAAGCCTCATAACATGTACCTTAATCTTGCCTTTGGCTCTGGTGTGTTAAGCTTGCTGGCCTTTCTTATACTGGTTTTCAACCACTTGACCGGACTGGTAAAACTCTTCAAAAATCGCATTGACAATCATTCATTGGTAGTCAGTACAAGCTTGTTTACCGGGCTTTTGGCTTACCTTATACAGGGCTTGTTCAACGAATCGGTGGTTGGGTCGGCCCCAATGTTTTGGATATTGTTTGGAGTAAGTGTCTCCCTTCTTGCCCAGGAAACCAAAAGACAAGTAGGATAGATCTGATTGAACCCCTATACAAATCGCCGGGCTGTGCCGCCCGGCGATTTGTTACGTTAATTTAAATTCCCTGACCAGCTCGGCCTTTTTCAGGTGGCTGAGCTTTTTCAATTCCGCCTCCCTCGAGAGTGCGGTTCCTTTTTCGTAGTACTTCTCCCAGTACACCAGCTCCACCGGCAGGCGTGAGCGGGTGCATTTAGATCCTTTACCCGCTTGATGAGCTGCAAGCCGCCGCAGCAGATCTACCGTATACCCGCAGTAAAAGCTTCCGTCCGCACAGCGCAGAATATAGGTATAATGGAGATTTTCCAACGCTACCGTCCCTTTACATGATGCAGTTTGACGTCAACCAGGTCAGTAATTTCCTGAATGGCAAGCAGGAGATCGTAATCCTCCCGCGGACTCTTTTCCACCAGGTTCTTGATCTGCCTGCGCAGCTGCAGAACGGCCTGGTTAACCTGCTTTTGGGTAACAGTTTTGCGCTTGGGTTTTGCAGTAACCTTCTCGAACTTAGGTTCCATGGGAACCACTAGCTGCAGAGCTTCCCTGGAAAACCCTGCTTCAGACCATGCAAAGATTTCTTCCAAAGCAGGCACGAGCGGTTCAACCCCGGTAATTTCCTTTATTTTTTCACCCAGGTCATGTTGGGCTTCCACTTCACCATGCACTAGAATAACCTCTTTAAGAGAATCCCCAAAACACCTGACCCATTTGAGTAAGCCCTCCTGATCGGCATGAGCGGAAAAACCATCAATGGAGGTTATTTTTGCCTTTACGGCAATTTCCTCCCCATGGATTAACACCCTTCCTTCCCCATTTACCAACCGGCGTCCCAAAGTACCCTCTGCCTGGTACCCGACAAATAACACCGTACATTCCGTTCTCCACAAGTTATGGCGCAAATGATGCTTGATTCTGCCTGCATCCGCCATACCGCTGGCTGCAATGATGATGGAACGGCCCTTGATTTCATTAAGCGCCCTGGACTCATCCGCAGACTGGCTGAAATGAAGTCGCGGCATGTTAAGCGGGTCCTCCCCATTCTTAATCAGAGCTTTGGTTTCATCGTCAAAGTAGGTAAAGCTGTTGCGGAAAATCCTGGTGGCAGCAATCGCTAACGGGCTGTCCACATAAATATCCATTGGAGGAATCTGACCGCTTTCTGTCAACTGGTTCAGGTAGTAAAGAATATCCTGTGTTCTTTCGATGGCAAAGGCTGGAATAATCAGATTCCCCCCCCGCTCATAGGTATCGTTTACCACCTGTTTGAGGATCTCTAGCTTATCAACCCCGGTTCCGTGCAGCCTGTTGCCATACGTAGATTCCATTACCACGAAATCTGCGTCCTGCAGGCAGCTCGGATCATTGATGAAGGGTTGATGTGTGTTACCAATATCCCCGGAAAAAATCAACTTGTATTTCTTTTCCCCTTCGGTCACCCAAACTTCTATCATGGACGATCCCAAAATATGACCGGCATCCTGGAAACGTACCTCAAGACCTGGAAAAATCTCAACTAGTTGCTTGTACTCTACCCCACGGAAGTGCCTAATACATTCAGCCGCTTCCAAAGAGGTATAGATAGGGTTCAAGGGAGGCAGGTTGGCGCGGGCCCGCTTCCGGTTTTTGCGTTCGACCTCCATCTCCTGGATATGACCACTGTCCGGAAGCATAATCTCGCAGAGTTCAACCGTAGCCTTTGTAGCGGTTACCGGGCCGCTGTACCCATCCTTATACAGCTTGGGAATTAATCCGGTATGGTCTGTATGGGCATGAGTCAGCAGGCAGTGGACAATTTCCTGTGGATTAAACGGAAAATCCTGGTAATTTCTTTCTTTGATGTGTGAACTCCCTTGGTACAGTCCACAGTCGATCAGTACCTTTTGTCCATTGGTCTCTAACAAGTAGCAGGATCCGGTAACCATTTGTGCCGCACCGAGAAATTGTAGTTGCATCCCTTGTTCAGTCCCTTCCAAAGTGGTGAGCGAGATCTTTGGTCCGCGTCTATCAGAATAATTAGAAACTTCACCAAGCGATTCGCGCAATTAATTCCTTATTCGACTTTAGGGAGGAGATTCCTTCAAAGCATAAACCCCGCAGTTAAAAACTGCGGGGTTTCCTTGTCTATCCCATTTATACCCTTCCCGACCACTTCAAGAGGCGCTGCACACGTCTGGGATTTTTGCTGTCTTGTTCGCTTAAATTTACATAATAAAAACCATGGCGACTACAGATCTCTTGCTTAAGTTCTAATTCCTCTTTTCCTTCCACTCCGCTATCACACACCAGTTTTCTCTGTGGCAGGCAAAAGGCGAATTCAACGTTTTCCAGTACCCAGACTTTGTTAAGCTCTTCCCCTGGGAAGATAGATTTTAGACTGAATTCAAGACCCTTGCTCCCCTGCTCTTCCAGGCGAGACACAGAAGCGAACGCTTCCTGTACTTCCGGATTCAGCTCACTGCGGTATTCCTCCGGCAGCAAATTGATTTCCGGCAGCTTAGAAAACCTGTCTGTTGGAGGTTCAAAACCCTCCTGCGGTCTCTGCACTAGGGCTGTCACCCCTAGCTTCAGAATTTGCTCCAATTCCTGGCCTAAGGTCCCCAGGCTTGACTGAACCTCTGCATCTGGCAGCTTCTGGCTGACCAGTTGGCTTAAAATCCCTGCCAAATGCTCATCCTTCACATCTATAAGTTCCTTTAAGTCGGAGACAATTTTATAAACAATCCCTGTGCTTCTGTTTAGTTCCTTTTCCCTGGCTTCCCCTTCCAGTAGACTGGACGCAATCGCACATTGAATCAGACATTCCGTATTCTCCAAAATATTCTTTTCCAAAGTCCTGGTAGTTTTTGTTCCCATCTTCTCACCTCACAGCTTTCCTAAGAAAATTTATGCCGGGTGGGACAACTTTATGCTTAGGGAACAAGATATCAGCAGTCTCTTTTCCACATAGATTAATTATGCAACTGAAGCAACAGGGGTGAGAATGTTGGAAGCAATGTATTTAAAGGTTTTAGATGAGCTGAACTCGTCTGATCAGAAGATCGTTCAACGCATAAAGTATTATGTTGCCAATGAGAGTATGCCGCTGCTGGAAAAGGTCCGTCTTGCCCGCTTGATCGCTGTAATGGACCTTGAGCATGATGAAAGCACTGCCAACAGCGGCACTCTCCCGGCGGGGGAAGTTCTGCGTGTTGCGGACTTCATCCTACAAAAGCTCAATTATGACATACCGGTCTAAGGAAAATACCCCAGCCAAATTTTCGGCTGGGGTATTTTAGCTGCTAAATCACGAGTGGGTGAATTCTTAGCGGCTTTTAAATACTTTAATGTAAGAATCGCAGTAGATGCTCTTGTTGAGCAAGATCTCTGCGGTAGCTGCAGTGGCGACCAGATCATCATCATTAGCGTCCACGATGGCGGCGTCGAGTCCTGCGGCCATTGCCATTGCCATGTAGGTACGGTTGATCAGGTGACGGTCAGGAGCCTTCTGCGATACGTTGGACAGACCTAATACGGTTTTGGGAGCGGGGTTGGAAAGGGTCTTAACCATGCGGATTGCTTCCAAAACTTCAGGTGAATGGTCTTGCGCTACGTTGCAGGGCAGGATTAGGGGGTCGATGTAGAGGTCTTCCATGGGAAGGCCGAACTCATCGGCAGCTGCCACTAATTCCATGGCGAAAGCGATACGGTTTTCTGCATTCAAGGGGATGCCGACTTTGTCCATGGTCAATCCGATTACCGCTGCGTTGAAATCAACAGCCATGGGGAATACCCGCTCGATTTTGGGACGCTCGGCAGGAACAGAGTTGATCATTCCAGGGCGTTTCAGATGCTTCAGACCTGCTTCAATTGCGTCATAGTTGGTGGAATCCAGACAGAGGGGCAGATTGGAAACTTCCTGAATAACCTTTACCATCCATTCATAGGCTTCCGGGCGCTCTTCCTTCGGGATAGCAGGGCCGCTGTTTACGTCGAGAAAATGGGCGCCGCCTTCTTCTTGCTTAAGTGCCCAGTGCTGTAGGGGTTTCGGATCCTTATTTTTCAGGGCATCTCCGATGTCCTTGAACATACCGTTAATCCGTTCGCCAATAATTATCACTCGTGTACACTTCCTCTCATATTTTGGGTCTGTTGGGGTCGGTTGATTTTCCTCTTTGGGGCGGCTGGGGTAGTCGGCAGAAGGTTTCTTTGGGGTGAAAATCAACCAGCTCTCAGTAAACGTCAGCTAAATAGTTGCGGTGCGAGAGTACTGCGTACTCTCGTTCCCGTGACTCCTGGATCCTACTCGACTTGGAACGTTGGGGTCAGGCTCGTTTGTGCATTTCTGGTCGTAAACGACCAGCGTCATGCATTTTGGGGCTTACCCTTTGATTCACTACCTAAATCGGACCTCGGGCCTCGGACTTCGGACTTCGATTAAGCGTTGGAGACCATGAGGTCTTCGATGTTGGTTTTGACGAGTTTGAGGGCTTCTGGGCTGCGCATTACCAGGATGCTCGCTCCGGTTTGGAGCAGGGAGGTTGCGGTCATGGTTTCCCAGAGGGTGCCGCGGTCTTGCAGGTCGCCCCAGCCGGGGAAATCTTCGATACCGGCGTTGGCTTCCTTGGCGCGATTGGACTCGTAACCGACAGTGCAGATCATTGGCATCGCCAGCATTTTGTCCTTTTGCAGGGAGCCCAGACGGGCGCGCTCCATGATCGAATAGGCGTATTCGAGGCCGAAGCCAAGTCCGCCGATCATGGGGTCGATTACGATTTTATCAAGTCCAAGGCCCATCTCGTTCATGAGAATATTGAGCTGCTTGCAGATGTTGATATCAAGGGGAGAACGGGCGATAACGGAATGCTTGTGTACCATGGCAGCTGCTGTGATCGACTTGTAGTTATCTTGTTCAGCCAGGCCGATCAGCAGGTTTTCGCCGGCAGCTGCTTCTGCTACAGCAGCCATCACTTCGTTATCTTTTTCAGAGTCTTCACAGCCGACTACGATGAGCGGAACTTTTACGGCTGCAAGTACGTCCTTAACAACTTTAGCGCATTCTTCGGGGGATTTGTTAGCCCCTTCCGGGTTAGCCCCGATGAGCTTGAGGTAGATAACGTCCGCTCCGAGCTCCACACATTTTTGAGCCCAGGCTCCAGGGTTATTCATTACGCCCTCATAGTATCCCTTTAGGCGGGGACTCCAGTCGGGCTCTACGTCATTTACTTCTAACGCTACGATCGGACGATTAGCAACACTGCCCTCAAACTGGAGGAAGGGCAGGGTGCTATCTCCGCCGACAGTAATTGTGCAACAGCGGGTTCCACCTTGCTCAGGGGTTGCTCCGAGAACAACTTCGCCCACTTTGCCCTGCCATCTCTCTTTAACTAGTGTAACAGCCATTTACTGCTCTCCTTTCTTACCTGTAGATAATCAGACTTTAGCTTTTTGTGTTATTTTCTCCACCGCTTGGACCGCAGCGGAATCATCGGGTAAGTCCGATAATGCCTTACCCTGCAAATCTTGGGAAACCACCTGAGGATCTAGGGGAATTCCGCCAATCAACTCTAAACCAGTCTTGGCAATTTCCTCACGCAGCCCTTCCAGACTGTCTTCCATGGTTTTCGTGACTACCAGAAACACTTGACCTACAGGGGTCTTCAAGCCCTTAATTAGCTCGAAAACCCGGCCGGCCGAGCGGATACCCCTGGCTGAACTGTCACTGATTACAAACATTATGTCTATTTTCTGGATAGTCCTCCGGCTGAGGTGTTCAAGCCCCGCTTCAGTATCCACCACCACATAGTCGTAGTTGGCGCTCAGGTTCTCCAAATGTTTACGCAGAAGGTCATTGGGGTAGCAGTAACAGCCGGGACCTTGGGGGCCACCCATGACCAAAAGATCAATTTGCGCCGATTCGACAATGGACTGCTGCAGCTTGTACTCGACAAATACATCCTTGGGCATTCCTTCCGGAACGGCTTTAGGATCTTTGGTCTGTTCCAGCACCTCGGAAATCGTTACCGGTACTTCCAGCCCCAGGGCTTCGTTCAGGTTGGAATTGGGGTCAGCGTCCACGGCCAAGAAGGATGCTGATTTTTTGCTGCGAAGCAAATACCTCAACATCAGTGCGGTAAAAGTGGTCTTACCAACCCCTCCCTTGCCGGCGACTGCGATGAACTTAGCCATAACATACACCTCCGATGCGATATGCTTTCCGAAGTCCGAGGTCAGATGCCAGAGGTCCGATTCAAGCCTGTCATTTCAAAAACTATAACTATTGCATGTTCTTGAAAGAAATGCATGTATTCGAGCCTCGAGCCTCGTGCCTCGTGCCTCGAACTACCCTTCTACCGAAGGAAACAGAGACAGGTCGGTGTGGGGCAAAAACAAGGCTGAAACAAACTCATCCATAAAATCATTACCAGCAGAAAGCTCCAGATAGGTCATCTTCTTACCGAGATCCACCGCTTCCACTCTGGCCTGCTGCGAGAGCAGGGCCAGATGCGCCCCTTTAACTGAGCTGTTGCCGATAAACTCAAAGCGCTCAGTTGGCAGGTCGGGCAGCAGCCCTATCTGCACGGAATCAGGTACGTTTAGATAGTTGCCGAAACCTCCGGCGATAATGATCTTATCAATCATCTCCACCTCAAGGCTTACCATGCGCAGCAGAGACCTGATTCCGGCGTAAATAGCTCCTTTTGCTCTGATCAGGTTCTTAACATCGTTTTCCGTAATCACGATGTCCTTATCACCGTCTGCCTGATGCGACCAAGCCAGGACAAACTCTTTGTCCTCCTCAGTCTCCCTGATTCGAAAGCTGTTTACGTCCTTTTGGAAATTGCCCGCCCGATCAATAATTCCTGCTTCCCTTAATTTAGCCAATACATCGACCAAACCGGAACCGCAGATCCCGACCGGCTTGCCCCCTCCAACCACTTTCAGTGTCACATCGAAGCTTTCAGGGTCAATATCTACGCGTTCAATTGCTCCCGGCATTGCCCGCATGCCGAAGGATATTCCCCCGCCTTCAAAGCAAGGTCCGGCGGAACAAGCACAAGCCACCAGCCAATCCCGGTTTCCGAGAACTATTTCCCCGTTAGTGCCAATATCTATGAACAAAACAAGTTCATCATTATTCGCCATATCGGTTACCAGAACTCCGGAAACAATATCCCCCCCAACGTAACTCGCGACGGATGGGAACATTAAGACCGGTCCCAGGGGATTCATGTGCAGATCAATCTCACCTGCTTTTACGGGTGGGACATAACTCATGGTTGGAATATATGGTTCGAGCCGCAGATACTTGGGAGATACACCCAAAAACAGTTGGGTCATGGTGGTATTGCCTGCGGCAACAGCCCCCGCAATATCAGCCCATTCTACCTTGTGCTTAAGGCAAATTTTGTCCACCAGCTCGTTAACCGTATTGACTACGGACATCTGGATTTCCTTTAGGTTTCCTGGCTCATCGGTTGAAAATACAATCCGGCTGATTACGTCATCTCCATACCGGGCCTGCTTATTGTAGGTCCCCTGTTTATCGATGAGCTCACCGGTTGCCAGATTGACCAGATACACGACTACGGTAGTGGTGCCGATGTCTATTGCCAATCCATAGGTGGGAGCGCTGGATTCCCCTGGCTCAACCTTGATAACCTCGAACCGTTCTGGAAGTTCCGCTATGGTAACAGTTAGCTGCCAGTTTCCGGCCCGCAGGACTTCGGGCAAGTCCCTAAGTACGCTTAAGGAAACATCAATTATCCCTTCTTCAAGGTTAAGATGCTTCTTAAGTTCGATATAAAGCTTGGCCCAGTCCGCGCCATTCTCGGTAAGAGTAGGTTCCGGCAGGGTGAGCAGGATTTTCCGGGCCAACGGCTTCAAACCATACTTGTGCAGCAGGTTTATTTCCTTTTCAGAGAGCAAACCCTGAACGGAACCCATCAGGACCTGGTGCTCCTGCAAGCGAGACTCAGGTGGGACCTCAACGGTCACATTACCCTTAACCTTGGTCTTGCAGGCCAGCCGAACTCCCGCCTCAATCTTGTCATGAGTAAGTTTGCCTGTACCCTCTACCTGAACGTCCCCGGAGATAATCACAACCTGACAAGCTCCACAGGAGCCTTTGCCCCCGCAGCCAGACTTGATCTGAATACCGGCCTGGCTGGCTGCATTTAAAACTGTGGTGTCTTCCGGAACCCGGACTGTGAGGTTGTCCGGCATAAACCGGACATCATGCTGTTGCACCGCGATCACTTCCTAGTGTATTGCTGCTACGGTCGAAAGACTCGGCTCAGGAACCGAAATTAGACTTGGCGAAGGACATGATGCCTGAGGCTTCGCGCGGTCCAACCATTACTTCCCAGCCGGTCTTTTCTTTTAGTTTACCGGAAATAACTGCGACATAACCAGGAATGACAACTTTCTGATGGTTGACTTTCGAAGCCACGTCATATTTCTCCATTAGTTCAGCCACTTTCTCAGGCTCGAACTTACCAGCAGCATAGGCGGTAAGCACTGAAGTTCCGTCCGTATCCACCGCAAGGATATAGCTGGGGATCTTGGAAGCTTCTACTTCGCCCTGTACAGTGTAGTAAGTAAGAGAGAAGTTAGTGGTCACATAGAGCGGAGAGTTCGGTGTGACATCGCCTACCGCGTGCAGGTTAGGCTCAACCTGAATCGGTTTCTGCGGATCGGTGTAGAGGTTTTGTCTGAAGGTGAGCAGCGGCAGTATCTGCTCTTTTTTGACAGCATCAATAACAACCATGCTGGCGTATTTTGATACATAAATTCCAGCTTGTACAATTTCGTCCAAGGCATTTTGTTTATTAGTGAAAGCCACGACAGGATAGCCAAAAGGACGGAATTTCTTCTTGATAGCCAGACGGCGGATGTGAGTGAGATCGGCCAAAACCTTGGAGGTTTCACGGCTGCCTGGATCGAGAACGAGCTCCTTGTACCCGATTTTCTCAACCAGCTCGGCCAGAGCGTCAAGACCGTCAGCTTTAACAATAAGCGGAACACCGGCAGTTTTAGCAACCTCTACCATAGCCTCGTAGTTAGCTGCGGTAGCAGTTCCTACCAGTGGCTTGCGTCCTGCTACAGTCTCGAGTGCAGCCTTCAGAGCGGCTGCATCCTCTGTCTGAAGAACCAGGGAAAGCTCAGTGGCGCCCGCTGCGGCTTTAACTGCAGCTGCAAATTTACCGGAGTCTGCGGAATCGTTTACAACAGCAACGCCTTCCACGCCGTAGTTCAGACCAACACGTTCAAATTGCAGGTCGTTTACCTCTTTTACGCGCGCTTCAACATCGGAGGCGCTCAGGTTGTCGGATACCCGGATAAAGATTCCGGTGGGGTGGAAGAAAGTTTTGTCGTGACGGAACATTACAGTCTCGTCCCCTAGTTCTACCCCCGCGCCAAAGGCAATTTTCTTGATGGGAGGTGCGGATGCGGAATCCAGCATTTCCTTGGCAGCGTCAGATACATATGGGCAGCTGGCAAGGGCTGCTTTTCCGGCAGCCAAGGCCATGGCAAAAGCCAGGCAGGTTGGTACTCCACACTCTCCGCAGTTCTTCTTGGGCAACTGCTTATAGATGTCTAAACCGGTTAGAGCCATTAAGTTTAACTCTCCTTTCTAAATGTGCATGTTAAATTTGCAAGCAGGCAAGGGCGGGAATACTAAAAGCATCCCCGCTCCTTGCAAGCTTTAAACAACTACATTAAGGGTTCCATGGTGAGGGCAGGATGGCCTTTTTCCTCGAGGAAAGGCAGAATGTCTTCGACAGTGGAGCCAACTGTTTCATCAGCAATTTTGTCGATGAAGTCTTCGCCCAAGCCCTCTTCAACGGCACGGGCCACGAAGTCTTCGCGCAAGAAATCCTTGAGTTCTTTAGGCATCCAGATGATGCGGGCCATACCGCCGTCGGCCGGAATGAACTTTTTGCTTACCAGGTAGCTGCGGCCGATACCCATAAAGCCTGGGGTTTGCAGACCGCCGCCGACCGTTCCAGCCAGGGTGGAGAAGGTCATGCCGCAGGGGGTCATGCCGCTGTGTTCCCGCGTGGTAATCATCAAACCGTTGGCTTCGGGGATGATGGCCATGATGGCCTCGAAGCAACCGCAGGAAGTCATGGGACGATCCATCAAGGTATATAGGTTAACCTCTTCCAGGTTGTTGTTGGAAGCAGGTCCGAGGTAGTCGTTAACAGACTGCCACATACCTTTTTCTTCGTCGATGGCCTCCCCTTTGAGGATGGGCTGGTTTGGACCGGTTGGAGTGATTTCGAAAGCAGCTTTGGCGTCGAGCCAGGACACAGCGCCGCACAGACCAACCCGCTCCGGAGTAACAACGCAAACGTGCTGTGGAGCAAAGGACTGGCAGAGCAGACAGGAGTAAAACTCCTCAACCTTCTCGTCAGTGAGGTTCTTCATGCGGGCATCCCGGGCGCGGTAGCGCTCACGGGCAACCTTGAGGTTTTCTTCAACCGCAGCCTGATCGGTAATGATGGTAACTTGAACCCGGTCTACAATTGCAGGGAATTCCAGTTTGAATTTGTGCAGTAACAGGGTGCCCAGATCTTTAAACTTCCAACCCTTGGCCACTGCATCTTTGCTAAAGCGCAGCCAGCACAGGTCGCGCTGGGCTACGTGCCAGATTCCTTCGCCATAGTTGGTGAAGTAGTGCACCCGACGCTCTAACACACCTTCAAAATCTTCCTGCATCTTACGGCCGTAAATGCTTACCATGATGCCTAAGGGTACTCGTGTCCCTTCAGCGATCTGGTCTACTTCAGGGCCAATCACTGTTACTTTGCCGTCTTCAACTTCGTCCGCTCCGGCCATGCGCACCAGCTCAAAGGCCGTGGTTTTGCCGCCGCCCATTTCAACATAGGTGTCTCCTTTGCGGATAGTTTCACCCTCGAAGGCGGGACCGAAGTTGATAGGAATCGGAATTTCAGCGGCGGTAAGTTTAATGCCGCGAACCTCAAAAGCCAACTGCAGCATCTTGTCATAGTCGGGCTCGGAGATATACCAGTCGTTAATCTGCATTTCAGGGGGAAGTTCTTGGTCTGTGATCACCGGGAAGCCCATGAAGATCGTTCCCATTTCAGCGGCAATCTTAACGTCGTCCAATTCACCCAGATGCAGGATAAAGGCTAAAACGCGGCGGTGCTGATAATCGCGGTGCAATTCGCGCTCTCCTGGGGCGATACCACCGAAGGCCATGCCGGCACGGAAGGCGTAGTTGGCAGCGTGCACAACCTGGGTAAAGTTACCAAGCGGGAAGGCGATATAATCGATACCCAGTTTGGCGTTCTCTTCTAACAGTTGCTCAATGATTTCGTCACAGAGGAAAATCATAAAGCCTTGGCCCATCAGCTTGTCAACCAGTTTCTTGGCCGCTTTGCTGTCCTTGGCCCGACCGAGGATTACGGCCACGCCGGGAATGGTCCAGTCCACCATCTTGATACCGAATTTCCGGACTACAGGGTCTCCCAGGAAGCCTGTCCAGGGCTCCGCAGTGGGGATGTCACCCCTGAGATAGTTTACGGTTTCAATGATCTCCGCGGCGTAGAGGACTGACTCACCCCAAAGACGAGCGTTTTCAAAGGTCAGCTCCTCTTTGACCTGGTTGCGCATCCTGTTCAGGATCGGCACCAGTTCACCCAAGGTGGTTACAGCTTCACCGGAAAGACAGCGAATTACCGGCAGATAGTAGGCGGTGTCAGGATACTCTACCTTAGCTTTGGCGCCAAACTCCTTAATAGCTTGAGAGAGCAGGATTTCTGCATAGCTCATGGCTACAATAGTACCACTGTAAGCTCTTTTAAATAGCGGCCGGGGTTCTTGCCCTGCTTGTACCGCTCCTTCGTAAATCTGATCGAAAGACATCTATTTTGCCTCCTTTCTTTCCAAATCTTAATAGCCCTGGGCCAGGGAGGTATTGTACTTCTCAGCAGCGTTGAGATGCACTCCCAGTTTCCAGGTCCGGTATTCCAGAGCGTTGAGCAGTTTCTTAGCGGCTAGCTCAGCATCCATTTCGAAGATGAAATGTCCGCCAAATACATCGTGGGCAATTTGGGTTACAACGCCATAGACGAGATCACTGCCTTCAACAGGAGGCATGGTTCCGACGTGTACAGGAAGTCCCATGGCAACGGCCCAAGCACCAATAGCAACAGCCTTTTCATGCATAGCTTCAGGAGCGCTGGCAACGAAAGGAACCTTGGGAACGTCCACACCCAACTCATTGGCCATAGCCGTAGCTAAGTCAGCAGCCCGGGTGTTGTCAACACAGGCGCCCATATGGAAAATTAAGGGTAATCCGGTTTCTAGCTTGTTGGCTTCCTGAAGACGACCCAAGAAAGCTTTAAGGCCGGGACCAGCATAGGCGTCAACAGCCAGCGGAGAAAGCAGCCCTGCTTTGCCGAAGGCTCCTGCGGAACAACCGGTAGCAACGAGGAACACATCATTAGCAGCTAGTTGTTTAACAATTTCCAGGTGACTCTTGTCCTGGGTAGTTTTTAGGTTGTTGCAACCTGCAAACAGCGCCACACCCTTAATCTCACCGGACTTGATAGCATCGGTCAGTACGCTTATGGGACGGTCTGGATTGACGGCTGCGAAAATTTGTTCCAAAGCTTCAAAGCTAAAGCCTGCAACAACTTTGCTCTTCTCTTTGGAAGAGTAAATCTTAGCAGCATCCCGGTTGGCATAGTTATCAATGGCAATTTGCACAATAGCTCTGGCATCATCCATAGCCGTTACTTCATTGAATGGATAGTGCAAGGCGTTAGGCATTTTGGCAATTTCATTAGTGGTAACTATTTTGGTATGGAAGCACTCACACATGGTAGTTACGGTCGGCATCATACATTGAACGTCCATAACCATGGCTTCAAGTGTGCCTGTCATGATTGCCAGCTCCTGGGAAGCAGAGTTGGCCGCCAGGTAAACACCTTTCCGCATTAAGAGCTCATTACCGGTACAGCAAATACCGACAATATTGATCCCTTTGGCGCCTTTTTTCTTAGCCTCTTCTTCCATCTCGTGAGCAGCAGCCACGACCATTTCTGATACCAGAGGGTTATGGCCGTGTACGGCAATATTGATTTTCTCAGGGTCAATGGTGCCGAGGTTAGCTTCTGAGACTGTAGGCTTGGGAGTACCGAAAATAACATCGGTAAGATCAGTGGCAATGTGCATGCCGACATAGTCAGACAACGCTGCCTTCAAACCGCCAAAAATAATGTTAACAGGATCAGCGTCCATTCCCATGGTAGTCTGGGCCAAAAGCTGAACTACAGAACGGTCAATGGAAGTCGGAGCGATATTGGTGGCCCTGAACTTTTCTTGACGGCCCTTAGTAATGGTAGTGGTTAAAAAGGTGCAGATGTCGTCTTCGTAGCGTCCGTAGTCTTTCAGCGCCTCAACCGCTACTTCTTTGGCAACTTCATTTTCACTCTTGCCTTCGGTAGCTATACCGATGCGCTTGGCGACTTTCATCAGCTTCTCGGGATCGGAAATCTTATAGTCAGGCGCTTGGCCTTCGCTCATGTGGAGCAGTGTGCGGGCTATGTGGCGGCCGTGGTCAGAATGGGAGGAAGTACCACCGGCAATATAACGCACCAGGTTACGGGAAACAATGGTGTAAGCGCTGGCGCCGCAAATGCCGCGGCTTCCAGGGCCGTCTTCAGCTTTAATGCGGCAAGGTCCCTGGATACAAATACGGCAGCAGATGCCTTTATATCCGAATTGACATTGAGGCTGCTGAGCAACCGCCCGGTCAAAAGCGGTGATGAGTCCTTGTTCCTTGGTTAACTTCAGCATCTCTAATGCTGCCGGGTCCACAGTCCGCTCACGGTTCTTGCCATCCACAACCCGGGGCGCATTGCTAGGCCGTGCGGTATGTGTCAGATCACTAAATCTTGGCATTGTTTAACCTCCTTAGGAAAAATTTTTACGAATACTCCCCATCTCAAAACATTAACCCCTCATCTTCCACCCCCGTTAAACCTCATGGATAATTTGTTGAAACACATCGTCTAAAGCGGCGCCAAGTTTTCCACCCGGCAGGTCAAGGTTACCCTCCTCCAGAGCCGCATCGGCGAGGTCGTCACTATAGGGTAAAATCCCTAATAACTCTTCAGGACCAAAAGTGGCCTGAAGAAAATCTTTTTCTTTTTCGTTGCGGACCTTGTTTCCGATGACCTTAATCCTCGGCACCCCCAGGTCCCGGGCTAGCTGACTTACCACTTTAACGGTTTGGGCACTAACTTTGGTGGGTTCGGTGACAATCAGCAAAATATCAACACCCCTGGCCGTGCCCCTGGTAAGTTGTTCTATTCCAGCACCCATATCGAGAATCACGGTCTCTTTGGCACCTAACAGCAAGGAATTAACCACAGCGTGTAAAAAAGTATTTTCTTTACAGTAACAAGCTGTCCCGCCTTGTTTGACATTGCCCATGCGGAAAAAATGAATTTTGTCCAGGTTCACACTGTGGTCAAGCAGGACATCATCCACCTTGGGGTTTAAGGTATAGAAGGCTCCATCCGCTCCCAGCCGATCTTTAATCAGGTCTTTCATGTCCACGATGGGCAAAAGTTTAGCCAGAGTTTCCTCTGGAATGCCCAAGGTAGTTCCAAGGCTGGCATCCGGATCCGCATCTACCGCGTACACCTCGTAACCTTCACGGGTGAATAGCTTGGCAAGGTTTGCAGAAAACGTGGTTTTACCTACTCCACCCTTGCCAGATACGGCAATTTTCATCATTATCCTCCTTCGCATTTCCTCGACAAGTTATTCTAGTCATCTGCCTGAGCCGATTACAGAATTAAAGGAAATTATAGAGCCGAAGTAATATTCGTTATCGCTGTAAAATTTCCTTCCAAAATGTCAGAATAAAGTTTCAGAAAATTATCTTAGTTCCCTGGACGGTAGATTTTTGCACGTGAACAGTAAACTGCTCTGATAAACGGTTTCTACTCTTTTTCTTTACTTCCTGCTTAGTGAAAAAAAGAGCTTGCTTTTTAGTCTATTTTAATTGTGTTTCAAGTCAAAACGGTGAGCTAACGTTAAATTAATTAAGAAATTTAATAACTTAGTCTTCATTTTGGGAGATTGTTGCATAAACTTATTTGAACAAATTTTTAACAAAAAATTTTACACACCCTGTTTACAAATTAGATTTTTCGCTTTATTTAACCCACCTGTGAGCACAATTCAATTTAAATTTCTGCTTAAAAGTGTAGGAAATACCTAATTTTTTAAAGCACTGCCAGCAAAATCGCCTTCCCCCAAATTATTATTGCTTTTATGTTAATTGCCCTATTATATCTGGTAAAACGCCAACCCCACTGTCCCCATACCGACATGAATCCCTACAACCGGTCCGACTTCATCAATCTCAATTTCTTGGCCGGGATATTTATCTCGAAGTTCTTGTGCCAACACCTCAGCCTCAGACCGGGAACAAACATGAATTACACTGATCCGGTGAGGGGCCCCCCCGGCTAAAGAGATGTCAAGCAATTCGCAAACCCTTGTCCAGGCCTTGGCCTTCGTCCTGACCTTGTCAAACGGAACGATCTTTCCTTCTGTAAGGTGCAATACTGGTTTCACCTGTAGCAAAGTCCCAATCAGGGATGCGGCCCCGCCAATTCGCCCGCCTTTTCGCAGATTTTCAAGGGTATGAACCACAAAATACAGATTCATATTTTCCTTGATTTCCTTTAAACGAGTTAAAATTTCCCCTGCTCCGCATCCCCGCGAGGCCATCTCTGCCGCTTCTTTGACCATAAAGCGTTGGCAGCTAACGGTAAAGCCGGAATCAAACAGATGTACCTGGTCAGAGCCAAGGATCTCCACAGCGGTTTGTGCCGAACTACAGGTACCACTCAAAGTGGATGATATAAGAATCACCAATATGTCCTCCGAGCCAGACTCAAATAGTTCCTTAAAGGTCTCTACGAAAACTCCTGCTGGAGGTTGAGAGGTCGTTGGCAGAACAGGAGAATCCGCTGCCAGCCGAAAAAACTCTTCATTAGTATAGCGTGACCCTTCTGAGAAAGTTTCTCCCATAAAATTTACTGCCAGCGGAACCACCTTCACTCCCAGAGTATTCCTATCCGCTGCGGTAAGATATGCGGTACTATCCGTAACAATCCCAATTTGAGTCACGCTGGTTCCTCCTAAGTGCTTTTTTCAAATTATACCTTTATCACCCAAATAAGGTCAATAAAATCCGTTTACAGCCAACCAGATAAGGGTCCTCCATAATTGGAGAACCCTAAAATATCAATGGTCGGGGCGACAGGATTCGAACCTGCGGCCTCTTGGTCCCGAACCAAGCGCGCTACCAAACTGCGCTACGCCCCGAGTGGAGGTCAGATAGCTACTCTGACCTTTTAATTTTGTCACAATGGCTATTATAAAGGATAGACTGTAAGATTGCAAGATTAGAATTTGAAGCTCCTGATTTCACCGCTTGCTAAACTTTCAATGCAGGTATTAATTTTTTTTCGGCAAAGCCAAACTTTATTCCGACTTCTTCAATAGGTACAACCTTCTAATTCTGCACAATTCGACTTACAAACAAGTGAAACAAAATATAATTTGACGATGTTGCAGTCTTTATGTCGGAACTTTCTTCCCACTTACTGGAAGGTCTGAAGTTATATCCCCCGAAATAATATGTATTACTCGAACACTCTTACAGTCTTGTTTCACTTCTCCATTTCTACCAAATCCAAGGGCGTTCTTGTGCTAGTTAGCACAAGAACAATCTCGTCTCCCGATTTGCCGATCCTTGCAAAGGTGGTAATGACAATATCATGTTTGACAGCCTAAAATCTGGTTTCAGCCATATTAAAGTGTTAAGCCGCCTAAGCCTGCTCCTCTCTACTAAAGAAGGCAAGCTAAAGCTGCTTATAGGGATAGTTGGATTTTTGCTTCTCGGCCTGGCACTCTCAATCGGGGCCTTGGAGTTGACAAACACTCCCCAGTTTTGTCAATCCTGCCACGAAATGCGTCCGGAATACGTAACCTGGAAGGCCAGTTCCCACAGCCAACTAGGTTGTGTGGACTGCCATGTGGAGCCCGGAGTAGGCAATTTGCTCCAACACAAGGTCAAATCCTTTAAGCAGCTTTATCTTCACTTTAGTGGGAAGATTAATCCCCCAATTGAAGTAGCCCAGCCGATCAAAGATGAGGTTTGTGAACGCTGCCATACAGCCAAGCGGGTGGCAACTCCCAGCGGGGACCTGATAATACCCCATGAAGTGCACAAAGAAAATAAAGTACCCTGTGTGAAGTGCCACAGCGCTGTGGCCCATGCCAATATTGGCAGTGCAGAAAACGGTTTTACTGCCAACGGAAACTGGGATAAGTGGATTGAACCTGTCGGCAGAGCTTACATGAAAGCTGACTTCCTGAAATTCTCCATGGAAGAGTGCCTCAACTGCCACAAGCAAGAGGATGCAGGACCAAAACCCAATGATTGTAAAGCTTGCCATAACAAACTAG
>Ga0255338_1002906_pt1 | contig 22641 bp, 20 predicted proteins | sample MeOH1_35cm_T4_19_FD_203715 | JGI IMG/M metagenome (GOLD analysis project Ga0255338, IMG submission 203715) | Sandy soil microbial communities from University of British Columbia, Vancouver, Canada - MeOH1_35cm_T4_195 | ecosystem: Engineered > Artificial ecosystem > Sand microcosm > Unclassified ...
GCGTTGCTCCAGCGCCTGAACAAGGCCATCGGCCTCGCATGGTCGGACGACTACTTCACCGACGAGGTCAACGTGGGTCGCTGAGCCAACGGGTGACTCGGTCAAGATGGGGCGCCCAGCCGCTTACTATTTTCTTGGCGGGACAGGGCTCAGGAAATCGGGCCGTCCCAGCGGTATGAAAAGACGCCAAGAAGATCACCCGCCGGCGGCACAGCCTTAGGAATTCGCGGCGCCGCCAGCAAAGACGCTTTCGCAATTGCCTCGTCCCGGATCTTTCGCCGGAAGCTTCGCGCAAGACCCGGCGAGCTGGGCCTTCAGCTTTGCGACGACGCGTATACGAGCCGGATCGTTGCCCTGCCACTCACCCAATTTTTTTGCCATTCGTTGGAGTGACCGGTGATTGCGCTCGTAAAAAGTTTCGCTGCGTGGTTCGAGCCCGGATATGACTGCTCCCGCTGCTGCCGCCATGCGCGCCACTTCGCTCGGCGCCAGCTCGGCGATTTCTTTGACGTAGGTCGCTCCCCATTGCAGGCGAGTGGCCGGCCCCTCCGATTTGCGCCACGCCTGCTCGTACCAGTCGAGCGCTGCTTTGGCATTGCCCCGCTTTTTCGCGTTGCTGCCGAGGCCGAGCATGTGGTAATAGGGTGCGACCGCGCGAGGAAGTTCGGCCCTGAGCAGGGCATCGGAATCATCGATCAATCCGGCCGAAGTCAGCACGTGTGCCGCCGACGGCACAACAGCCTGCCGTTCGTAGCGGTCGGTTGTCTGCGAAATCAGCCGAGCCACTTCTCGCAGCACGGCCTGTTGTCGCTGGGGAGTCAATTTCTCCCCACGATCCATGAATTTCCATAGGTCGACACGCGCGTCGAGCGCATCCACCTGTTCCCCTTTCGACATTTTGCCCCTCGAGATTGCCTTTTCCAGCGCGGCGTCCCACTTCGCTGCGAGTGCAGAGCGCTGCTCGGGAGTGGCGGCAAGGTATTTCACGCCGGGCTCCGCGTAGTACACAAGTAATTCACCCATCGCCGTTGCATCCTCGGAGCGGGACAGAAGCCGATCGACGAACGCCCGATCGGCATCAACTTCAGCTTTTTCGGGCCCCGGTCTCGCGCGAGTCCGAGCCGCCAGGGCCTTGAATGCCAAACGATCACGCACTTGCGGCAGATCGGCAGGCACAGCCGCTGACAGTTCGGACAGCCGCGCGGGCAACTCGGACGTCTTCAACACTTGTTGTTCGTCCGTGTCCCAAGAGTAGAAACCCAGCAGCCGCCACTGCTCGGGCGTCAGCGGCTGATGAGCCAGTCCCCGTTGCACCAGCTCCCTCACGGGTACTTGCGCATTCAGACCCGCAGTCAGCGTCAGCAAATAGCGCTCGGGATCGACTTCTCCCGGCAGACGCGTGACTTCCGATCCATCGTGCTTGAACAGGATCATGGTCGGATACCCCGACACTTTGAACCGGGCGGCGACCTTTTGCGCTCCGGGCATGTCCCCGTCGACGTAGACCGGAATGAACGCACGCGAGCGCTCGGCGAAATCAGCGCGTGAAAACAACGTCGCCTGAACCTGATTGCACGGCGGACACCACACGGCACCCCAGTAAAGGAAGACTGGCTTACCCGATTGGCGCGCCAGCTGAAAAGCCTTGTCCACCTCTGCGTCAGTAGACGCAACTTGCCATGCGATAGCCGAGGCTGCGGGAGCAGCGCCCAATGAGACCACGGGCAGCGAAAGCAACACTGCCGTCCCGACGGCTGCGGCGCAACGCACAAACCGATGAGGTACATGAGGGGCGCTGTCACGTGCAGGACCGAATGCCAGCCTAATCGCCATACTTGTTTCCTTCAACATCCTCACGCGTTAAGGATCTGGTCGCCGGAGATCTTCGCGGCGCCAGCACTGACAAGCTCTCGAGCCAACAATTGGAGCCACAGGCGGGCGTCATCGTTGCCGCAGTAACGCTCAATCATGAGCGCGAAGTAGGGAGTCCGCAATGCCCAGTCTTCCAGTTCCCGCCAGGGAGCTTGCTGGAGCTCGAGCAGCTTGAACTTCAGCAATACCTTGGCCGCATGGCGGGTGTGTCGGGACGGGTCTTTCTCGAAACTCTCCAGGCGACTACGGGCCCGAGCCAGCGCGGCGGCGACCTCGTTTTCACTGCCGAAAACACTTCCATGGCCCGGAATGACCCAGCGCGGTTGCAGCCGCTCGATCAGGTCAAGCGTCGCGCCAACCTGGTCGAAAGCTGAATTCCCTTCAAGCTCCGGGAATACGACACCGAACCCGTTCTGCCATAACGCATCCGCTGACACGATCACTTTGGAGAGGGGCTCGAAGAGGACGACGGAGTGCGGGTCGTGGCCGGGAGCGGCATGAATCTGCCATCGGGCGGCGCCGAGTTGGACCTCATCGCCCGGCTGCAACAGCGAGTCGAAACGGAAGCGTTCGCACGCTTGACCGGTCGTTGCATACGTCAGCGCTACGGCATCCCAACGCGCCACCGCATCAGCCTGCCCAGGCGGGATCATTGTGCATACCGCCGGGAATTCCCTCTGCAATGCGGCATTGCCGCCGCAGTGATCGCTATGCAGATGGGTGTTCAGCAGCAGGTCGAGTGGCCGGCCGCCCAAGGCGCTGCGCACGAGTGCGAGCGTCTGGTCCGAGTGCGTCGCATAGCCGGAGTCGATCAATGCCGCCTTCTCGTGCCCCACGAACAGGATGTTGTTGCTGGACAGCCATCCGCGTTCGAAAACTGTAATGCCATCCGGGAGTCCTTGAGCCGTCATGGTTGAAGACTAACTGAAAGCGTCGGCGAGGTTACTTCGCCGCTCGCAGCTCCCTACGCAGGATCTTGCCGACGTTGGTCTTGGGCAGGTCGTCGCGGAATTCGATGTACTTAGGCAGCTTGTAGCCCGTGAGGTTCTGGCGGCAAAACTTCGCCAGGTCATCTTCCGACAGAGTTGGGTCGTTCTTGACGACGAAAACCTTGATCGCCTCGCCCTGTTTCTCATCGGAAACGCCGATGGCCGCGCATTCCACCACCCCGGGGCACAGCGAAATCACGTTCTCGAGCTCGTTGGGGAACACATTGAATCCGCTGACCAGGATCATGTCCTTCTTGCGGTCCACGATCTTCGTGAACCCACGCTGGTCCATGATGCCAATGTCGCCCGTGCGCATGAAGCCGTCCGGGGTGAAAGCCTTTTCGTTCTCGGCGGGTTGGTTGTAATAGCCGCGCATCACGTTCGGCCCCTTGATGCAAATCTCGCCCGAATTCCCGGGGGGCAGTGACTTGCCATCATCGTCCTTGATCGCGATCTCGATGCTCGGTAGGGGTAAGCCGATCGTCCCTGAAAAGTCGGTGCTCATCACCGGGTTGTTGGTGCCGATCGCGCAAGTCTCGCTCATGCCCCAGCCTTCGACCATCGGGCAACCCGTGACTTTCTGCCATTGCTTTGCCGTCCCTTCGGAGGCGGCCATGCCGCCCGCCTGTGAGACGCACAGCTGGGAGAAGTCCACGGACTTGAATTGCGGATGCTGCAGCAGCGCGTTGAACAATGTGTTCACCGCCGGCAGCATGTGGAACGGTCGCTTCTTCAGCACCTCGATGAACTTGCCGAAATCGCGCGGGTTGGGGACAAGGGTCAGATGCGATCCCCAGCGGATGGCCAGCAGGCACAGCGTCAGCGCGAAGATGTGATACAGGGGCAACGCTGCGATGCTGTTGGTTTTGCTGACATCGCCGATGCGTTTCAGCGCGGGCGTGAACCAAGCCTCCGCCTGCAGGATAGCCGCGACGATATTGCCGTGCGTCAACACGGCACCCTTGGACAGGCCGGTCGTGCCACCGGTGTATTGCAGGAAGGCAATCGATTCAAGGGTTTGCGGGGTGGAGGCGAGCGTTAGCGATGTGCCCTCCGCAATGGCGCGGTTGAATGATGTCACCTTCCGTCCCTCGGACAGCGGCAGCCTGTACGAAGGCACCATCTTGGCCAGGTGTCGCACGGCAAAGGTGATCCACATCCCATACCAGAAGCCCAGCAGGTCGCCCATCGAAGCCATGACGACGTGCTTGATAGGGGTCTTTTCGATGATTTCCTCGAGCGTCTTGGCGAAATTTTCCAGGATGACGATCGTGGTGGCGCCCGAGTCCCTGAGTTGGTGCTCGAGCTCCCGCGCCGTGTACAGCGGATTGACATTCACGCAGGTGTAGCCCGCGCGCAGGATGGCCGCCATCGTGACGGCGAACTGCGGAATGTTCGGCAGCATGATGGCGACGCGCGCACCCGGCGGAAGCCCCTGCGCCTGCAACCACGCGCCGAGCGCGGCGGACAGCTCGTCGAGCTGGCCATAAGTCATCCAGCGCTCCATGCAGACCGAGAAGGGCCGGTCGGCGTTTTTCTTGAACGATTCCTCGAGCAGCTGCGTCAGCGAGCGGTATTGTTCGGGTCGGATCTCCTGGGGAACACCTTCGGGGTAGCTCTTGAGCCAGTACTTTTCCATTCAAAACTCCTTAACCCGCGATTGTCAAAGGAGTAGGCGCCCAGAGTTAGGGGGCTTGTCCTAAGGTGCGGCCCAAGCCGGTCTCGCAGGCGACAAGCGGCGTGTCGAACAGCATCTTGAGCAAGGCCGACTCGCGCGTTTCGATGATGCCAAGGAACTGCTCGGCGCCGCCGGGCCGCTTGGCCATCGCGGCGAAAGTGTCGAAACCGCTTTCCAGGAAGCGCTGCAGCGAGGCGAGCCCCGCGGCCGTCGCCGGCCCACGCATCATCCGGAGCATCACTCGAAGGCCCGCGGTGCGGGTCAGCCGGGCCATCTCCTGGCCAATGCGAAGCACCACGGTCAGCTGGCCCTCCCGGTCCTCACGCCGCCCGACTTCGCGCCAGGCCAGCGCGTACCGACGCGCGTCGCTCGTTTCGTCGCCTTCCTGCGCCAGCCAGACCAGCGCCATGGCTTGGTCCAATTCCTCGGTCAAGGCGTGAAGTTCGGCGAGCGCCACGGCGGTCGCGACGACCTGGTGGGGGAAGAATTTTTCGATCGCACCGGCGATGCGGGCGAATTGAGCGTCGCGCTCTGCATAGTCCTTGTCGCTATAGAGCTCGGTGAGGAAAAAACTCGCGGGCGCGGCATAAGGGCCACCTGCAAGCAGGTCCGCGTACGTTCCCGCGAACCGCCGGGATTGCACACGCTTGACCTGCTCCACGGCGGCGCCCAGGGCCGGGTGGTCCTCCAGGGCTTGTCTCAGTTGCGAGACGTGCGCGACAGCGTCGCGGATCTTACGAGCGGCTTCCATGCAAACCCCGAGTCTATCTAGGCGCGGCCCTCTACAGGCGCCGGTGACGCGCGTGCCATAGTCACAGCATGCAAAGAAGGAGCTTGCTGGCGCTGGGCGTCGTGTCGGCCGCAGTCCTCGCGGTGGGCGGCGGGCTTATCGCGGCGCTGCAACCCGGGCTGCGTGAAGTCCGCCTGTCGGCCGGGGGACGCGAAGTTTTCTCGGGTGCGAGCCGGGGCCTGCTCGATGGCAGCCTCCCGTCCGGCGGGGCTGCTCTCGAGCGCGCGCTGGAAGCCCTGCTTGAGCGGATCGACGGGCTCATCGCGGCGCTGCCGCCGCATGCCCAGTCCGAGCTTTCCCAGTTATTGGCGTTGCTGGCCAGTGCAGGCGGCCGACGTGCGCTGGCGGGCTTGTCCGATCCTTGGCCTTTGGCATCCGTGGCCGATATCCAGCAAGCGCTGCAAGGCATGAGGGTGTCGGGCCTCAGCCTGCGGCAACAGGCGTACCAGGCGCTGCACGACATCGTGGGCAGCGCCTATTTTTCCGATCCGCAGACCTGGGGCCTCCTGGGCTATCCCGGTCCGCTGAAGATCTGATGGCAGTCATGAGCAGTTTGCAAGACCCGATCCGGGATGGTTTGAGGGGCGGCTGGAAAGTGATGGGCGGCCCGCACGGCGAAGTGCCGCCGCGCATCACTTGCGACGTTGCCATCGTCGGCTCCGGCGCCGGAGCAGGGGTCACCGCGGAGTTGCTGGCCAAGGCCGGCCTGCGCGTCGTCATCGTCGAAGAGGGGCCCCTCAAGAGCAGCGCCGACTTCAACCAGCAGGAGTCCGCCGCCTATCCGTCGCTCTACCAGGAGAGCGCCGCACGCAAGACGCAGGACAAGGCGATCAACATCTTGCAGGGCCGCTGCGTGGGCGGCTCCACCACCGTCAACTGGACGAGCTCGTTCCGCACACCAGTGGCGACTCTCGACTACTGGCGCGCGCATTTCGGACTGGACAGCTTCGGCAAGGATGCCTTGGCGCCGTATTTCGCGCAGGCCGAGCGGCGCCTGTCCATCAGCCCCTGGCTCACGCCGCCCAATGAGAATAACGACCTGCTGCGCCGTGGCGCGGCCAAGCTTGGCATCGAGGCCGCGGCCATCGCGCGCAATGTCAAGGGCTGCTGGAACCTGGGCTCGTGCGGCATGGGATGCCCGACCAACGCGAAGCAGTCGATGCTGGTCACTACCATCCCCGCGGCGCTCGATCTCGGCGCCACCCTGCTGGTGGAAACGCGGGCCGAGAGGTTCGAGCTCGCCAACGGCAAAGTGCAGGCGCTGCTTTGCGGCCCGGTGAAAGCCAACGGCGCACCGGCCTCCACGGACTCCGAAGCCACGAGCATCGTGGCGCGACACTATGTACTCGCGGCCGGCGCCATCAATTCCCCGGCGGTACTGCTCCGCTCGGGCGCTCCGGACCCGCACGGCCGCCTCGGCCGTCGCACCTTCCTGCATCCGGTCGTCATGTCCGCCGGTTTCATGCCTGGCAAGGTTGAGGGTTGGGCCGGCGCCCCGCAGACGATCTACACCGACCACTTCCTTGAAACACAGCCGATCGACGGACCTATCGGGTTCAAGCTCGAGGCGCCGCCCATGCATCCCGTGATCTTCGCGTCCAGCGTCGTCGGCTTCGGCAAGGAGCAGGCAGCGCTTTTCCGGAAGTTCGCGGACACGCATGTGCTGCTGGCGCTCATGCGCGACGGCTTTCACCCGCAAGCGCCAGGCGGGCAGGTGAAGCTGCGCGGCGACGGCTCTCCGGCGCTCGACTACCCACTGACGGAGTTCGTCATGGAAGGCGCGCGCAGGGCGATGTTGGCCATGGCCGAAATCCAGTTTGCGGCAGGCGCTAAGCAGGTGCTGCCGGTGCATGAGCTGGCCAGGCCGTACGAGTCGTGGACCCAGGCGAAACAGGCGATCGAAAAGCTGGCGATGAAGCCGTTGCTCACCAAAGTCGTCAGCGCCCACGTGATGGGAGGCTGCGGCGCCGCGGGGGATGAGAAGCGCGGCGTGACCCGGCCCGACGGCATCCACTGGCAACTCGACAACCTTTCCGTGCACGACGGCTCGATCTTCCCCACCAGCATCGGCGCTAACCCGCAGCTGTCGATCTACGGCATCGTGAACCGGCTGGCGCAGGGCCTGGCCAAGCGGCTCGGGGGACGGGATGTGATACTAGGCTGATGCCCTTGCGTTCCGCGTTGGCCCGGCTGCAGCAGGGCACTACCTTGTCGTTGTTGCTCGCCGCGCTGGCGTGGCTGGGCTGGCACTGGCGCGACTCACCGGCGCTCGCCGTTGCCGGCGCCGTCTTCATCCTCTTTTTCTTTTCATTCGTGCTGGCGATCGAGTTCGTCACGATGCGCTACGTAAGTGGAGCCGACCCGGCCCCGCAGCCGTCATGGAGCGAGCTGGGGCGCGCGTGGTTCAGCGAAACGATTGCCGCATTGCGGGTTTTTGCCTGGCGTCAACCGTTCCGCTGGCGCGAGGTGCCGGACCAGTTGGCAGCCGCGCCCGGGCAGCCGGCACGACGCGGCGTGGTGTTTGTCCACGGCTTTGTCTGCAACCGCGGTTTCTGGACGCCCTGGATGAAGGAGTTGCGCGCTCGCGGTCATTGCTTCGTGGCCGTGAACCTCGAGCCGGTATTCGGCTCCATCGACGACTACGTGCCCATCATCGAACAAGCGGTCGAGCAGGTCACTCGCGCAACCGGCTTGCCGCCGATCCTCGTGTGCCACAGCATGGGTGGGTTGGCCGCGCGCGCGTGGTTGTGTGCCGCGAAGGCCGGGTCTCGCGCCGACCACGTCATCACGATCGGCTCCCCCCACCACGGCACTTGGCTGGCGCAATTCAGCCACTTGAAGAACGGCACGCAGATGAAGCGGCGAGGCGATTGGCTGCGTTGCCTGGAGCAGCAGGAAATCCCGGGCGGCAACGCGATGTTCACATGCTGGTACACCAACTGCGACAACATCGTGTTTCCTGCAACTACGGCCACGCTGCCCGGCGCGGACAACCGGCTCGTACGCGGCGTAGCGCATGTGGAGCTTGCCTTCCACCCGGAGGTCCTGCGCGATTCACTTGCCCTGATCGGGCGCGACGCGCCACGGTGAATTTCTCACACGAACGCCCGGCCATATTTACAACCATGGGACCCGCCCAATTCCTATCCTCCAGTGACTAACAAGGTTGGGAGATGTGGACATGCTTGCAGACAGCGGGATCTCAGCTGGCCCACTGCCTGCCGAGGGCGACACCGGCCTCGGCTCGGGGCTGGCGCTGCTGATGGACGAATTGGCGCATGGCGTGGTGATCGCCACCCTCGAAGGCCGGCTGGTTCACGCCAACCAGGCGGCCCGCCATGAACTGGGACGGCGCCGGGCGCTCTGCACTCGCGAAGATCACGTCCAGACGTGCATGGCCGACAGCGCGAGCACACTGGCCAACGCCTTCGCCCGCGTGGCCGAGGGCAAGCGCAGCCTGATCGAGCTGGCGGCCGCCGAGGGCCCGGGCCTGACCTTGGCGGTCCTGCCGCTCAAAAGCGAGACTGCGGGGCGGCCTGCGCGCGCGGCACTGCTCTTTGCCCGAGCCTGCGTAAGCGAATCCCTCATGCTCTGCTTCTTCGCGCGCAGCCACGGGCTCACGGCGACAGAGGAGCATGTGCTGGGCATCCTGTGCCACGGGTTCTCGGCGCCCCAGATCGCGCGGCAGCTTAATGTGGCCGTCTCCACGGTTCGCAGCCATGTGCGCAGCCTGTGTGCCAAGACGCGTTCCAGCGGTGTGCGCGAGCTGGTCAACCGGGTGGCCGTGTTGCCGCCCGTGGCACCTGCGTTCTGGCACGAGCCGATGCATTGATCGCCAGCGCGAGCCCGGGTTTTTACCCCTGCGGCTCATGCTAGAGTCCGCGTGGATTGGGAGAAGAACGCCATGAACACGACTAGCCCTTCAGCTGGACACGACAAGCTGATCGCTAACCTGAGCCCGTCCCTGCGCGCCCTCGCCGTCCGGGGAACCGTCCGCAGCTACCGCAAAAACAGCGTCATCATCAATGAGGGCGAAGTCGGCGAGTCGCTCTTCGTGCTGCTTGAAGGGCGGGTGAAGGTCTATTCCAACGATGCCGACGGCCGGGAGATCACCTTCAACACCGTCGAATCTGGCGACTACTTCGCCGAGATGTGGCTGGACGGCGGTCCCCGTTCGGCGTCCGTCATGACGCTGGAGCCCAGTGTCTGCTCCATCGTCAGCCGCGCCGCATTGCGCGAGCACCTCGCCGAAGAGCCCGAGTTCGCGCTGGAGCTGGTCGCCCAGGTGATCCGTCGCGCCCGCGCCGCGACCGAGACTGCGCGCAACATGGCCCTGCTGGATGTCTATGGCCGCGTGATCGTCACGCTGGAAAGCCAGCAGGGCGCCGCGAAACCCGACGCGCCCATCACGCTGACGCAGATCACCCACCAGAACATCGCCAGCCGCGTCGGCGCCTCCCGCGAGATGGTCAGCCGCCTTCTGAAGGACCTGGAAAAGGGCGGCTACATCGAGCTGGGCGTCAAGCGCATCACGCTGCTGAAGAAACTGCCGGCGCGCTGGTAACTGGTAGCCTGGCTGGCGTAACCAGCGCCGCCCCGCTAACGAGGAGAAGAGTTCCATGAGGTATGGCTGCGTCTGTTTCGCGGTTCCCAAGAAGCTTCTGGCGCAGCTCGCGGACGATGATGATGACCGGGAGCACGGCAAGCTCCTGAGAGGCCACATCGATCACTCGTCTCGGCTGCGCGCCCAGCGCGCCGTGCAAAGCCAGGAACGGCCCGAAGCGAAGCTGGGCAAGAAACTGCTGGCCCGCCAGGTCTTCGATGCCGGGGGCCGCACCTTCCTGCCCGGCAAACTCCTGCGCGACGAGGACGACCCGCCCACCAAGGACAAGGAGGCCGACCAAGCCTACGAGAACGTCGGCATCGCGATGCAGTTCTTCAAGACGGTGCTGGGCCGGGATTCGGTGGACGGCAAGGGCATGCGCGTCGACACATCGGTGCACTACGGCTATCGGTTCACTAACGCGATGTGGACGGGCGACCAGATGATCGTGGGCGACGGCGACGGCCGGCACATCAAGGGCCTGGCGCACTCGTTGGGCATCATCGCGCACGAGTTCGGCCATGGCGTAAGCCAGCACATCGTTCGGGGCGGCCTTGGCGTGGTGGAGGTGGCAGGCCAGCCGCCCACGCTCAAGGGCGAGGCTGGCGCCTTGAACGAATCCTTCTCCGACGTGTTCGCCAGCATGATCAAGCAATGGCACGCCGGCCAGGACGTGACCCAGGCCGACTGGCTGCTTGGGGAAGACATCCTGATGCCGGGCGCAGGCAAGGCCATCCGCTCGCTCAAGGACCCGGGCAACAACACGTTGACCTGGCGCAATGACGACCAGATCAAGGACTATCGGCGGTACAAGCCCACCGACGATGCCCACAAGGCGTCAGGCATCCCGAACCACGCGTTCTACCTGGCGGCTACCCGCCTGGGTGGAAAATCCTGGGAAACGTTGGCCCCGATCTGGATAAAGGGGTTCGACCGCCTGCGAGTGCGAGGCACGTTCCTGGATGCCGCCCACTACACAATGGAGGTCGCGGCGGCGCTACACGGCAAGGGGTCCGTGCCCCATGATGCCGTGAAGGCCGCCTGGAAGAACGTGAACGTCCTGGGCTGACTCGGCGGCGGCGTAACATTCGGGCATGGAATGCCCGGCCTGTCACACGGCGAATCCCGATTCGAACCGCTTTTGCGAAGACTGCGGTAGCGCACTCACGCATAAGTGCGCTGCGTGCGGATTCGACTGCACGGCACAGGCCAGGTTCTGCGGAGGCTGCGGAGTCGCCCTGAAACGCGGCGACTCGCCGGCACCGACCCCGCACCCACCCAGTAGCGGCAGCGTCGTCTCCGAGCCCGCAACGGGCTGGGGCGAACTCAAGCAGGCGACGGTCTTGTTCGCCGACATCGTGAGCTCCACCGAGCAGATCGCGCAGCTCGACCCGGAGGAAGCCATGGACCGCCTCAAGCCGGCGGTCATGCTGATGTGCGAAGCCGTGGAACGATTCGGCGGCACCGTCATGCGTACGCTGGGGGATGGTGTGATGGCGCTGTTCGGCGTGCCCAAGGCGCTCGAAGGCCACGCCCGGCTGGCGTGCGAATCCGCGCTGCACATGCAGGCCGCGTTCACCGGCAACTCGCGAGGCTTCAGCATCCGCGTTGGCCTTCATTCAGGCCTGGTGGCCTCCGACCCGCATGCGCACGACAGCGGCAAGGGCGGTGGCGCCCACGGACTGACCATTCATCTGGCCAGCCGCGTGATCGGCCTGGCGCCGCCGGGCGGTGTGACGATGACGCAGGACTGCCATTCGCAAGTGCGCGGCCTTGTCGATGTGGAATCGCTGGGACACCCCCCCCTGAAGGGGATTCCCGACCCGGTTGAAATCTTCCACTTGAAGGAATTGAAGGCCGCGTTTGCGAGCCAGCATTTCCACCAGGCCAAGCTGACGCCTTTCCGGGGCCGCGACAAGGAACTGGCCCTGCTTCAACAGGGGCAGCGGCTTGCGGAAGCGGGCGATGCGCAGGTGATCGGCGTTTCGGGCGGCCCCGGCACGGGCAAGAGCCGGCTTTGCTACGAGTTTGCCGAATGGTGCCGCGCCCGTGGCAGGCCGGTGTTCGAGGTGCGTGCGCAACTGTATGGCAGCGCCACCCCGCTGCAACCGGTGCTCGAGCTGATGCGCACCTTCCTGTTCGGGATCTCCCCTGCGGACGCGCCGGCAACGGCTCGCGACAAGATCGCCGCTCGCCTAGAAGAACTCGGCCCCGCGCAGCCCGGCGACCACGCTCTCCTCTGTGACTTCCTGGGAGTGCTCGACGCGCGGGCCGCCCCGCCCATGGCCGCGCCGGCGAAGGCTCGGCGTGCGCGCTTGCTGGCCATCGTCACCGCCTTGGTCAAGCATGTTGCCGGCACCGCCTCGGTGATCCTCATCGAGGACATGCACTGGCTCGACGAAGCCAGCGAGGAGTTCGTGGCCGCGCTCGTGGATGCGGTGGCCTCGACAAAGATCATGGTGGTCCTGAACTACCGATCTTCCTATCGGTCGCCCTGGACGGGGTTGGACAACTTCCGCGAGATGGAGGTGGGCGAGCTGAGTCCGGCGGACACGGATGCCATCGTGCGCGAGTTGATGAGCTACCGGCGCGAATTCCAGGATGTTTCGCAGCTGATCGCGCGGCGAAGCGGCGGTAATCCTTTCTTCGCCGAGGAGCTGGTTCGCTCGATCGCCGAACGCGGCGTCCTGTCGGGCGACCCGCAGCACCGGGGCAACGGTCTCGACTCGGTCGAGCGCGCCCTGCCCGCGACGGTGCAGGCGGTCATCAGCGCGCGCATCGACAGGCTGGGCGAGGTCGAAAAATCGATGCTGCAGATGTGCGCGATCATCGGCAAGGAAGTACCGCAGGCCGTCCTGGAATATGTGGCGGGCAGCCTGCGTGGCCAGATGGAACGCGCGATGGACGCACTGTGCCAGGCGGAGTTGATCCAATCGCAGCCGGCGGCTGGCGGCCGCCGTTACTCGTTCCGCCATCCGCTGATCCAGGAGGTGGCTTACGAAACGCAGATGAAGGCCAAGCGCGCGGCAATCCATGCTTCGGTCGCAGCCGCGATGGAGCATTTCTACGCCGAACAGCCGGGCGAATTCGCGGCGCTGATCTCCCACCACTACGAATCCGCCGGCCAGCCGTTCAGCGCCGCCGAATACTCGGCGCGGGCCGCGCAATGGCTGGGCCTGACGGATTCGGCCCAGGCGATCAAGCACTGGCACAAGGTTCGCACGCTCCTGGCGGGGCACGCCGGCCACGAGCCCGGTGAGCGACTGCGCGCCTTGGCCTGCAGCCAGATCTCGCTGCTCGGTTGGCGCGAAGGGCTGAACCTCGAACAGGTGCAGCCCTTCATCGACGAAGCCATGGAGCTGGCGGTGCGCGTCGACAAGCGTCTGACGCAGTTGCTGCTCACGATCGAGGGCCGGATGCTCCAGGCGAGCGGCGGGCCCGCGGACTGGTATGTGCAGCGCGTCGAGGAGGCCCTGCGCCTGGTGGACGCCGAGGACGACAAGGGGCGGCTCGCGACGCTGAACGCCGCCCTCTGCCACGCCTACGGGTGGGCCGGCCTGCTCAACGAGGCGCTCGCCGCCAGCGAGGTCGCGCTGGCTGGCGTGACGCTGATAGACCGCGCCGACCAGGACTTCATGGGGTTCAGCGTCGAGCAATGGGTCCTGGGAATGCGGGCGCGCCTGCTCATGCGGTGTGGCCGCTTCGACGAGGCGCAGGCGTGCTGGGAAAAGATGCTGGAAGTGCAGGGTGCCGCCGCGGACCCGGCGGTCCAGGTCATCCGCCACCTCGGCTTCGTGGAACTGGCCTGGTGCAATGACGATGCGGCGCTTGCGCAGCGGCATTCGACGCAATTGTCCGAGATGGCGGAGCGGCACGCGCTGCCGTACCTCAAGCCGATCGCATTGACGTGTCGCGGTATGGCGCTCACCATCGCCGCAGACCACGACAGTGCGGCCGGTGCGTTCGATGAAGCACTGGCGCTGGTGCGCGGTGCCAGCCTGGGCATCGAATACGAAACGGAGATCCTGGCCGGGCATGCCGAATGCCAGCGCCGCGCCAGGAACATAGAGCGGGCGCGCGAGTTGGCCCTGGAGGCGTTGGACATCGCGAGGCAGCGAACGATGCGCCTCGCCGAATGCCGGGCCATGACCACGCTGGGGGCGATCATGCTGGATGAGCGCGGCATCGAAGACCCCGGCGCCTGCGGGATGCTGGAGGCTGCCGACAAGCTGATGGGCGCGACTGGCGCTTTCATCTACCGCAAGCACCTGCAGGCTGCCATCGACCGGATGCAATCGCTCGCGGCCTGAACTCCATTCAGCGCACGAGCAGGGTGTATTCGGGCAAGCCGTAGCCCTGCACCAGATCCACCGAGCGGCCCAGCATCGTTTCGCAATAGGCCACCCATGGATCGGGGTGCGAGCCGTACAACTCAGGGATTCCAGTCACTGCGGCGGGCAGCATGAAATTGACGGCGAACCCTTTGCGGCTGCTGCGATGCAGGTCCATGAGCATGGCTTGGATGTGTGCCGTCCAGAGCTGCGCGGAGTGATCGAGCCTGACGTTGAAGACGCCGCTCGCGATCGAGTAGTCGGCCGCGCGGCCGCACTCGTGGCCTACGATGAAGTCCGCGCCGGGCCGATGGTGCCATCGGCGGCGCGCGTGCGCGATCATGTCGGCGGACAGGTCCACCCCAAGATAGTCGACTTGGTTCGCGGGCCAGCGCCGCTCGATCAGGTCCAGGGCCGCCGCGTAGCCGCATCCGAGGTCATTGAGGGCGAGGGGCACGGAGAAATCGCAGACCTTCAGCAACTGGACGAGCCGCAGTTCCAGTGACGGCGTGCTCGGCCAATCCACGCCCAGCGGTGTGGCTCCGAAGGTTTGGACTTTGCGCGTGTAGTACGCCTCCACGCGGGCGCGAAGCCCCTCGAGGTCTGCCGGACGCGCGGCGCCTTTCGCGTCGCCCGACGCGGCTGTCACTTCGCCTTGGCGTCCAGGGCCAGCGGCAGCGAAATCACGAGGTAGTCCTGCTTCATGTAGAACAGCGGGCGCGCACGTTCCGTGATGATGACGCGGTTGCTGTCCTTCGACGATGTGAGGTCGTGCAGGTCGAAGTAGACCGGCAACGGTTTCTTGGCATTCAGGTTCGCCACGATGGATTTCACGATTGCCGCGTCGCCATTGAGACCGGCGATGTTTGACTTCGCGCGGCGCAGGCTACCCAGGTATCTGTGGAAGCGATCCTTGACTTCGCTGCTGGCCGAGCCGGTCACGTTCAGCACCGTCATGCTGGTCTCGAACTTGCGGCCTTCCTTGAAGATCTCGAATTCCTTTTGCAGCGCGACCATCTCCTGTAGGCCCTGGTTCCCTGCTCCCAGATTGGGAGCGAAGCGCAGGTTCAGCTTCTCCTGCAAGCTGCCCACGTAGATGTCATGTTCCTTCATGAAAGCGCCCATTTGCGTACCCCCTCCAGTTGAATGTGAAAGCCCTTGCACGTAATAGTTTGTGCAAGACCGAATCCAAGTGTAGGCAGAACTCGCAGATCTGTATAGACAAGCTGCGCGCTCGACGCAAGGCAATAATCGCTCGTGCGCACCGAATTCAGTCTGCGTCCGTCCTTGTCGGCGCTTGGGGCTTCGATCGAGCTACCCCCAGACGCTTCGCTTGCGCTCGTGCTGCCTCGCGCTATCGGCACCAGGGGACCGGAGGCGACGAGAAGGGTCCTGCCCGTCGTCCTGGCTGCGTTGACGGGGCACACGCCGGCGTCGATCAGGATCGAAAAAGACGCGCGGGGTAAGCCCAGGCTGGTGGGCGGCGGCGTGGCGTTCAATATCTCCCATTCGCGCGGCTTTTCGCTGTTGGCGTTTTCTCGTGCGGGAGAGATCGGCTGCGACATCGAGGATCGATTCGCCAACGGGGACGTGATGGGGCTTTGCCAGTCCGTGCTCCACGCGTCGGAGCTACAAGCCATGGAGCGGCTCGCGCTCGATGAGCGGCAGGATGCGTTCAGGCGCTACTGGGTCCGCAAGGAAGCGGTTCTCAAAGCGGCGGGCTCGGGCTTCCTGCGCGACCCGCGCCAAGTTGCCACAGGCCTCGAAGAGCTGCATCCCGACTGGATGGGGGAAGCGGGGCCGCGGTTCATCCTTCACAACCAACTCATCGACAAGGGTTGCTTTGCCGCGGTCGCCAGCATGGATGCCGCCTGCCGCTGGCATCTGTTCCAAGGCTGACCCCCTCAGGAGGCGTGCGCTGCCAGCTCCTCCATCTCCCGCACGCGTTCGTAGGTTGGCGCGAAATCCGGTGCGGTCTTTTCGAACAGTTCCCGAAAGCTGTCGATGATGAAGTAGGTCTGCTGGAAGGTGTCGATCTTGTAGCGCGTTCGCATCACGCGCTCGATATCCAGCGGCAGGCGCTGCGGCTCGGGGCTTCCCACTGCGTAACGCAACTCGCCGGGCGAACTCAGGACGCCGGCGCCATAGGCGCGCAGCCCGTCCTCCTGGCGAATCAAGCCGAACTCGATCGTGTACCAGTACAAGCGGCTCAGAAGCTCGCAGGCGCCCAGCCCATGTGCCTTGAGGCCTCCCTTGCCGTACTGCTGCATGTGGTCGGCGAAGACCGGATTGAACAGCAGCGGCACATGGCCGAACAGGTCGTGGAAGACATCGGGCTCGACGATGTAGTCGAACTCGTCGGGCTTGCGAATCCAGTCCGTCACAGGGAACTTGCGGTTCGCGAGCAGCGTGAAGAACGGTACTTCCGGAATCAGCCCGGGCACACCGACAATCTCCCAGCCCGTTGCCTTGTGCAGGCGCTCGTTGATCTGCTCGAAACGTGGGATGTGATGGCTCGGGCCGAGCGAGGGCAGGGCATCCTGGAAGACGTCACAAGCCCGGCCGGGCAGCAGCGCCGCCTGGCGCTCGTACAGCCGGCGCCAGGTGTCATGGTCGGCGTCCGTGTAGGCGGCGTAATGCTGCGGGCAGGTGTAGTCGGATTGCGCGCGCGAGTAGTCGCCTCGCGGCGGGCGCTCGCTGGCGCCATAGACGACGGGATCGACAGCCATCAGTTCTTCTTCGATTCGAGCACGCCGCGGCGCATCTGGTCCAGTTCCATCGTCTCGAAGAGCGCCTTGAAGTTACCTTCGCCGAAGCCTTCGTTGCCCTTGCGCTGGATGAACTCGAAAAAGATCGGTCCCAACTGGTTCTCGCTGAAGATCTGCAGCAACAGTTCTTCCGGCTTGCCATCGACGAGGATGTTGCGCTGTTGCAGCTCCGCGATGTTCTCCCGCAGCCCAGGAATCCGCTGGGGCAGCAGCTCGTAGTACGTCTCGCTGGTGGTGAGCAGCTTCACGCCGCTCATTTGCAAGGCGTCTACGGTTTCGTAGAGGTTGGCCGAGCCCATCGCGATGTGCTGGATGCCCTCGCCATGGTAGCGGTCCAGGTACTCCTGGATCTGGCCAGCCTTCTCGTTGCCCTCCTCGTTGATCGGTATGCGGATCTTGCCGCAGGGGCTGGTCATCGCCTTGCTCTTGACGCCCGTGGCTTGGCCTTCGATGTCGAAGTAGCGCACCTCGCGGAAGTTGAACAGGCGTTCGTAGAAGCCCGCCCATTCCTCCATGCGTCCGCGGTGCACGTTGTGCGTCAGGTGATCGATGTAGGTCAGGCCGTGGCCCGCCGGGTTGAGCTCGGCTCCGGGCAGCGGCTCGAAGTCCACGTCGAAGAAGCCGATGTTGCCGATATCGCCTTCCTTCGCCCCGTTCTTGCCGCGCCAGCGGTCGATGAAGTAGATGATCGAGTCGCCGATACCCTTGATGGCCGGGATGTTCAATTCGCCCGGCCCGGCCTGGCCAGCGTAGCCCCAGGCGCCCAGCGAGATGGCGCGCTCATAGGCGGCCTTCGCATCCTTGACGCGAAACGCGATGGCGCACACGCTCGGCCCGTGCAGCCGCGCGAAGCGCTGCGCGAACGAGTCCGGCTCCGCGTTGATGATGAAATTGATGCCGCCCTGGCGGTACAGCAGGACGTTCTTGTGGCGGTGCTTGGCAATGGGCTTGAAGCCCATGCGCTCGAAAAGTTCGCCCATCGCTTTGGGATCGGGCGCAGCGTACTCGATGAATTCGAAGCCGTCGGTGCCCATGGGGTTTTCCCACGCGGCGGCTTCGGTGGTCAAGGATTGCGGCAGTGCTCGGTTCATGGGGTTCTCCAGCGAGGCATAAAACAACTAGCCACTGTACGGGGGCGGTCGGTCAACTTTCGGGCGTAGTGTGGCGATAGTTTCCCCTTTTACGCAATAATCGTGTGCCATGAATCAGCTGCATGCACTCGACAAGCTCGACAAGGCCATCCTGCGCTCCCTGCAGCAAAACGGCCGGGAAACCTATGACGTCATCGGCGAGCAGGTCGGCCTCTCGTCCAGCGCGGTGTTGCGTCGGGTCAAGCGCCTGGAGGAAGCCGGCGTGATCGACCGTTACGTGGCCCTCGTCAAACCGGAGGCCGTGGGATTGGGGCTGACCGCCTACCTCAACGTTCGGCTGGAAAAGCACACCGAGACGCACAAGCGCAATCCTATGGACGTTTTCCGCGTGAGCGTCCAGACCTGGCCAGAAGTCGTCGAGTGCGCCTCACTCACCGGCGAAATGGATTACCTGCTTCGGGTGGTGGTGCAGGACATGGCGCACTACAGCCGTTTCATCATGGACACGCTGCTCAAGCACCCCAGCGTGCAGGACTGCAAGACCAGCTTCGTGCTCGACCGGGTGAAGGCCACAACAGCCCTTCCCGTATAGGCCAAAGGCCTTAGTTGCTTCGAATATCGAAGCGTTTAACCCTTCCTCGGCCTAATGATATCTTCCACTAACGGCTGTTTAGGTAGAACTACCTGACCTGTGGTTTTCAGACTTATACGACTTGGGTTACTGAGGGAAAGCCCTTAAATTGAAGGCATGACTGAAAACCCTGAAGTCAGCAAACACTCCGTGGTGGTGCCGATCCGATCGATCGGCCCCGGCCATCGTGAGCGCATCGCTGCCCACCTGATGGGGCTGGACGAGCACGACCGTTATCTTCGCTTCGGATATTCCGCCACGGATGAGCAGATCGAGCGCTACGTCGACGGCCTCAACTTCGATCGCGACGACATCTTCGGCATCTACAACCGCAAGCTCGAACTGATCGCTATGGCGCACCTCGCCTTCTCGAGCGACCCCGAGCATGTGGAGTGCGCCGAGTTCGGCGTGTCCGTTCTGAAGAAGGCGCGGGGCCGGGGCTACGGCTCGCGCCTGTTCGAGCGCGCCGTCATGCATGCGCGCAACGAAGGCATCGAGCTGCTCTTCATCCACGCGCTCACCGAAAACACCGCCATGATCAAGATCGCCCGCAATGCCGGCGCCGCAATCGAGCGGATCGGATCCGAGACCGACGCCTACCTGCGCCTGCCGCCGGCCACGCTCGACAGCCGGATGAGCGAGCTGCTGGAAGAGCAGCTGGCGCAAACCGACTATCGGCTGAAAGCCCAAGCCAAGAGCTTCTGGGACTTCCTCACCGGCGTGCAGGAAGTGCGCCGGGGCGTGCAGGACGCCCGCCACAAGTCTGGCGGCTGAGCACGCGCGGCGGCGCTCCCTCGGGGGCAGCCGGCCTTTTCCGCTATCCTATCGGTCCCCCCACTACCGCACGTCCTGCATCCCAAGGCTGTGTCCGACCCGCACCCTGCGCGCGCTTCCGAAAAGGAAGACAAGCGCACTTTCCTGCAAAAGATCGCTGAGTTCATCCACCCAGGACCGGACTCCCGGGCCGAGCTGATCGAGACGCTCGCCGACGCCGAGGACAACGACATCATCGGAGCCGAATCCCGGGTCATGCTCGAAGGCGTGATCCGGATGGCCGACCTGACGGCCGGCGACGTGATGGTCGCGGCGCCCCGGATGGACATGCTCAACATCGACTCGCCGCACGACGAGATCCTGGGACTTGTCATCGACACCGCCCACTCACGCTTTCCCGTGTATGAAGGCGATCGCGAGAACATCATCGGCATCCTGCTCGCCAAGGACCTGCTCAAGCTTCAGCGCGCTCCCGAACTGAACATCCGCGCGCTACTGCGCCCGCCGGTGTTCATACCGGAAACCAAGGGCCTGAACGACTTGCTGCGTGAGTTCCGCGGCACGCGCAACCACCTGGCCATCGTGGTCGACGAGTTCGGCCGAATCGCCGGGCTCGTCACCATTGAAGACGTGCTTGAGCAGATCGTCGGCGAGATCGAGGACGAGTTCGACATCGAAGACAACGAGGGCGATATCTTCGGCCTGGCCGACCGCACCTACCGGGTGAGCGGCGACACCGCCATCGAACGTGTCAGCGAAGCCTTCGGCGTCACGCTATCGCCCACCGACGCAGAGCAGGATTTCGACACCATCGGCGGCCTCATCGCGCACGAGATGGGCCATGTGCCCAAGCGCGGGGAGCACTTCACGCTGGCCGGCCTCAACTTCGTGGTTCTGCACACCAAGGGCGGGGCCGTGCGTTGGTTCAAGGTGTCGCCAAATACATGAGCTCCCCCCCGAAGCGGCCTGCGGCCGCCTCCCCCCCAGGGGGGCGCCACCAGCGGCCCGGCGAAGCCGGTTCCGCGGTGGCCCGCGACTGATGCTTGCTTTCGCGCTGGCGTTCGTCGCCGGCTTGCTCCAGGCCGCGTCCATCGCGGCGCCTTGGAACGGTGAGCCGCAATGGTGGCTGCAACTGCTGTCGCTCGCCGCGCTCGCCTGGGCGGTGCAGCAGGCGCCCTCGTGGAAGCAGGCCGGGTTGCTGGGCTGGTTGTTTGGGACGGCATGGCTTTGCGGCACGTTCTGGTGGCTGTATATCTCCATGCACGTCTACGGCGGGCTGGCATCGGTGCTGGCTGCCATCGCGGTGCTGGGGCTCGCCGCTTTCCTTTCCACGTATTACGCAGCGGCGTGCGCAATTTTCAAGAGGCTGGACGGGCACAGCGGGATCCTGCGCGTGTTGCTCTTCGCGGCGTTGTGGACGTTCGCCGAACTGGCGCGCGTGACCTGGTTCACTGGCTTCCCCTGGGGCGCCGGCGGCTACGCGCATGTGGATGGCCCGCTGTCCGTGCTCGCGCCCTGGGTGGGCGTGCACGGCATCGGCCTGGCCGCGGCGGTGCTGGCGTTCGGGCTCTCTTTGCTGGGCCGGCGCGAGACGCTACGCTCCTGGCGCTACTGGCTGGCGATGGGGGGCGCGGCGGGGGTGCTGGCCGCCTGCAACATGGCATCCGTGCCCCGCAAGAACGAAACGACGCAGCCACGCCTTCCGGTCGCGTTGCTCCAGGGCAATATCCCCCAGGACGAAAAGTTCGAAGGCGGCACCGGCATTCCAATCGCCCTGGAGTGGTACGGCCGGCAGATGCAGGCGAGCACGGCCGCACTCGTGGTGCTGCCCGAAACCGCCATCCCGGTCCTGCCGCAGCAATTGCCCGCCGGCTATTTCGACGCCATGCGCCAGCGCTTCGCAACGGGTGCGCAGGCCGCCCTTGTCGGCATCCCGCTGGGCAGCTTCGAGGAGGGCTATACCAACTCCGTGATCGGCCTCAAGCCCGGCGCGCCGACCTATCGGTTCGACAAGCACCACCTCGTGCCCTTTGGCGAATTCATCCCGCCGCTGTTCAAGTGGTTCACGCGGATGATGAACATTCCCCTGGGTGACTTCAACCGCGGGCGCATCGGCCAGCCGGCCTTCGAGTGGCAGGGCCAGCGGATCGCCCCCAACATCTGCTACGAGGACTTGTTCGGCGAGGAGCTCGCCGCGGGCTTCGCCAACCCGGCTTCGGCACCGACGATTTTCGTCAACGTCAGCAACATTGCCTGGTTCGGCAACTCGGTCGCCATCGACCAGCACCTGCAGATCAGCCGGATGCGCACTCTGGAATTCGAGCGCCCGATGATCCGTGCCACCAACACGGGGGCCACGGTGATCATCGACCACCGAGGCCGCGTGACCCATTCCCTGCCGCGCCACACTCGCGGAGTGCTTGCCGGCGAAGTCGAGGGGCGCAGCACCATCACGCCCTACGCCTGGTGGGTGTCGCGGCTGGGGCTTTGGCCGTTCTGGCTTGCCGCGCTGGCTGTCGTCGCAGCCGCGGCCTGGCGCCGAAAGAGGGCGGTTGGGGTGGTGTGAGACTCGCGGGCCCGTAAAATCAGCGGTTTCCCTCGTGCGCGGCCCCATGTTGACCTTCCAGCAAATCATCCTGAAATTGCAGTCCTACTGGGACGGGCAGGGCTGCGCCCTGCTCCAGCCCTACGACATGGAGGTCGGGGCCGGCACCTCGCACACGGCCACCTTTCTGCGCGCCCTGGGCCCGGAGCCCTGGAAAGCGGCGTACGTCCAGCCCAGCCGCCGCCCTAAGGACGGCCGCTATGGCGAGAACCCCAATCGACTTCAGCATTACTACCAATACCAGGTGGTGCTCAAGCCCGCGCCCTCGAACATCCTGGAGCTGTACCTCGGATCGCTGCAGGCCCTGGGCTTCGACCTGAAGAAAAACGACATCCGCTTCGTCGAAGACGATTGGGAGAACCCCACGCTCGGCGCCTGGGGACTGGGCTGGGAAGTCTGGCTCAACGGCATGGAAGTCACCCAGTTCACCTACTTCCAGCAGGTCGGCGGCATCGACTGCAAGCCGATCACCGGCGAGATCACCTACGGCCTGGAGCGCCTGGCCATGT
>Ga0255338_1002908_pt1 | contig 22628 bp, 20 predicted proteins | sample MeOH1_35cm_T4_19_FD_203715 | JGI IMG/M metagenome (GOLD analysis project Ga0255338, IMG submission 203715) | Sandy soil microbial communities from University of British Columbia, Vancouver, Canada - MeOH1_35cm_T4_195 | ecosystem: Engineered > Artificial ecosystem > Sand microcosm > Unclassified ...
TTGGCATGTGTGCACTTGTTGCGTTAAGTGCACACCATCCTTCGGCGGGCACGATCAGCGATCGTGCTCATACAGTGGTTCGGTTTCTAGAGGGCCTCGGCCGCACGCTTACCCAATATGTGTGGGAACACTGGAAGTTCAACGCGGACCAGCGAATCAAAGCGTTCAACTTCTTCGTTGTCTTTTCAATCTTCGCTGACGGTGGCGCCTTTGCTGCCATCGAAAAGGGTGCACACCCACTCGTTCTCACCGCGATAGGCCTGCTCGTTGTCGCCTTGGCGGCAGCCTTTTGGATAATCGACGTACGAAGCGAGCGCCTGATTCGCCTATCTGAGCCAGGGCTGCTGGCATTTGAAGAAGGTCTTAATGAAGTCTCCAGAATCTTCCATGCTGATCAAAGGAAGCGAAAGAGCTTCGTCAGGTACAAGCACTCATTTCGCGCCCTGTTCTTCATTCAACTGCTCTTCGGCCTCGCAGTCTTCCTCCTCGGTGCACTCACCTCAATTGAGGCCCTGCCTCGTAACGTGCTCGCACCCTCATCCTTGCAGGAACAACGACTGCCAGCACTGAGCGCACCTTCGCCAAGTCAGAAGCAGTAAATGTCCGCTTCCGGCCAAGAAAAGTCGTGGCAATCTCGACTCACGAAGCGCTTCGCGCGTTGCCGCGGCCGCCCATTGGGGACTGCGCCCTTCGCTGTTTGTCCTGGAACTCTCCAACCCTCTGAATCTCGCCTTCCCGCCCAGCCGAGGCTGCGCTTGCCTAAGACGCAGTCCTCGCCTGGGTCGGCGCGCGAGCTTCCCCCTGCTGGCAAATGTGGCTTCGACCCTGTCTGCTGCCTCAGGCTCATGCAGTCCAGCGAGGCGGTGAGTCCAGAAGGCAGCGAGTTCCCGCAAGACATCCTTCTTGCGCGACTTAGCCATCCCAGCGAGCCGCACGGGTGCCACACCTTTGTTCATGGTGGACGGCGACTTGTGCGCGGGCACGCTGGTGGAAGTGATGCCGCAGTACCGGTCGTACGAGCTGGGGGTCTATGCGGTGTACCCCTCGCGCAAGCACCTGCTGCCCAAGGTGCGGCTGCTGATCGATTACCTGGCCGCTGCGTTGCAGCGGGATGGGCGGTGAGGCCTGGGCATGGCGAAGCCGTGGTGGAGCTGGCCGGGCGGCCGTTTCGTATCCGCCGCGAGTTCCTTGTGGACGTGTCGGAGCAGAACCTGTCATGCCTCGAACACAAGACTCAGAGGTGAAAAAAGGAGATGAGTCGCGCGCCAAGGCTCCATGGGCACCGATTTCAGGGCTGACGATAATCCCACGCATGGAAAACGATCGGGGCACCGTAGAGCGCGCGCTGAGGCTTATCACCTACGTGGCGTCCGTCAACGGCGATATCAGCATCAAGTCGGTCTCCGAGGAAATGAAGCTCCCGCAGAGCACTGCCCACCGGCTGGTGCAGCAGCTCGTGGCCAGCGGCTTCCTGCAGCGCAAAGGCTCATCGCGCACCTACGAATTCGGGCCCGCAATGTACCGGCTGGGCGCGGTGATCTCCAGCCGCGTCGACATAGTGCAGCTCGCGCGCCCTGCGCTCGAACGTGTGGTAGGGCACACTAACGAGGGCTGTGCCCTCGGCCTCTTTCGCGAACAGGACTGCACCGTGTCGTTCGCCGCGCACATCGAGTCGCCCCTGCCGCTGCGCTACCGCATCGCCTTGCACGAGCCTGTGTCCATCCTCTGGGGCGCCTCGGGGCGCTGCATTCTTGCATTCCAGCCGCCCGAAGTGATCGACAAGCTTGCCCACTCGGTGCCCTCGAAGTCGCCCACCGGAAAGGCACCCATGTCGCGTCGCGAACTGCTGAAGGACCTGGAGGCGATCCGCGCATGCGGCTACGCGGTCAACCAGCGCGGCGAGAAGATCGCGGGCGCGTCGGGCATCTCGGTGCCGATCTTCGGCATCGGTGACAAGGTGCTCGGCTGCCTGTCGATGACGATTCCAGAGTCCCGATATCCGGCGGGGAAGGAGTCGACCTTTGCGCGCCTGCTGATCGACGCGGCTTCGGAAATCCGCGTGCTTTTCACGGGGACGTCTCCGCGATAGCAATTCCACTGAATGGATTTATAGTTCCGTTGATTGACTTCCTCGCGGGGTGCGCCGAGACTTTGCCGACAGTTTGGCAAAGGACGGCTCATGAAGATTCGATCACTGCAGGCCAGTGCCGGTATCGGCGGCTACTACTGGCGCGACCAGGAAGCGATCGCGCGGGGCGCGCAACGCGACGGCTTCCTCTACAAGGGGGAACCCGTCACTCCGGGGTTCGACAAGATCATCCAGGTCAGCTCGACCGTGCTGCTGACCGCGGTGGCCGACGACGGCCGCGAAATTCACGGCGACTGCGCGACCGTCAACCACGCGTTCCGCTCCGGCCGTCAAGGCTTGCCCATTGCAGCGGACCTGATCTCGCAGGCCGAAGGCCCCATCGCCGAGTGGCTAGCGACGTCAGACCTGTCGAAATTCCGTCCGCTGGCCGAGCGGCTGGATGACATCGAGCTGCACGGCCAGCCGCTGCACATGGCCCTTCGCTATGGCGTGTCGCAGGTGCTCTTGCAGGCGGTCGCGGCGCACCGGCGCATCACCATGGCCGAAGTGCTGGCCGACGAATTCGGCCTGAAGCTCGCGCGCAAGGCCGCGCCCCTCCTGGGCTCCTGCGGCGGCAGTTGGTACGAGAACGTGGATAAGGCCATCCTGCGCGAACTGCCGTTCTTTCCGCAGACAGCCATGGTGCGGCTCGATCAGCTCGACGCGTTGCCCGAATACGCAGCTTGGATCGCGAAGCGCGTGCGCGAAATCGGCGCGCCCGGCTACCGCCCCAACCTGCACTTCGACCTGCACGGCCTGCTGAGTCTGCGCGTGAATGACGACATCGATGCCGCCGTCCGCTATCTGACCGACATCGAGAAGGCGTGCAGCGGCTACGACGTGCTGTTCGAAGACCCGCTGGACGCCGGCAACAAGCGCGACCAGATTGCGCTGAACAAGGCCTTGAAAGGCGCCCTCGCCGGCGCGGGCTCGAAGATCCGCCTCATAGCCGACGAGTGGTGCAACACCCGCCAGGACGTCGAGGACTTCGTCGGCAGCGGCTGTTGCGACCTCATCCAGATCAAGATGCCCGACCTCGGCGGCGTTGACAACACCGTGCGCGCCTGCATGACGTGCACCGCCGGCGGCGTGGGCATCTACCTGGGCGGCAGCTGCAACGAGACCGACATCTCCGCGCGCGTGTCCGCGCACCTCGCGCTGGTCGTCGCACCAACCGAGGTCCTCGACAAGCCCGGTCTCGGCCTCGACGAGGGCGTGATGATCGTCACCAACGAAATGACACGCACGATTCGTTCCTACTCGTCGCGCGTGCAAACCCACCAGCTGGAGGTCGCATGAACCGCTATCTCGTTGCATTCGTCAAAGGCGCCGTCGTGGCCGCCATCGGCCTGTCGGCCTTCGCCGCCGCCGCCGCCGCCGCCCAGGACTATCCCACGAAGCCGATCACGCTGGTGATCCCTACCGGCGCGGGGGGCGGTACGGACCTCGTGGCCCGGGTCATGCAGAAGAAGCTGGCGGAGTTGCTCGGCCAGCCCGTCGTCATCGACAACAGGGCCGGCGCTGGCGGCATCGTCGGCAACCAGTTCGTCGCGCGTTCGGCGCCCGACGGCTATACGCTGATGATGTCCAGCAACCAGTTCGCGATCATCTCGGCCGTCAACAAGAACACGCCGTACGATCCCCGCCGCGACTTCCAGCCGGTGGCGTACGTCGGCCTGATCCCGACGGTGGTTGTGGTGAATCCGAAGGTGCCGGTGGGTTCGGTGCCTGAACTCGTGGCCGCGGCGCGCGCGAAGCCGAAAGGTCTGCAGTTCGCATCGGCGGGCAACGGCTCGCCCAACCACCTGTTCGGCGAGCTGTTCAACCGCATGGCCGGCGTGGACGTGCTGCACGTTCCTTACAAGGGCATCGCGCCCGCGCTGACCGACGTCGTTGGCGGCACCGTCTCGATGGCGTTCGCAAGCCTGCCGACGGTGCAGGGCTTCCTGTCGACGGGCCAGCTCAGGGCGATCGCGGTCACCTCAGCCAAGCGCGTGCCGGCCGTGCAGCACCTGCCGGCGCTCGCCGAATCCGTCTCGGGCTACGAAGCCGACATATGGCTTGGCATCTGGGCGGTCGGCAAGACGCCGGGGTCCATCGTGCAGAAGGTGCACGCAGCCGTGACGGGGACACTGCAGGACGCCGAAGTCCGCCGCAAGCTCGGTGAACTCGGCGTGGTGACCTCGCCGATGGCCACGAGCGAATTCGAAGGGCTCGTCAGCGCGGAACTCGCGAAGTGGGCGAAGGTGGTGGACGATTCCAACGGAGCGATCGAGAAGCAATGAGCACGGCCAGCACCACGCTCGGCGTCGGCGGCATCCTGCGCGCCGAACCCGCGGACATCGTTCGCCGCCTCGTCTTCGCTACGAAGGAAGCGGCGCTGCCGGAACACCGCAACCTCTTCGACGCCATGTCGCGTGTGAACCTCGCTCACGTCGTCATGCTGCACGACCGCAACCTGGTGCCGCGCGAAGTGAGCCGCGCGCTGGCATCCTTCCTGCTGGACGTGCAGGAGGGCGGGCCGCAATCGGTTCCGGTGGTGGCGGAGGGCGGCGATCTCTATCCGCAGATCGAGGGTGCCGCGATGCGCCGCCTCGGCGCAGAAGTAGGCGGCTACCTGCAGCTCGGCCGTTCGCGCGGCGACGTAATTCCCGCCGCCATGCGCCTTAAGCTGCGCACGAAGACGCTGCGTTGGTTGGACGCTCTGGGGCGACTGCGCACGGTCGTCCTGGAAGTCGCCGCGCGGCACACCGGCACGATCATGCCGGCTTACACGCACTACCAGCAGTCGCAGGTGATGAGCTTCGCGCACTTTCTGGGGCGCTTCGCGGCCTGGTTCGAAAAGGACCACCAGCGCGGCGTCGAATGCCTGCGCCGCCACGATCAGTCTCCGCTCGGCTCGGCCAACGGCGTCGGCACGAGTATTGGCGTCGACCGCGGCCTCACCGCTCGCCTGCTCGGACACGCGGGGCCGGTCCCGTCGGCCGGCGACGCGGTGTACGCCTGGGACTACATGATTGAGCCGGTGTCGGTGGCATCGCTTTTCTGCAGCAATGCGTCGCGGCTGGCCTGCAATCTGGTCTTGTGGCACACCCGCGAATTCGGCTTCGTCAGCCTGTCCGATGCGTTTGCGACAGCCAGCACCTACCTGCCGCACAAACGCAACCCCGAGCCGCTGGAGACGGTGAAGTATTTCGCCGAAGCCGTGGCCGGGAACCTGGGCACCGTGTACCAGCTCGCCCGCAACGAAGACTGGCCTCACAGCCTGATCAACCACGGTTTTTCGGCCATCAACGGCAGCCTGGACATGTCGGTGGACGCGGCCGACCTGATGGGGGCGCTGTTGTGCGACCTCCAGGTCGACGAGGAGCGCATGCGCGAAGTCGCCACCACGAGCCTCGTCACGTCGTCAGAAGTCGCGAACACGATCGTTCGCCGCAGCGGCCTGCCGTTCCGCGCGGCGCACGAAATCGTCGGCCACGCGGCCCGCACGGCCATCGACCGCGGCGACCACAAGCTGGCGGTGCACGATCTCCGCGCGGCGGCCCGTGAGCTGATGGGGCACGAGCTCGACGTGTCAGACACGGAGCTCGCCGAAGCCTCCGACGGCAACCGCTTCATCGACCGGCTCACTTCCGCCGGCAGCGCTAATCCGCAGCACATGCGCGAGCTGATTGCGGCATGGAACGACAAGCTGGCGACCGATCAGCGAGAACTCGAGGCAATTCGGTCGCGGTGCGCCGAAGCCGACGACGAACTGGTGCGCCGCGCTCGCGCGGTCGCCGCCGCATGACAATGGAGACAGCATGAACCGCAAGACTTTCCTCTCGCTACTTCTCCTGGCGGCGGCGTCGGCCGTGCACGCGCAGCATGCCTGGCCCGCCAAGCCGATCAAGATCATGGTGCCGTATCCGGCGGGCGGCGGGGCCGACCTCCTGGCGCGCGCCCTGTCGCAGCGTCTGGCAGAAGCTCTCGGACAGCCGGTGTTGGTAGAAAACCGCGCCGGGGCCAATGGTGCTATTGGCACCGACGCGGTCGCCAAGGCCGCGCCCGACGGATACACGCTGCTGCTCGGCAACGTCGGGCCGAACGCCATCGCCCAGGCGCTGTACCCAAAGCTGCCGTACCACTGCGTGAAGGACTTCGCGCCCATCGGCCAGATCGGCACCACGGCGCACGTGCTGGCGGTGCATCCGTCGGTGCCGGCAAAGAACGTGCAGGAACTGATCGCCCTCGCGAAGTCGTCGCCGGGAAAGCTGGCCTATGCATCCACCGGCATCGGCGGCTCGCCGCACCTGGCCGCCGAACTGTTCGACCTGATGGCGGGGGTGAAGATGCACCACGTGCCGTACAAGGGAGCCACGCCGGCCAATGCCGACCTGATCGGCGGCCAAGTCGCGCTGTCGTTCAACACGCTGCCGCCGCTGCTGGCGCAGGTGAAGGCCGGTAAGGTGAGGGCGCTTGCCGTGACGACGGCCAGACGTGCCCATACGATGCCCGACCTGCCCACCATCGCGGAAAGCGCCCTGCCGGGGTACGACGTGAGCACGTGGTACGGGCTGCTCGCGCCTGCGGCCACGCCGCGCGAGATCGTCCTGCGCGTCAACACCGAGCTGAACCGCATCGTCCAGGACCCGGAGATGAAGGCGCAACTCGCCGCCAAGGGCTTCGAGGTCGAAAGTGGCACGCCGGAACAGTTCGGGAGCCTGATCTCCACGGAAGTCGAGAAGTGGACGAAGGTGGTGAAGGCGGCCAATGTGCGCATCGAGGAATGACGTGGCGGTCGTCGGCGCCACGAGTGCACTCGCAGCGCAGCTGTTGCGTGGGCGCGGCGAACCGCTGCCGCGCGAGGTGGCCGAGGTCGCGCGCGCCTGCGTGCTCGACACACTCGGCGTTGGCCTGCTCGGCTGCCGCGAGCCGCTCGTCGAGAAGCTCGACGACATCGCGGCCGAACACGGGAGCGCGGCGCAATGCACCGTCTGGGGCCGTAGCACCAGGCGGTCGCTAGCCGATGCAGCACTGCTGAACGCGAGCGCCGCGCATGCGCTGGACTACGATGACATGCACATCGGCGCCGCCATGCACCCGAGCGCGCCCGTTCTCGCAGCCGGCCTCGCCATGGCGCAGGTTCGGGCTACTTCCGGCGGGGACCTGCTGCGCGCCATGGTCCTCGGGCTCGAGGCCGAGCTGCGCATCGGCGAGTGCATCAACCCTTCGCACTACAGGCGCGGCTGGCATGCGACCGGCACCCTGGGACATTTCGGCGCGGCCGCCGCGGCTGGCACGCTGCTCGCGCTGGACGCCGTGCAGATGGAAGGCGCGCTCGGTCTCGCCGCGACGCAGTCCTGCGGACTCAAGCAGACATTCGGCAGCATGGCCAAGCCCTTTCACGCGGGCCACGCCGCGCGTGACGGCGTGATGGCGGCGGTGCTGGCGGCACGGGGCTTCACGTGCGGGAGCGAAATGCTGGAGGGGCCGCACGGCTATGGCGCCGCGATGTCGGCCGAGCCGGACTGGAGCGGCCTCGTGCGCGACTGGGGCGAGCGTTGGGCGCTGTCGGACATCCTTTTCAAGCCGCATGCGTCGTCGTTCTGTACCCAGGCGCTGATCGAGGGTGTGATCCGGCTTCGCGGGAGCGAGTCGCCCGCCTCCGGCGTCCTGCAGGCGATTCGCGCGTCCGTCAGCGGCACCTCGATGCGCAATGCCACCATCGTGCGGCCTGCCACCGGCATGGAGGCGAAGTTCAGCCTGTCGTTTGCCGCAGCGCACGCTTGGGTGTACGGCCGGGCCGAACACGACGATTTCACCGACGACCGGGTGGCCGAGCACCCGCTGAACGCGGTTCGCGAGAAGGTCGCGGTCACCGCCGGCCCCGGCGTCGCGTGGCCGGAAGCAGTCGTCGAGATCGACTTCGCGGGCGGCACGACGAAGCGCGTGCACGTGGACCTGGCGCGCGAGATGGACACCGCACCGAAGAAGTGGGCAGTGGCGGTTCACAAGTTCCGGAAGATCGCGCCCAGCGTGATGGGAGCAGCTCGCGCCGAAAGGATCATCGAGGTGGTCCAGACCATCGATGAAGCTGATTCCGTGGACGACCTGCTGGCGCTCCTTGCTGGGACGCCGGGCCAGGGCTGACGCGGTCGGGCGCGTGCGGCGGTGGCCAGCATCGGCGGCGGGATCTGCCGCATCGGGCTCTAGGTTTGCACGTTGTGGGCGCCCCTGCCCGAACGCAGCAAATCGGCTGCAGACGGCCGCAGCGCCAGGCTGTGGGCGCGGCGCAGGATCACGAAGGCTGGCCACCATGCAGGCCGACATCCACTTCGAGCAGGAGACATAATGAAGACCGAAATCCCCCATCCTGCAGGACACCAGGAAACGCGCGAGGCGCTGCGCGCGATGTGCGGCCGCTACGACTCCGCCGACTGGCAGAAGGTCGACACCGACCGCGGCTATCCCGAGGGGTTTGTGGACGCGCTCACCGAAGCTGGCTTGATGGCTGCCCTGTTTCCGTCCGAGTACGGCGGCTGCGGCCTCGGCGTGGCAGAGGGGCCAGTGATCATGCCGGAGAACAACTTCCCCGGCATAAATTCGGGCGTGCTGCACGGGCAGATGTACGTCGCCGAACACATGCTGGGCCTGCCGAGGAGCTTCTGATATGCCGAGACCCCTCGACGGCATCACCGTGGTCTCCCTGGAGCACTCGATCGCAGCCCCGTTCTGTACGCGGCAGCTGGCCGACCTGGGGGCGCGCGTCATCAAGGTAGAGCGTCCCGGGAAAGGGGACTTCGCGCGTGACTACGACCACCGCACCCGGGGCATGGCCTCCCACTTCGTCTGGGTTAACCGCTCGAAGGAAAGTCTGACCCTGGACCTGAAACAGCCGCCAGCGCTGGCCGCGCTGAAGGAACTGGTGGGCAAGGCGGACGTGCTCGTGCAGAACCTGGCGCCTGGCGCCGCGCTGCGCATGGGCCTCGGGTATGCGGAACTGAGCGAGCGGCATCCTGGCCTGGTGGTTTGCGACATCTCGGGCTACGGCAACAACGGCCCTTACCGGGACAAGAAGGCGTACGACCTGCTGGTCCAGAGCGAGGCGGGCTTCCTCTCGATCACGGGCACGCCGCAGCAGCCGTGCAAGGCGGGCAACTCGATCGCCGACATCGCAGCGGGCATGTATGCCTACACCGGCGTGCTCGCCGCGCTGCTGCAGAGGCAGCTGACGGGGCGCGGTTCGCATGTAGACGTCTCGATGCTAGAAGCGCTGGGCGAGTGGATGGGTTTCCCGATGTACTACGCTTACGAGGGTCAGGAGCCGCCGGCGCGGAACGGCGCCTCGCACGCGACGATCTATCCATACGGCCCCTTCCAGGCGGGCGACGGCAAGACGGTGATGCTGGGCCTGCAGAACGAGCGCGAATGGAAGTCGTTCTGCGACACGGTGCTGCTGCAGCCGCATCTGGCCACCGACCCGCGCTTCGACACGAATGCGAAACGCAGCGAGCGCCGCATCGAGCTGGAGCGCATCGTCCTGCAGGCTTTCGGGCAGCTCGACGCGGATCAGGTGACCGCCCGCCTCGAGCAGGCGCAGATTGCCAGTGCCCACGTCAATACTGTCGGCGAGCTGTGGAACCACCCGCAGCTGAAGGCGCGGCACCGCTTCCGCAAGATCGACTCGCCGGCCGGTGAGGTGACGGCGTTGCTGCCGCCCGGCGCGAACAACGGCTTCGATTACCGCATGGATGCCATCCCTGCCGTGGGCCAGCACAGCGACGCGATCCTGCGCGAGCTGGGGCGCAGCGCCGCGGACATCGCGGCGCTGCGCCAAGCGGGGGCGATCTGACATAGAGGCAGCATCGCATGTGCGTGCATCTTCCTGTTCGTTCCCGCTTCGCTTGCGGAGGTACCGCTCCCGGACGGTAAACCCTTCGTGGGAAGCGTGTCATCGCTGAAACGTGAGTCGCCGCTGGGGCCGTAGGCCGCGGGTCGCAAGCCCGGCGGAACAATGGCCACTCACCGGCCAGGAGCTGCCTTCACCGCCCAGTGCCTTCAGCCGGCAGTGCTCGAATCCATTTTGGGCTAGCTAAAAAACGACCGCCGGACTGGCAGGTCGTGCCTCATCGGTTCGGCGCCACTGCCAGCCTTCGATGGATCCCGGACATGGTCGATCCCGAGTCCCCTGGCTCTTGTGCCGCCCCGACCATTCCGACTCGCTTTGGCACGGGCAGTGCGGAGGCACTTACCTCGAATCCAGTCGAGCCATTTCACCTCCTGCGCGATCCTGCTGCCCTCCCCAGACAACGCGTGGCATGGCGGGCACCGCGCGGAACAAGCCTCGCGCTCAGTGCGGAGATTCGTCCTGCACGAATCGCATGATCTTCCTGCCGTCAGGGATGACGATGCGCCGCCGATGCCTTTCGATGAGGCCGCGTTCCTCGAAGAGCTTCAGGGAAAGCACGACCCAGGTCCGGCTCACGCCTACCATGCGTGCCAAATCCTCCTGGGTGATGCCGTCGATCTGGGTTTGGCGTTCGCTGCCAGCCTTTTCACCGGCGAGCGCGATCAGGATCCGGGCCAGCCGCAAGCGCGCCGGCTCCACCACCAACGCCTCCGTGCGGGCGAAGCTCTCCATGGCCGTCGTCGCCAGCAGCCGCGCTACCCCGGCGCCGAGACCGGGCAACGTGTGCATCAGCTCGAGGAACACGTGGGCAGGCATCACCTGCAAGGTGCAGTGGTCGATCGTCTCCGCGCTGGTGTCTCGGCTCCTGCGTGCGACCAGGGCCGCCAGACCGACGGTGGTGCCGCCGACGCAAACGGCATGGGTGAAGGTCTGGCCTTGCTCCGAGGTCTGGTAAACCCTGACGCGGCCGCTTTCAACGACCACGAGCCGGTCGCTGGCCTCGCCCTGCCGGAACACCTGCGTATTCGCCGGCAGCACGACCCGGCTCATGCGTTCCGTCAGGGCGGAACGATCCCCAGCCCCCAGCTCTCCCAGGACCATGTGCCATTTCGGTGCCGCCGTGTAGCCGGAATCGGTCGGAGCCATGCCGCGAATTTAAACCCTCGAACGCTCAGTTGTTAGCAGATGCGCGCGCCTTCCGCTCCCTAGACTGCCTCCGAACAGAAGGAGACACGATGGCGAGCGAGTTGAAGACAACATTCCGAATTGGCGGCTTCGGCATGGTGGAGGGCATTGGCGGGTTTTGGATCGCCGACCAGGAGGCCGTGCAGGCCGGAGCGCAGACCGATGGCTTCTTCTTCAAGGGGGCGACCAGCAGTCCTCTCTTCGAGGCGATTCGCACGCCCAGCGTGGCGTATTGCATCGCGCTGCGATTGCAGGATGGGCAGCGCGCCTATGGTGACTGCATGACGGTGGCGAACCTGGGCCTTGGCGGTCGGCCGAACCCACTGCGATCGGACGCGCTGCCAGCCATTCGTCGCAGGCTGCACGAGCGCCTTGAAGGCGCCACCTTCCATGGCTTTCGGGACGCGTGCCGGATGTTGGACGACTGGTCCGACGACCTGGGCGGCCGCCCTGTGGCCTATGGCCTGTCGCAGGCGTTCTTGAACGCGGCAGCGCTTTCCAGCGGCATGACGCCCGCCGACGTGCTTCGGCATGAATACGGCATCCATCGCGTCTACGATCGCCCGGGTTTCGCCGCGTCGTGTGGCCCCGACTGGTACAAGAACGCCGACAAGGCCATTGCGCGCCGCGTCGCGATGCTGCCGCACGCCGCGATGCAGACAGCGGACGAATGCCGCAAGCTGCCGGACTACTGCAGTTGGATCGTGCAGCGTATCGGTGAACTCGGTGGCACAGGCTACCGCCCGGACCTCCACTTCGACTTTCATGCGTCGCTCGGGCGCATGTTGGACAACGACGAGGACAAGGTCATCGACTACCTGGCCGACGTCGTTCGACGCGCGGCGGGCCATCAAGTCTATTTCGAGGATCCGTTGTTCGCGCGGAGCGCGCCCGAGGCAGCCGAGCGTGCTGCCCGCCTGCGCCGGCGCTTCGAGGCGAGCGGCCTGGACTGCCGGCTGATCGCCGACGAATGGGCCAACGCGCCCGGCGAGATGGAGCTCTTCACGCGCGACCAGGCGGTCCACGGCATCCAGATCAAGGTGCCCGACAACGGTTCGCTCACCACCACCATCGAAGGCCTGCGGCTGTGCCAGAGGGACGGGGTGCTGGCTTACTTGGGTGGTAGCTGCAATGAAACGGACATCTCCGTACGCACCACGGTGCATGTCGGGCTTGCGTTCGGGGCTTGGCGCCTTTTCACCAAGCCGGGACTGGGCGTCGACGAGGGCCTGATGATCCTCACGAACGAACTCAACCGGGCCGAAGCCGGCCTTTGACATCGCAGGAGACAAACATGCGTCAATCCAATCGAATTCTGGCGGCCGTCGTGCTGGCCTGGGCCACCGCGGCTTCCGCGCAGGCACCGTACCCCACACAGCGGATCACGTTCGTCGTGCCCTTCCCGCCAGGTGCTGCCACGGACATCATGGCCCGCACGGTCGCCAAGAAGCTGTCGGAGAACTGGGGCCAGCCGGTGATCGTCGAGAACAAGGCTGGTGCCACGGGGGGCATCGGCTCCCAGTTCGTCGCAAGGTCCGCGCCTGACGGCTACACGCTGCTCATCGCCACCACGAGCAGCCACACGATGGGTCCGCAGATGATGAAGACCCCGATGTTCGATTCGGTCAAGGACTTCAAACCGGTCAGCCTGATCGCCTGGGCGCCGAACGTGCTGGTGGTCAATCCAAAGGTCCCGGTCAACACGGTCGGCGAACTGGTGCAGCTCGCGAAGTCGCAACCGGGCAAGCTGAACTACGCCTCGTCCGGCAACGGCAGCTCCATCCACATCGCGGGTGCGATGTTCGAGAAGCAGGCCGGCGTGCAGATGAAGCATGTGCCCTATCGTGGCGCCGGCCCCGCCCTGGCCGACGTGCTGGGCGGCCAGGTCGACCTGATGTTTGACACTGTTGCACAGTCGCTGCCGCACATCAAGGCAGGCAAGCTCAAGGCCCTGGGCGTCACCACCACGCGGCGTTCCAACTCCCTGCCCGATGTGCCGACCATCGCCGAGTCGGGCCTGCCCGGATACGACATGTCTGCGTGGCTTGGCATGGTGGCCCCGGCCGGCACGCCCGATGCCGTCGTGCAGAAGCTCCAGGCCGAGATCGCCCGCATCGTCAAGTCGCCGGATGTCGTGGAAGCCCTGCGCCCGCAGGGCTTGGAACTGGTCGGCACGAGCTCCAAGGAGTTCGATGCGCTGATCCGGAAGGAGCTGGACGTCTACGGCAAGACCTTCAAGGAGGCGGGCATCGCCCAGGACTGACATGCGGGAGAAGGTGATCGGGGCCGTCCCGCAGGGATTGACGCGACGGCTGGTGCAGCGGTGCATGCAGGCGCGCCATGACGAGCTGCCCGCCGACGTGCGGGCCGTCGCGGCGCAGTGCGTGCTGGACTGGCTCGGCGTCAGCCTCGCCGCCGTCGGGGAGGCGCCACCGCGGATCCTGCTGGAGGAACTCGCCTCGCGGGCTGGTGCGCCGGAAGCGATGGCCATCGGGAGCGCGCTGCGCCTGCCCGCTGCGAGCGCCGCCGAATACAACGGCACCCTCGGCCACACGCTGGACTACGATGACGTCAACTTGGCAATCACTGGCCATGCGAGTGCCGTGCTGCTGCCGGCCCTGGTGGCACTCGCGGAGCAGCAGGGACACGTCAGCGGCGCGAGGCTGCTGGCGGCACTGGTGGCCGGCTGCGAGATGACCTGCCGAATCGGCAAGCTGATCGCGCCGAGCCACTATGAACGCGGCTTCCATTCCACGTCGACGGCCGGCTCTCTGGGCGCCGCACTGGCCTGCTCCCACCTGATCGCATTGTCGGAAGAACAGGCCTGCGTCGCGGTGGGGCTTGCGGCCACGCAGGCGAGCGGAGTCAAGGCCATGTTCGGCAGCATGGGCAAGCCTTGGCACGCCGGTCTGGCGGCACGCAATGGCCTGGTGGCCGCGCGTCTCGCCGCCCGGGGCTTCACCGGCCCCCTGGACATCCTGGAGAACCCGCAGGGTTTCGCCAGTGCCTACAGCGGCGACTTCCGGCAAGACGCCGCTCTCGAGGAGCCGCCGCACGGCTGGCACCTGCGCAGCAGCCTGTTCAAATACCATGCGTCCTGCTACGGCACCAGCGCGTGCATGGAGGCGCTGCGCGATCTCGCACGCACCCATGCCTTCGCGGCGGACGCCGTGGAAAGCGTCGGCGTCGTTGTGCACAGCAGCTCTGCGACGGTGTGCAACATCCAGGAGCCCACCAACGAGACAGAAGCGAAGTTCAGCCTGCGCGCATGTGCCGCGATGACGCTGGCCGGACTGGACACATCGGTCCCGCAGACGTTCAGCACGGAAATCCTGCAGTTGCCACAGGTGCACCGCCTGCTGAAACGGGTGGATGTCGGCTTCAACGCCGATCTTCCGCGCATGGCGAGTAAAGTGCAGGTCGCGCTGAAGGATGGGCGCGTACTTCACTGCTTCCACGATGCCGGTCTGCCTGCTCAGGAGTGGCAGGCGCAGCAAGACAAGGTGGAAGGCAAGTTCCATGCGATCGTAACTCCGCTTTTCGGCGCAGAGTGTGCGCGACGCGTGTCTCTGGCGGTGCGCGGGCTGGCGTCGTCGTCGCTGGATCCCTTGACCGGCGCCTTGCAGGACTGCATCCGCTGAACGTGGCAGGCTGCTCGCCAGGGAGAGACGGCGCTGCGCCACGGCGCATCCTCCCGGTCATCATCTTCTGCCAGGTGGCCGGCACGAGCCTCTGGTTCAGCGGGAACGCGGTGGTCGGGCAATTGCAGGCGCTGGTTGGCGCGACGCCTTCGCTGGCGGGGTGGCTGACGTCGGCAGCGCAACTGGGCTTCGTGGCGGGGACGCTGGCGTTCACCCTGGGGCGTGTCGCCGACCGCGTGTCCCCGCGCCTGCTGTTCACGACGTGTTGCCTGGCGGGCGCCGTGCTCAACCTTGGCATCGTCCTCACGCCTGCGGCGGGCGACGCGGGCGTCGCCGTCCTGCTGCTCCTGCGCGTCGCCACTGGTTTCGTACTGGCCGGCATCTATCCCGTGGGGATGAAGATCGCTTCGGGCTGGTACCGGCACGGGCTGGGCAAGGCTCTGGGCCTTCTAGTGGGAGCACTGGTCCTCGGCACTGCACTCCCGCACGGCATCGTGGCGTTGTTGCACGACATGGCTTGGCAGGCAACGGTGCTCGCGTCCAGCAGTCTGGCGGCGGCCGGTGCAGTCCTGATGCTCGCCTGCGTTCCCGACGGCCCCTATCTGGCGCCGACCGCGGCGGCGGGCGGGTCGAGGCCGCGAGGGCGTCTGTTCGCTAGCCCGCAGGTGCGCGCCAGCGCCCTGGGCTACTTCGGACACATGTGGGAGCTGTATACCTTTTGGACTTTCGTTCCCTTGCTGCTTGCCGCCTATGCGCGTGACGCCGGTGTCGATTTGCCGGTGTCTGCCTGGTCCTTTGCCGTCATCGCGAGCGGCGCGCTGGGCTGCAGCCTCGGCGGTTACTGGAGCCAGCGCGTGGGCAGCGCTGGCGTCGCGTTCGTCCAGCTGGGCCTGTCCGGGCTCTGCTGCCTGCTTCTTCCGATCGCGTTCCACGCGACGCCTTCGTTGTTTCTTGCCATGCTGCTGGTCTGGGGAGTCACCGTGGTCGGCGATTCACCCCAGTTCTCCGCCTTGGCGGCGAGGCACGCACCGCCGCAGGTCATGGGCTCCGTGCTGATGATGATCAATTGCGCCGGCTTCGCGTTGACCATCGCGAGCATCGCCGCCAGCAACTGGGTGCTGCAATACGTGCCGATCCAGTGGCTCTTCCTGATGGTGGCCGCGGGGCCGTTGATGGGGCTTCTGGCCTTCAGGCCGATGCTGCGGGCCGACCGCTCGGCCTGAACAGCGTGTTCGTAAAGGCGGACCCAGTCTTCAGTCCAGCTTTGTCCCGGCAGCCGGAGGACCGACAGGATCGAATCGGCCCGCTTCTTATGGCGCAACCGACCTTCTTGACAGGTATTCCGCCGCCTTCTTCAGGCTTCGGTGTTGGCGATCCGGACGTGCGTGCAGCGGGGCCAGGGGTCCTTAGGCCTGCGTGTAGGCCGTCTAGATGCCGAGCACCGCGACGCGGGTAGGAGCGGATTGATGCCCGCTTGCGCAGAGATCCGGAGGGCTGCGCTGGGTCGGAAGCAGACATGCCCGCTAACGTGCCCATTCCCAAAGCCGCTCGCCGACCGACTTGAGTCAGCGCGAACGTGGCGGTCCGCTCGATCGTCGTCTATTCGCGATACTTCTCGTACTCAGCGAGGTAAGCCGATGATCTCAGTGAGGGAAGCCTGTGTCAGGCGTTTCCGCCAAGCTGCACTACCTGGTGCTCGGCGCCGAAGGCAAAAGGACATTGCTCGGAGCTGCCCGTCCCCCGGTGACGTTGCTCACGTGCAAGGTTGACCGGCGCCCTCGCAACAAGCTCTCTGCCAAGCACGCCAGCGCGCGCTCCCAGGCATCCCGGCTTGCTTCGGGTATGGCGCCCGGTGATCCTCCGGTCCTCACATGGCTACGGGGAACCAGCTGGTGTTGGTGCGTTCGCAGCGCTGCGACGCTTGAGAACCGAGTTCAGCTCGACGCCTATGTCGACCATCAGCTGTTGCATGCGATCATGTTCGTCCCGCAAGAACTCGCGGACATCCATCGAGGAGAAAGACAGCCCCTCGTACGTAAACGACTCGAATGGCAGCGTGAACCTCTCAGGCTTCTTGCCAGTCAGGTCCTCTGTCAACGAGGGACGAACAATGCTGCGATGCTTTGCCGTGTTGCTCAGGGCGTCTAGGCAAGCGAAGCCCGGACCGGAGAAGAGATCAGAGAATAGCTTGCAGAGCATGACCAGCTCTGGATGCCTTCCCATGAGTCGGTGAACAGACGTAGCTGTGATGCCTCGGGGCTTCGGGGCATCAGGTTGCCTGTCGAGAGCCAACGAGTAGTGCAGCATGTGAGCGCAGATGTCAGGCATGGCGTGCAGGCTTTGAATGCATGCCGTCACGTGTGCTCGGATGCGCATCATCATGTCACTGAATTCCTCGTACTGCTCTTGGTCGGCATGCAGATGGAACACTGACCGCGAACCGAGGTTGGTGGCAATGTACTCCGTGAGCAAGTCGTTCACTTCGTGGTAGTGGTACCTGACGTAGTCCGCTCGGTCCTTAAAAGAACGCACGCTCGGGGCAGCAAGGTGGAACCACTGCTGCTTGCCATAGAGCGCCATCACCAAGTCGCGTGTTTCGGTGCTGTTCCAGATCGGTTCCATTTGTTGAGTGTCGCAGTATCTGCGAGTGTTGTACGAAAATTGAAAGAGCGTTGGGTCCCGGAGCCGAAGGCATACATCGTTGCGTGTGAAGCGGTCACTGGACCTCGCAAGCATCCCCGCTTCGGGGGAAACTTGGGTTTCCACTTCAGGAGGCCCGCTTTGCTCACCGACATCTTTGCAGAGAGATACCGAGGGCGTGAGATTTGGAATGTGATTGGGGATAGCGAGAAGCGCCTGCTCGTCCAGGCCTTCCAGCTCATCTCGAAAGAGGTGGTGCCATTCCATTTTGCTGACGGAAAAGTGCGCACAGACAGCGAGGCTAGATGGACGCGAGCTGCTGACCTTCTCATGCGAGAACTTGGATTGCGCGAGCTGGCTCCAGGGGGCTTTTGGAGCAGCTGGGGGAGTACAGGGCAGACGTGGTTCCCACGAAACGTGCACGCCGTCTGTGAAGCGTTCATGCAGGGGGAAGGGAATAAGACCGAGTCGCCCGATCGCTTTATGAAGGAGCGCCTGAGTTTCGTCGAGTTGATCTTTCGAGATCGACATGGCGAGATCCAGCTTGCAAACGCTTCCCTTGATCTGGAGGTCGCCAAAGCACGTGGAGCGGCGCAGCGAAGGGCCTTTCCGGGCAGTGGCATGCGAGTTCCGGGGGATCCGGGCGATGGTCTGATCGCGCGAAACCGCTTGATGAACCAGACCTTTGAACGCCAAACGGAGGAACTGAACGAACGATTCCGCCGCGCTGGGGCCCCACTCCGGTACCACAATGGCTTCATCCAGTTGTCACTGGACGAAGCTGCGGAGGAACAGATAGGCAAGCCGTTCTGGGCGTCTATCCTCGGCGAGGAATGGCAGAACGTACGGCATGACATGTCGGAGGCCATTGACCTTCGGGACACAGACGGCAGGGATCCTGCGTTCTATGCGGCGCGAGCACTTGAGAGCACCATAAAGATCTTGTGCGACAAGTTCGGCTGGACGACTGGTAAGGAGAAGGGCGCCTTCAACTACATTGACAACTTGGCCGGTGCCAAGTTCATCGAGCCCTGGGAAAAGGAGTCACTGCAGATCGTGTTCAGGCATGTGCGAAATCCGCTCGGACACGGGCCGGGTTCCGGTGAGATGCCCGAACTTCGTCCGTGGCAAACGGACTGGGCGATCGAGAGCTGCATGTCGTGGGTCAAGAGCCTCGTAAGGCGACAGAGCTGACCTTGTACGCGAATTCCGTACCGGGCTCTGCTGACACGCCAGCCAGTCCTGCGCATGTCCGCTTCCGGCCAAGCGCGATCGCTTGTCGCGCCGTCGCCCAATGTCGGGTATCGGCAACCGCCGACTGTGGGAAGCGCCAATCTGACCGTCCGCACCCAGTCTGAAGCAGTCATTCATCAGAGCTGCATCTGGCCTGAAAGGATCCACCGGCGCAGTAGCAGCGCGATGTCCGCTTCCGACCCAAAAACGGACATGCCTCTGCAACGATCGAAACCCCTCATCGAAGGTCAACGGCGTGCGGATCGGTTTTCGCGGCGGATGCGGGCAGTCCGAAGACGCGATCGAACCCCCAGGTGAACACGATGGCGTAGACGAAGAAGAAGGCGAGGAGCCCCAGATTGGCGAGGAATGCAGCGGCCGGGGAGATGTCCAGCCAGAGCGACATGACCGGGAGGAGGATGACCACCAGGCCTCCCTCGAACCCGGCCCCGTGCGCGAGCCGCCGCGCGAACGGGCGCTCGCGCACAGCCTGGCGCGACTCCCAGCGTTCGAAGAGCCAGTTGAACGCGTAGTTCCACGTCAGCGCGATGGTGGACAGCACCACGGCCAACCCGAATGTGGACGCTTGCGGCTTGTCGAAGGCAAGGCTCAGCGCGGGCCCCACGAAGGCGATGGCGATCACCTCGTACAAGACGGCTTGAAGAACGCGGCGGGCGATCGGTGACATCATGGGCAAGAAGCGTCTGCCGGGCGCACCCGCGGCGACGCAGCGGCTGGCTGGTTGTGGTGCGGGCAGCATACGGGTGTCGCCCTGAGTGTGCCGCACGGCGGTGGGAAGTCCCGAAGCTCGTGGGTGGTTGTACCGCCACACTGGCGTGCGATCGCCCAACGTGCTGCACCGGGTGCAAGCAGCTCTTGATCGACACAGGCGCCTGCGATCCCGAGTCTGCCGTTGAACTGATCATGCAAAGCGCGAAGTAGAGGCTGCTTCTGGGCCGGAATCGGACTTGGCCCGTAGATTGCCTGCGTCTTAGGAGCGGGTCAGCCTTGTTCTTGCACGTGAGCTCACCGCCCTACCCGGGACCTTTGTCCCACCGCCTTGGTCGCAAGGTCCCTTGTGCCTTGCCCGCAGCCGACACTACGCTTCGGATCGAATCCGGAGCGCGAGTTGAACTACCTCTTGGTCCTGCTACTGATTGGCTTCGTCAGTGCACCGCAAGCGCAGGTGAGGGACGCTTTCAGTCCGTCAGGTGTCATGGTGCTGGTGGACAAGGATGGAACCGCAGTCGGGCCCGTGGTGCCGATGAAGAAGAAATTCTTCTATGACGCCGCCGTGATCGTCAGCGTCAAGGACCTGAGCGTGTTGGTCGGTGTCCTGGGATACAGGGAAGAATTCAAGGCGCTGAATCAGTCGTCGTCCGGCTATGACTGGTCGATGGGGAACCGCGCCTTCACCACGTTGGACTGCAGCGGCCCGGCCTATGTGAGCCTGGATACGTCGGCCGTGCCGGGCGGCGACCGAATCGCAGTCGCCTACCGCGAGGACGAACAGTATCTGTTGGCAGTGGCTGAACCCACCGCCGGAAACCTTGCTGCACGTAACTTCCGCTCGTACCTCGACACCGGTGGTCGGTGTGTTGCGGTCTCGTCCTCGGGCTATTCGGTGCCGGTCCAGTTCACGACGTCGCTGGATGCGATCGGCAAGGCACCGTTCTACCTCAAGGAGGCGCGTTGACACCTCGGAGCTGCGCAATCACCTGGCGAGCGGAAATCCTGACGCATCTCGTCCTGCCCGTTCTCGTCATTGCGACGGCTGCGGCCCATGCCGAAGAAGGCGGCACGCGTCCGCTGATCGCCGTGCCCGTCCTGGTCAACGAAACCGGCGAGGCGATCGGCCCCCTGGCTCCAGCGATGTCCAACCAGCACGTTGCCATGGTCATCCTGCGCACGAACGAAGTCGCGGTGCCGGTCGGCCTCGCGGTGAATCAACGAAAGGATGCGGAAAGCGAATTGCTCAAGCTGTGGGGCGTCCCGGAGGGGGGCACGAGCGTCCTCCTGTCATCCGGCTTGCAGTGGTCCCTCGGCTATCGCAGTTACCTGTCCGTGGACTGCAGCGGCGCGGGATACATTGCGCTGCCCCGCGGACTTGGCAACGGAAGCAGTTGGGGCGGTGACCGCGTCACGGTTGCCTATCGGTCGGGCACCCGGTATTTCGTTGCGATCAGCAAACCGACCGTTGGCAGTTTGTCGGTGCAGGCGTTCGGCTCGGTGCGCACGCCGGAAGACGCCTGCGTTCCCGACAAAAGCGAATCCACCGCGATTCCGATCGAGCGAAGCGAGTCGCTGGTCCGCTACGGTGCCGGTCCGTTTTTCATCCGCACGATGGCGCCGGGAAGGAGTGCGCCGCCGGCGGCATCGGTCCCCTCCGCGGTGCTCGCCGACAGCGCGGGACGCGCCGTGGGGCGGGTCCTGGCCTCCAATTCGGACGCGCACGCGGCAGCCGTGATCTTGCATGGCGAACATGACGACCTTGTCGTCGGGCTTGCCGCTCACCGGGATTCGCCTTCTGGGCAAACGTTGTCGTCCGGGTTCACGTGGGCGGTAGGCCACCGCAGTTTCGAGGGTGCGAATTGCACCGGACCCGAGTTCATCGCATTCGCTGCCGGCAGCAGCGCCGGCGGAACCAGACTGACTGTGGGGTATCGGGAAGGCAGCGAGTACATGCTGGCGGTGAGCAAACCAGCCGCAGGCAATCTGTCGAAGCGCGCCCGCAAGTCGTACCTGGATCAGCTCGGGCGTTGCCAGCCGTCCGACGCCACTCTGCTTGCGGTTGATGTGGAACGCCGGATACCACTCGAGCAATTCGGCTCACCTCCGTTCTTTTGGAGATGAGCGGTTGGAGCTCTGCCGTGTTCGGCTGCAGAGGTCTCAGCGCGCTCGACATTGAGGACGTGCGGATCACGCTTGGCACAGTATTCGGCATCGGCACCGAACCCGCTGGGACTCAACACCTAGCGCGCCTGAGCGCGACCCTGTCTCGCCTCGAGGAAGCGCCGGTTGCGTTCGCTGGCGCCCTCGTCGGTCAGGTGTGGTGCGGGCCCAGCCATGAATCCGGGTGCAGGAGCCGAGGGCTTAGCTACGGAGGGCGGATGTGCGGGGCCGGCAAAGGCGCTCTCTCCAGTGGCTGCCTGCGCAGTGGCCATGGCGAGCCTGGCGCGGTTGCCTCCCTGCCGCAGGACAGCCTCGTGCTGGCCGATCTCGTGAACCGACCAGCCGCGAATCACCTGGTCGCCAACGCGATACAACTGCTCGGGCCCACCATCCACCTTCAGCAGGACCTGCGACGCGGCACCGCCGGCTCCGGCCAGGAGCACGCCGTGCAGGGCGACGTCGCCCACCGGTTGCTGCTGGGCCACGGCTGATGTCCCCTGCCGTTCGACGTTCGCCGGCGGCTTGGGAGCGACGGGCGGCACCAGAGCAGCCGCCACGATCTCCTCCCGCTCGCCGTGCCCGGCCAGAAGAACTGCCAGGGCGATCAGCACAGAGCCCGCCGCCAGCAGGACCACCCTGTTCACAGGAAACTCACGAACGCAGTGCCCACCTGCGCGCCCAGGTGGTTGTAGACCGGACACGACCCGCTCAGCGTCGCCCCGCTGAGATAGTCGCAGACCAGCTTGTACGTGATCCCGAGGCTCACGGTCATGTGAAAGCCATCGGCCGAGTCGAAATAGGCGCTTCCTGCGCTCGCGTAGCCCCCGCCGAGCGCCGGACAGTACAGCTGGCCATAGGTGGCGAAGTGATCGCTGTTGTAGATGTCGCCGGTCGCGTCCAGAAACAGGCGGGTACAGTATTCCATTCCGGCGACGCTCGTCGAGACGCTCCAGGTGAGGCCGCTGTACGTGTAGGTGGTGCCGATGCGCTGTGCCTGCGCCGGCACGGCTCCCAA
>Ga0255338_1002909_pt1 | contig 22608 bp, 30 predicted proteins | sample MeOH1_35cm_T4_19_FD_203715 | JGI IMG/M metagenome (GOLD analysis project Ga0255338, IMG submission 203715) | Sandy soil microbial communities from University of British Columbia, Vancouver, Canada - MeOH1_35cm_T4_195 | ecosystem: Engineered > Artificial ecosystem > Sand microcosm > Unclassified ...
TCAAGCGCTTCCAGCCGTACATCGACCTGGTCGGCGGCATCCGCGTGGTCGACACCGTGCACGTGCTGATCTTCATCTTCTTCGTCTTCTACATGTTCTTCCATCCGTACCTGGCGACGCTCGGGCATACGCCCACCGCGCACATCAAGGCGATGATCACCGGCTGGGAGGACGACGACCACGGCCATGCGCCGGCCGCCCACTGACAGCGATCGCACGCAAGCTGAAGAAGACGTCGCATGGAACATGTGCTGAACAAGGACCGATTCTGGGATGTGGCGCCGGCCGCGGAACGGATCTTCGGTCACGTGAAGAGCCATCCTGAGCTGAGCGAGATGGCACTCGCCTTCGACTACGCGCTGGTCGACGCGCCCAGCAGCCGGGCGGTGGCGAAGTTTTCCTGCTCATCGCTGTGCCGCACGTGCCACGCCAACGTCTGGGTGACCGCGGCGACCCAGATGGATGGCAGTTGGCAGGTGACGCACCTGTTGCAGTGGGGCGACTAGGTTCGCTGCGCCGCGCCGCTTCGGCCTGACGCCGGAGCGGCCGGAGCAGCGCCCAGGCAACAAGCAAGCCACTTGCCCGGCCGGCAGCCGCTGCCTCGCGCCGGGGTGCCGGAGGCGGCAGCGGCCCGAGGCTCAGCGTGCGGGACCGCCCATCATCGAGGCCGGATTGAGCGAAGAGGGCGCGCTCCCCTTGAGCACGAACGAGCCGCTGTCTTCGCGGCCGAGCGCCCACACCTGCTCACGCGATGCCTTGTAGAGGGCGACCGCCTCCGCGCGCGTCTGCTGGCTGGCCGGCATCATGAACTGGTTGTAGCGGGTCGACCAGGGGTCGGAGCTGAAGCCGGCCGGCGCCGCCGGCGTCGCGGCCGTCCGATCGGCGCGCACCTGCGCACGCGTGAGCGTGCCCACGAACGGCGTCGGGTCGATCGTGATGTCATCCGCCTGAGCCGGTGACGGCGCCAGCATCGCCACCGAACCGGCAGCCAGTGCACCCAGGATCAAGGCGAGTTGCGAGTGTTGTTCGTGCTTCATTGCTGCATCTCCTGTTGAACGTCCCCTTGGCCGCTGGCGGTCGCTGCTGAGGCAGGCGGACTATGGCCATCAACACGCAACCTTGATCCAGATCAAGGGTGGCTATTGATAGGCTTTTGCAGGATGAGGTTCAAGGCCCCGGCGCCTTGATCGTGTACCGCGTTCATGGGATGGAGCCGCTGCCGTGCGCCTCGGCGCGCAGCTACTTCAGGAATTCCGGCGAGATCAGACTGGGCAGGAACAGCACGAGTTGCGGCCACACGACCACCAGGACCAGCACGCCGATCATCGGTATCAGCATCAGTCCGACGTCGCGCAACGTGTCGATCAGCCGCATGCCGGCGATGCGGCAACAGATCATCAGGCACAGGCCGTATGGCGGAGTCACCAGGCCAAAGGCAAGCGACACGATCCCGATCATGGCGAAATGGACCGGATCGATGCGCGCTGCGACGGCCAGCGGCTGCAGGATGGTCCCCACGATGATGATCGCGGGAATGGCATCGAGGAAGCAGCCCACCACCAGGAACACAAAGGCAATGAAGAGCGCCGTGGCGACCGGCCCCATGCCCCACGCGGAGACCCCCGACAGCAGCGCCTGCGGGATCTTGTAGTAGGCCATCAGCCAGCCGAACGCGCTGGCGGTACCGACGCAGAACAGCGTCACGGCCGCGAACTTGCCGGTGTCGGAAAATGCATGCAGCACGCCCTTCATGTCGATCTCGCGATAGACGAAGATCGACAGGGCGCCCGCGTAAAGCACGGCGATCGCCGCGGACTCGGTCGCCGTGAACCAGCCGAAAATCTTGCCGCCGATGATGATCACCGGCGTCATCAGCGCGGGCACCGATACGGCGGCCGATTTCAGGAACTCGGCAAAGGACGCCCGGGGATAGGTCGGGTAGCCGCGCGACTTCGCGTAGACGTGCACGGTGGCCATCTGCACGGCGACCAGCAGCAGGCCCGGCAGGATGCCGGCCAGGAACAGCGCGCCGATCGACACCGACAGCACGCCGCCCCAGACGATCATCAGGATCGAAGGCGGGATGATGACGGCGAGCACCGACGACACGGCGGTGATCGCGACCGAAAAACTGTCGTGATAGCCCTCGCGCCGTTGCGCTTCGATGAAGACCTTCGACTGGCTCGCCGCATCGGCCGTCGACGATCCAGAGATACCGGCGAAGAACAGCGACAGCACGACGTTGATCTGCGCGAGCCCGCCGGGAAAGTGTCCCACCATCGTCCTGGAAAGCCGCAGCAGCCGGTCGGTGATCCCGCCGCCGTTCATCAGGTTGGCCGTGAGCAGGAAGAAGGGCACCGCAAGCAGGATGAAGGAGTTGTACGCGTTGAACGTCTCGCTCATCAGCATCATCGCGGAAAGGCGCGGCTCGATCAGCAGCATCGGCAGGCACGCGAGGCCGAGGGCGAACGCAACCGGCACCCGCAGCGCCATGAGCACGAAGAAGACCAGGAACAGAACGATGCTCGCCGTCCCGGGCGAGAGCACTGCGCCGTTCACGGCTGTCGCCTTCCCGCGAGCACGCGGATGTTGTCGGCGAACTGCTCGCCGAGGAAGACGATCCAGGCCAGTCCCGTCAGCGGCCATGCGACGTGGATCACCCACAACGGCAGTTCAGCCAGTTCGGAGATGCGGTACAGCGCAAAACGCGTGAACTCGACGCCGGAGATCACGAAGACGATCGCGAAGACGAGCGTCAGGACGTTGGTGATCAACTTCAGCGCGGCGTCTGCGCGAGGTCCGAGGCGCGGCCAGATGTCGACATCGAAGTGGGAGCTTTCGCGCACGCCGATCATCGCGCCGAGCATGATCATCCAGATGAAGACGAAGCGCGCCAGCTCCTCGGTCCAGACGTAGGCCGGAATCAGCTCGGTGTAGCGGGAGAAGATCTGCAGCGACACCGGAACGATCAGGACCACCACCGTCCCGACCAGCAACCAGTTCAACACGGCGGCGAACGCTGCCGTGAAACGGCGCCAGCCGGCGTGGGCAATGCCGGCTGGCGCCTTCATGGAAGCTTCGCCGGCTAGCAAGATGGCGTCCGCGGGCGGGCGCAGGCGCGCGGCACGCCGGTTGCGAGCGCCGGCAGCCGGATACTGGCCCCGCCGTCGTCGAGTGACAGCAAGGGCATCACGGGATCGCGTTGATCTTGGCGTAGATGGCGTCGGCCCCGATCTCCTTGGCGTAGGCCGCAATCACGGGGTCCACCAGCTTCTTCATCTGGGCCCGGTCGGCGAAGGGGATGCGCTTGAGCTTCCCGGCCTTCTCCATCGCCTCGAGCTTGGCGCCGTCTTCGGAGGACTCGATCTGGCGGCCATGGGCACCGGCTTCCTTGCCGGCGCGCACGATCGCGGCCTGCAGGTCGGCCGGCAGCGTCTTGAAGGTCTTGCCCGAGAAGCACAAGGGCCGGATCGTGATCGCGTGCTGCGTCATCAGCAGATTGGGTGCGACCTCGTTGAACTTCATCTGCTCCACGCCGGCCGCTTCGTTCTCGCCCGCGGAGATCACGCCGTTCTGGATCGCGTTGTAGACCTCGTTGTAGGCGATGACCGTGGGCGCCATGCCGACGGCCGAGAACGAGCGGCTCCAGATCGGCGCGCCCTGGACGCGGACCTTCAGGCTCTTGATGTCGCTCAGGCTCGAGGCGGGCTTGTTGGAGAAGATGTTGCGCACGCCGCCGCCGGCGTACCCGATCAGCATGACGTCGGCGCGCTGTGCGATCTCGTCGGCGATCGGCTTGAACGTGTCGCTCTCCAGCACCTTGTTCCAGTGCGCCAGGTCGCGGAACAGGAAGGGCGCGTCGATGAACGGCGCGGCCTTCGAGAAGGTCGACATGTGCGCCGGCGAGACCACGGCGAAATCCACCGCCTTGCCCTGCGCCATGTACTCGAAGTACTGCTTCTCCAGGCCCAGCTCGCTGTTCTTGTGCAGCACGAAGTTGAGCGGCTTGCCGTAATACTTCTTCACCAACTCCTCGAACTTCACCATCGTCTTGGTGAACGCGTGGTCGTCGCCGAACTGCGACGCACCGTGCAACGTGATCGGCGCCTGGGCCGACGCGGGAAGGGCAGCGCTGCCCAGGACCATTGCGGCGGCGCACGCGCCCAGCACCATGCGCCTGTTGGATGGAGAAGTTGCCATGTCTCGCCTCCCTGGAGTGGTTCGAACCGTGCAAAGGGAAGCGGATTCTAGGAACCGGTGCGCACGGCGGCGCACCCGGGCAGGGAACCTCCTGAGAGGACAAGCGCGATTGACAAGCGCCGCCTTTTTGCCCCCCTTTTTCTCAGGGGTGATGCGCCGGCCCCCGCGGCCGCGCGCCCGGCGCCCATCGGAGACGCAAAAAAGCCCTTGAGTCCGTTTGGAATCAAGGGCTTGCGCGTCTGGTGGTGGAGCCTACCAAGCTTCCCAACCAACCATTGCCACGAGTGCGGGAACCTGCTCAGACCAGCGGAGGCTCTGGGTGAGTAGTTTCACATTAAGGAAGAAGGTCTGCCCGGCCCACCTCGATCAAAGCAAGAGTCAGCCGATATGCCTGACCGAGTCCAAAATTTGTCGATAGAGTGCAGCGTGGGTCGAATCTTTGCGTTTGGTTGCCGCAGACAGAAAGTCGTAAACGACAGCAGGATTCGATCTGGTATCCGTCGCCGGAACTTCTTGCGCGGCTACGATTGGTGCTGGGGTAAGGCTAGTGCATCTGCTCCGCGTGTTTGGGCACATGCCCATTGACGCGATCCTGCCGATGCACATCCGCGAGTACATGGACATTCGCGGGCAAGTTGCCAAGGTGCGGGCGAACCGCGAGAAGGCCCTCTTCTCTCACATCTTCAACAAGGCCCGCGAGTGGGGTTACACGGCGCTGCAGAACCCCTGCCAAGGGGTCAGGGGCTTCAAGGAAACCGGGCGGTCCCGGTACGTCACAGACGCAGAATTTGCGAAGGTGAAAGCGCACGCGCATTCGACCGTCGTAGACGCGATGGACCTCGCACTCCTTACCGGCCAGCGACCTGCCGACGTGCTGAAGGTCCGATGCACCGACATTCGCGACGGCGCGTTGTGGGTCGTGCAGAACAAGACGGGCGCAAGGATCGGAATCGAGATTACCGGCGAGCTGGCGGCCCTCATCGCGCGGATCAGCGAACGCCCGAGGCGTGCGATCAGCCCGTACTTGATTCAAGACGAGAACGGCCAGCCGCTCACGTATTTCGCCCTGCGCTCACGTTTCGACAGAGCACGCCAGCTCGCCGGCGTCAGCTTTCAGTTTCGCGATCTCCGCGCAAAGGCAGCGACTGACACCGGCGACCTGGCGCACTCGCAAAAACTACTCGCGCACAAGAATCGAGAGATGACGGAGCACTACGTGCGAAGTCGGAGTGGTGAGCGGGTCCGGCCGTTACGCTAGACCTTTTGGCTGTACACCGCCCGCAACTGAGCCCCAATTCGCTTTCCTGCCTCCGTGGCATGCCAGTACAGGTGCATTGTCTTGCTGATCGATTGCGCGTACTCGAAGGTGACAAGGCCAAGAGCTTCGAACTGCGTACGAATGGTGCCCCACACGTACGGGTTCACCTCAAACGAACGAGGGTTCCGGCCCAAGTAGGAGCCGCTCTTACCTGCGGCATATTCTCCGACGATCGACGCTACCGTCGAATCAGCAGGAAACTCGTGCAGCTTCGGGGCGATGAGACCAAAGATTTCCCCCCATGTGAGCGTTGCCGTGGCTGTATCGTCACCGCTATCGCTCCGGTATTTCACTCGAACCGAGATCGCCTCATCCAGCCCTGCGAGGGGCCTGCCTGCGAGATCCGGCTGCGGTCGAGCAACTAGCTGAGCATGAAGCTTGTCGCGCTCTGCCTGTAAAGAAGAGATCTCGCGGATTAGCGGCTCGACACTCGCCAAGTCGGTGGATCGCACCCACCCGACAAGCCCGGACCTGTCGCTGAGGTCACGCAGGGCCGTAACGATGCCCAGCTTCATCTGATCTACGGAGGCGAAAGGGCTTGAAATCCTTGAGAGCACCTTTGCACGGAACCGCTCGTGCTGCTCTCCTCCGGCGTCTGGGCAGGCCGCCACTCGCTCCCGATAGAGGGCACCGTCCATTACGACGGCAAAGCTTGGCTTCTTCAGTTCGGTTGCGTAGTCATACTCGAGTTCGGTGTAGCTCAACCCGCTCTGCGGCTCGATGCTCCCGTATCTCGCCCCGAGAATCAGCATGTAGATGTCGGAGTCGTAGATCCAGCGTTTGATTACCGCGAGCTGGGCCTCGTCGCCGGCCGTAAAGAGCTCCATGCCGGCCGGTATATGGCCGGCCAGCAAGACGCCGGCAACTGCCGCTTGGCGCTCATCCCGGAGATCGGAAAACGTCGACGAAACAAAGACCTGCAGCTTCTTCGCCATAGCCCCTCGCTCACCGGATTGTAGAAGTCGGCACCGCTTTTGTAGAAACGCCCCCGGACCCTGACGAGTCGCGGAGGCGCATGAATACTGGTGGCCTGGGGCGGAATCGAACCACCGACACGCGGATTTTCAACCAAAGTGAGGACCATAGCGGTACTCGTAAGTTGAAGATTTCTAACGTGTTTTCGGTGGGCCGATCCCGCCGCCGAACCTCGTCCGAACTTCTGCCGAACCTGTGCCGAACCGGCTGCCGAGACGCGGCCGTTCTTCACTTGCGTCGGTAGATGCGCCGAAACCGATTCATACTCGTGAGCACATCGCCGCGGTCGCTGACCACCGGCACGGTCTTGTTCAACCAGTCGCGATAGCGGCGCCAGAGTGGCTCGGGACAATCGGCACGCAGAAATCTGAGTTCCCGTCGCCCGACACGGTACATCGTCGCGTGACCTGTTGCCTTGTGTTCGTCCCCGAAGGCGATCACCAAGTCGAGGCGAGCATGATCTATGCCTCGCCGCTGCTGTTGTTCCGCGGCATGTCGTGTGAGCCTCATTGACGCTCTCCCTTCGCGAAGGCTGCAGCCTCAACGCGGTCAAACTCGGCCAAGAGTTCTTCGGACCAACGGATCTGGTCCTCGTGAGCCTGAGTGCCGGGCACCTCCTCGTCAGGTAAGTACACGCTGAACGCGTGGAGTGGCTCGGGGAGCGAAAGCCCGTACAGACCGACCCCGTGGCGCTCGCGCACCGCGGTTCTGAGGTAAAGAAACGGATCCCACATCGCGTCTGAAATCGCCTGGAGGGGGCTGACCGGCGCTGGGTCCAAGTTCGTATCGAAGGCCGAGCTTGTGTAGTGCGACGGCAAGTCGAAGTAGCGGAGAAAATCGGGAGACGCTCGCAAACACATGAGCACGAAGTTCACATAAGCGTCGCGGACGAGGTGCGCGCCTTCGACTGCGGCGTTCAGGCTCGCTGCCACTGACTTGTCGACGAGCAGATTGACCGGCTTCGCACCGGCCCGCATTAGACGTCGAGCAATGTACCGATTTGCCATTGAACTAAGCCGCTTGCCTTCGAGCTCTTCTTGCAGCAGTGGAACCTCGTTCCTCAATATTTGATTGAGGAAGGCGTCCCGCTTAATGAAGCAGCTCTTTACCTGCGCGTCGAACTTGGCTGCCAGCCCGGGATGGAGGCGAACGGTGATCTTTGTTTGGTCCATGTGCCGAAAGATAGCCTGCAGAGGCGGACAGGACAAGATTTTTCTTTACAGAATTATAGAGGAACAATATCTTCACAAAATATCGCTAATACATGCAGGGTGCGCTTAGAGTACCTCGGATACAGGAGATGCTCATGAGCTCAGCCATTGCAGTGTTCTGCGGGAAATCTAGGGAACGCATCTTGCGAGAAGGAGGCACACAAGCTTGGCGCCTCGTTCCGTCTCACGCAGCGAAACAAGAATTCGTCGTTTGCTGCCGCTCGGGCGTTGACTGGGTCGAGGGCTCCGAGGAGCGGGGAAGTGCCTTTTTGATCGGGAAGGTATCTGGCATTGCCAAAGCCACCGATTACCCCGGCCGTTATCTGATCAAGATTACCGAGTACGCCGACGTCTCGATACCTGGCGTGTGGCAGGGCTGGCGAAACCCGGTGAAGTACACCACCCTCGAAGAGCTCGGGATCGATGCTGCGCAACTCCGGTTCAAGCAGTTAGAGGAAGCGACCCCGAGCGCCACGCCTTCAGAGACAAGCAGCGGGGCTTCTGCCCTTAGTCTGAGCATTGCCCAAGCGAAACCGGCGTTGGCGCGCCACTATGAAGTCCCAGTCGACGCCGTTGAAATCACCATCAGGGGCTAGAAACCAAGAAGCTGTACACGCGACCGGGACGTAGCGAAGCACCCGCTCGTTCGAGTGCTCCACCGAAGCCCTAAATCGCCAACGCGGCCGCGTTCGACGCCTCCTGCATGGCCTCCATAGACAGGTGCGCATAGCGCATGCTCATGCGGGGGTCCGCGTGACCAAGCAGCTTTTGCACGTCAAAGAGACTTCGCCCGGACGAAACCAACCGACTCGCGAACGTATGCCGCAAATCGTGGATGCGCGTACTCTGCGGCAGTCCGGCCTTCTTGCGCAGGCGGTACCAGACACGAGTGATCTCGGTGAATGGCTTCCCGCTGGCGGGGGAAGGGAACACGTAGGGCGACACATCCTTCGACCCGAGCTGTTCCAGCACCCACATGGCACTGTCATTCAGAGGCAGGGTCTTGGGCTTCTTGGACTTGGAGTTCGTCGACGGAATCCGCCACGTCCTCTTGTCGAGGTCGATCTGCTTCCACTCCGCCTTCAGCCCTTCGCTTCTCCGCGCGCCGGTGCTCAGCAAGAACAGCAAGATCAGGCATACCTGCCGGTTCTCGTCCGTCTTCAGAACCTGCACCAGCTTGGCCACCTGCGCATCATCGAGGAAGTGCTCGACTTGGTTTTCGAGGTGAAACAACTGGATCCGGGTGAGGACGTTCCGGTCGAGCATCTCCCACTGCACGGCAAGATTCAAGAGACGCCGAAGGAGCACAACATGCTGGTTGGCGGTCGCTCGCGACAGCTTTTCCTCGACCAATAGGCTGTTCTGAAATTGCTCCACGGCCAATCTCTTGACCCCCGACAGCGGCAAGGCGCCGAACTTGGGCTTGATACGCCTGTACAGCTGTTCGTCGCGCCACCAGGACCTCTTGTGGGTCTTCGCGTGGGGCAGGTAGTGGTCGGTCCAAAAACTGGCGAGCGTCACCCCGACTGCCGGCGTTGGAGCTGGCTCGGAGACGGCAGCACTCCGCAGGTCTGGGGGCTGCACGGCGATCGGCGGTCCGGAAGTCGCGCGTGGATGCGCCTGCGAGGTTTTCGCGTCCGTCGCGGCCTTGCGTGCTTGCTCCAGCGACATGTCGCACGTGCGGCCAAGCTTGTGGTGGCAGGTCTTGCCGGCTGCGTCCTTGTATCGCAGGTAGTAGGTGCCCGCCCCGGGGCTCGCTGCACGGACTTCGATGTACAGGCCGGTGCGCGAGGGGTCAACGAGCTCGATTCGGTTCTTGCCCGGCGGGCAGGCGAGATGGGTGTCGATGTAGTCTTGGTTCAGGTTCTGTATTACTGCCATAGGTCTCCTAAGAAAAGATGAAAAAGGCGACGTAAACTGCGCCGCCACGCGAGATCAGTGAACGCTTGGGGCTGACACGAGGTCCGCGTCGAGCCGGTACTTGCAAGTGCCCTTCTTGTCCGGATTCAGCAAGGTGATCGGCAGCACGTGGTTGACCGCGAAGTACTTGAAGCAACGTCCGAGCCTCAAGCAGTCGCCACGGCTGTATTCGGCCCAGGCTTCAACGGTGCAAAGGCTTTTCGCCGTGTGCGGCCGCGCCGGGTCAACACCATGGACGCCACGCCAGAAGAGCCGCCAAGCAGTTCTCACGAGGTCCTCGTCCACCCAGTACCCGCCCGGCATGGTCAGGCCGTAGCTGGTTGAGCTGCACCCGTGACGGCGCTCATAGGGCAGGCAGTCGACGCGTTCTATGCTCCAGCCAGGCGGGGGTGTCCGACGGGGGCTTTCAGCGGCGGCTGCGATGAGCGCGTTTTGCGCCGGACTCGCGGTGCTTTCGAAATCAGAAGTGATGTTGTTGGTCATGGTTCTTAAAAAGGAAAAAAAGTTGAAATGCGAGCCCGCCCGTCGGCAGGCCCAGGGTGATCGGCGTGAGGGTCTCGGACAACAGCCCGGTGACGCCCCAGCCCGGGGAAAGCCACTTTTCCCACTTAGAAGGAGGTCATCGCGTCCTTGTAGTCCTCGCGCACGGCGAGCCCACGTATGACTTCGTACCCGTTGAGCAATGCGAAATGCACGCGCAGACCGATGCGATGCTCCATCTGGTCCTTTACCTTCTGCTTTGAGGACGGCTTGCGGCCGCTCTCCTGGCACCAGTCCTTGTACGCGGCGTAGAACATCGATCGGCGCTCGTGCAGGTGCTCACCCAGCTCGCAGCATTCATGGATGAATTCGTCGATGGAATTGGCCGAACGACGCCACTTCTGCATCAGGCGGTCGTGAACCGTGGACGCGGAGAAGCGGTCCTGCTGGAGGAGTCGGATTCCGCCCTGCAGAGCCCAGTGAGCGATACCCGGCAGCTCCTGAGGAATGATCCGCTGGAGCAGTCCAGGGTCTACGGGTCTGCCGGTACGCAGGAGGCTGTTCGGAAAATCGATGAGGATCCAGCGCGAGAAGAATGCTTCAGCGTGGTCTCTGGTGGAGATCAGATGATTCGACGTAAAGAGGTGGGCCGCCTCGTTGCGGAAGTTGAACACCGGCTTTGTCGGGTGCCGGCCGGCAAGCAGGTCTCCTCCTAGCACGGACTTGAAGCTGGCGGCGGGGATTGGTTCACCGTCGGGGAGCTCGCCGACGACGTTCAGGCGGCTGCCGGCCAACTTCGCCACGTAGTACTCCTTGTCCCACTTGAACGGCGAGACTGCGGACGTAAACTGTTTCGGCACGAGCTGACTGATGATCCGCTCCAGGGTGCCCTTCCCCGCTCGCCCGTAGGGGTCGTAGAACAGAACAGCCTTCTGAAAGCGCGGCATGAGCCCCAGCAAGGTTGCGCCCGCGATCTCCTGAACCAACCGCCGCTGCTCCTCCTCTTCCCCTGCGGTTTCCGACCGAAAAGTTTCGTGAAGAAACTTGTTGAAGTGGGGTGTGGCGCTCTCGGTCGGCGCGAAGTCGAGCATCACACGTTGCCGGTGATGTGGCCCGAGCGGCTCAATCACGACGCCGCCGTCGTTCACCCTATAGAAGCTAGCCGTACACGCGAGGCCGACAGGCGCCTGGTCGAAGAATTCTTCGTCCGCTGCGATCGACGTCGCTTGCTCGGCGATGCCCGAGTAGTCGGTCCAACGGATGCAATTGGTTCTGCCGTCGTGCAACTCCGCGATGGTGCGCAGCAGCTCCCGCTTGTCGAACGGCTCCCAGAGCGATCCTCGGCTGAGAACAAACAGCTCCCCCTGGCAAAACACCGGCCTCCAGCCGTCGACGGTGAGGTGTTCTAGCGTGCGCTCCGCGTACCCATGGTGCGACCTTGGAGGCTTTCTCGGTACGGTCGCAGCAGGCGGTGGCTTGCCCGACGCAGAAGTCGCTTCGGGAGCGGGGGATGCGCGCGGCGATGCATCAGAGCCCCTCTCCGCGGTCCGCACGAGTGCGAGCTGCGTCGGAGTGGGGGGGCGTGTCGGTGGGGGCGCCGCGGTCCCATCGAGCTGAGGCTGGTAGGCCGAATCCATGCGATTCGGCAAGCAAACTGTCGTCAAGTCAATCTCCTAGAGAAAAAGTCACTGGAAGGCCCAAGCGCATCGTCAGATAGGACACGGATGTCCTATCTGACGATGCGCTGGACTTGCACCAGCAACCTCTCAGGGAGAGGAAACGCAAGCTCGCGTTTAGCTTGGGGATGAGCCAAGCCTGCCACAGGTCGGGCACGGCTGACCTGCGGAAGCCCAAGTGTAGCGCCTAATCGCAGGCACGCAAGATCGCCGTGCATTCCTCGTGCTCGGCGGCGAAGCTCCGCAACGCGTAGTACTGTCCCGCGCAGGTGGCCGCGAACGTCAGGTCGGCCGAGAACGACAGCAGGCTGTACGCGTATAGGCACACGGTGATGCCGAAGGCGTCGGCGGACAGCGCGCCCTCGAAGCCGTTGTCGCAGGCCACGCGGAACGGCAGATCGATGTCCGGCGCCATGTAGAACCCGCCGTTGCTCAGCGCGTAGAACTGCCAGTACCCGCCGTCGTAGTCGGTGGACAGGCTGGCGGCGGTATCGAAGGCGAACGATTCGACGTTCAGGAAGCGCACGCCAAAGAGCTTGCCGGTGTGGGTGGCGCGCTCGTCGGTCTTCAGGGTCTCGCGGTAGATGGTTGCAGTGGATGTCATGGTCAATGGGTGGTTGGCCCTCTCCCCAAAATCCGGACGCACGCATGCCTCCGCTCATGGCGGATCCCCAGGTGTTCTGAGGCGCGGTCGGGAAAAGGGGGAGAAGGCGGGAAGGGGATGTGAGGTGCTAGGTCGGGCGGCTAGTCTTGGTCATGCACCTCTCCGGACAGCAGCTCGGCCTCGTCAGCCAGGGCTCGCCCAAGGGCTTCATCGGGCAGGTCACGAGCCAGAACGACATCAATAACGCGAGCGAGGCAGTCTTCGTATGCCATTGCGGGGTCTCCTTCGAAGTAGGGTGATGGACAGGTATGCGGCGGCCATGGAGGCGATCGCGACGAGGGACGGGATCGGGTAGAGGGCCAGCAGGACGCAGGTGCCGACAACAGCGATTGCGCGATGGAGCGGCAGCAGCGCCGCCAGCAGGAGGGCAGCGGAGAGCGTTGCGATCGAAACGAGCATGCGGCTCCTATTCGCCCGCAGAGTCCGCCGGGGCGGCCCAGGCCGGGGGACTGGCCTTCCGCCTTCCCCTCTTTCCTCCTTCACCCGGGGCCGGCGCGTCCTTGACTGGGTCCAGGCTGACGCCTGACTTGATCAGGGCAGCCGTCTGCGCGATGAACTGCTCGGACTGCATGCGTACATATCGGTGGGCCTCGTCGGGGGACAGTGCGACCAGCCCCTCGTGCTTGAGGGCTGCGAGCAGGAACCCCGCGGTGTTCACTGACCGTCCGACCTTGAAGACCGGCAGCAGTGACGTCGCGTAGATCGACTCGCATTGGCCGAGGACCCGCTGGATGTCGGTGGCGCACACCCACTCCTTGCTGAAGACGCCCTTGCCGCTGGTGTCCCAGATGCGGAAACACACATCGTCCTTGTCTCGACAGCCGAGGTGGTACGTGATGGCCGTGCGGCCGGACAGCGACGGGCAGGCGGCGATCTTGAGGATGCGGGGTTCGGAATCAGATTGCGTGTTCAAGTGATGCTCCTTTGAGGTTGGTTGATGTGAGAAGGGCCGAAGTCCTTCATTGCAGATACGCGGATTTCCTCGGTTTCACGGGAGGGCTGTTAGGCGAGCTGCGCCACCCAGCTGACCCAGGACCCCTGCCAGGTCCGCCGCGGCCCCGTCTGCGCCGCCTAAGACAGCCAGAGCGCCCCTCGCGCGGGCCTCGTCGCCGGCAATGACGTACACAGAGGCCCCGGCAACGGCACCACGCAGGCACACCACCCCTGCGACGGCCAGGGGGTGCATCCGGACAACATCGAGCAATGCAAGCGGCTCCGCGAGCTCACGGGGGTTGCCGGCCTCGAACTGCAGGATTCCCGCGCGCTCCTCGAACGCTTCACGCAGGGTGTCGTCCAGGCGGCAGACAAGGGCTTCCACGATCGGGCTCAGTGGGGTCATGCGGGCTCCAGAAACAAGAAAGCCACCCGAAGGTGGCTGTGTTGGTGATGTGGGATGCGTCATGCGGCGGGCTCCTGCGCACGGGTCGCATACCGTCGGCATAGGGCCATGAGGTCAGGGTCGATGCCGGGGAGTTTCGGGACGAGGATCTCGACGCCCACCCCGTCGTCGCTGAGGACGATCACCATCTCGTAGCAGCTGGGGTGCTCCTCCAGCAGTTCCCATGAGCGGTGGAAACCGGGCTCATCGAACCGGAGGGGATCGAGTCGGCTGTGCAGGATCGAGAAGCCAAGCCGTTCAGCCAGGTGCTCCGCGGTGTCACCCTCTTCCATGACGATGAAGTAGCAGAGGTCTTCCGCCTCGTCTGCTCGCAACGCTGTGAACCGCTGTTCAATGAGCATCCGCATTGCTGCATCGCCAATGGCGACAGCCGACGCGCCGTCACGAACAAGCTGCATCCGCGCACCTCCTCCAGTTCGCATTTCGGTCAATGTTCGACATGGTTCTCTCCTATTGATGTGGGAATGATTTCAACGCCGGGTACTCGCACGGCGTGCGGCAGGTGATTGGCTACTCGCCTCGGGGCAACAGGGGCGTGGCGCCGCGCTTGCGCCGTCCGCACCGATGCCACCAGAACACGATCCAGAGGGCGAGCACGACGACCAGGACGATCAACGCCCGGCTGATAAACAAGAGCACGGCCACACGCACGGACAGCGCACCCATCTCCATCAAGGTGAAGGCGGCGACAGCCGCGGGAACGATCCATAGCATCTAGGGGTCCTTTCAAGTTGCGGACAAAGAAAAACGCCCCGAGTCACTGGGACTGGGGGCGCGGTTTGGGAGCCGAATCAGTGCGGAGCGCGTCAGCTTTCAGTCATGCGGCGTTTCCTGGAAGGGCAGTCTCAGCCTCGATCTCACGCATCACTCTGTGGAGTTCTGAAAGCGAGAGCGCGAGCTGCAGCGACTTGCCGTCGGGTGCACGAACAGTCCACATCCGCCCGAACCAGCGAGTCACCTTGTAACCCCGAGAAGCGATGCGCTCTGTGCACTCTCTCGCATCGGGACCGATGTACTCCCTGCGCTCCGAGGCTTCCTTCGGAACGGGTCGCAGGTAGCCAGCCACCTTTCTGGCCAATTCCGCATCCACGGCCCGATCTCGCGCATCTTCCTCCGGTGTCTGCTTGATCTTCTCGACGGCGAAGAGGATGACGCCCGCAAGAAACATCACGCACCCGAGTATCAGCAGCATCTGTTGCTGTGACTGCAGTCCAATGTTGTGGACTCGCCCATAGCCAGTCGACACGCTGGTATCGAGGCTGATTGCGATCAGGGCCAGCAGCACGCCGACTGCGATCAATATTCTCCGTGCAATTCTCAATCTCTTCTCCTTCGTTGATGAATCGGGACCTCAGCGGGCCAGTGCCTTGTTGAGATCATCCTGAGCTTTCTGGAATCGATCGAACGCGTTCATGCCTGCGTCGGTGCAGCGCTCGGGCGCCATGTCCTGATCCGCAAGCTGCCAGCCCTCCGCCCCTTTCCGCAGGCCCGTCGCACGCCACTCGCCGTAGCCTCCGAAGCTGTTCCTGGCATTCCAAATGGCGCAGGCTTGATCGCCCTTTTCGCTGACCACCACCCGCTGGAACTGGGCTGACCCGGGATCCTTTAGGCGCGCCTTGATGGCGTTTTGAACGTCCTCTTGCTGGCTGCAGCCGATCAGGGCGAGGGCAAGCACGAGGGCAACTCTCTTCTTCATTCGTACTCCTGATTTGCGGGGTTGAACAGGACATGCAGATCCCGCGGGCTATTCGCCGCCGCATGTCATATGTGAATTAGTGTTTATGTGATTTAGAGCATACGCGAGACAGTCTCCGACGTGAAGAAGGAGACGCTCGCTCAGCGCTTTGGCCGATGTGTCCGGCAGCTTCGGCTCGAATCAGGTTTGAGCCAGGTGGAGTTTGGTGAGCGCTGCGGCTTCTACCAGACGTATCTCAGTCGCCTCGAACGGGGGCAGGCGAATCCGACGCTGAATGCGATGGAAGTGATCGCAAACGCGCTGGGGTTGACCATCTACGAGCTGTGGCGGAAGGTGGAGCACCTGCCTCGCGCGGCCAGCCAGTGAATCACTGAGTTGGGCAAGAGCTCCGCCTACGCTCTTCGCCGGTTGTTCAGTTCCGCGCGTGTCCGACGAGCACCTTGTGCGTGTTCTGGGCAGTGAAAAGGAAGTAGGCGAGCAGGAGCAGCGTGGCTTAGTGCTTGCAGGGGAACGTCACCCTCAAGCCGTCAACCATCGACGCAACCAGAGGTCTGAGCCCGCTGTTCTTCTTTGGGTCGCGAGCAAGTTCCTGGTCAAGGACGTTCAGGTAGTTGTCGGCGTTGAGCTTCAGGCCACTAGGGACACAAAACAGTGGGTCTCTGCCCGCCTTGGCAAATTGGTAGTTGAGGAAGTCCATCCCCTCGCCGATGCCAGCGACATACTCCCGCGTAGCCGGGGCGCCTCTCTTGAGTTTGAAATCCGACACGGACATGTCGTCCCCAAAGCAAGGGAAAGACATGAAGCAGAGAAGCGTGAGTCCGACCGCGGTGCGCATGACCAAGTATGGCTCAACCAACCGTTTCGGTCATCTCTGGTTGGACTCGCAGGGCGGGCGCCGCCAGCGATCCCCCGTGTCAAGTGGTGAACTCGGGCGCGTTGAAGCTGCTCTCTACTTGAATCCCGAATTGCCACCAACAATTCTGGAAGCCTCTTGCGCTCGGCATCGAAGAGCCCGCCCAATTAGACCTCACTCAACGCGGAGACCAATATGGCTGCTACTGAAAATCTTCAGCATCTTCTTATTGCTGGACATGTGAGGCAAGAAGGACTTCCCAGCTTCCTACGGCTACATGTCGAGGCAGGGCGTGGGATGTCCGAATCCGAAAAGCCGGCGATGATGCAGGCGCTTCTATACGCGTTCAGGGCAAATCGCAAATCAAAGATGCGCCCGGGCGTGTGCTTCATCCGGCGGAAGGGTTAAACAAGCTCTGAGCGCACCTCAGAACCGGGGCAACGCCACCCCCTTTGGAGAGCTGGCCGAGTCCCGGTTCGATGGCTGACGATCACCGAGGGATGCACGTCCCGACGGGAGCACCTGTTACGACAGGCTCAGAGCGGCGAGCGATGTGGCTTCACCAGACGTATTTGAAGCAGCCTTGAGCGTGGCCAAGCGAACCCGCCCCTGAATGCAATGGAGGTCATCGCAAATGCGTTGGGGTTCACAATCTACCAGCTCTGGCAAGCAATTGAGCACCTGCCGCCTGACGGGCACGCAGATAACCCCGCCCAAGACCTTGCGGCTCTTCAAACGCTGTGCTGCAATTGGCTTCTCACCGAGGAGAGCCAATGACCAAGAATGGCACGTGGAGAGAGGCTTGGCTAATGAAGAGACTTGCCCTTGTGGCGCTGGCGCTACCGGTGGCCGCGATTGCGCAAACGGTGCAAATTCCACAAGATGTGATGAGTGGACTCGCACGAGATCTTGCGGCACTTCAGCGAGAGGTTCTCGACGTCCAAGCGCAACAGAAGGGGCCCGCTGACAAGTACGCCAATATAGGTCTACTCAGGGTCACGGAGCCCACCTATCTTCGAGCGGGCGCAGGCGATAAGGCTGCCACATTGCGCCAAGTGAAGCCGGGTGAACTTTTCCCAGTGATCAGTCAGGTGGGGGACTGGTACGCCGTTCGCATGGCCACCCCCTACGAGGGGCTGAACACGGCATGGTTAAAGGCGGCAGCAGCAGTTCCAGTTCCCGATGACGCGCGCTCGACTGGCTCCGCTGGGGATGCAATCTTTGTGAGACTGACCGAGTCCGCGGCGCGGCTTCGGGAGTCGTACAGGAGCAACCCGTACGTCAATGTGACGGGCTTCGCCGTCAACGTAGTGCCGCCGTCTGTCTCCATCAATTTCGAGTTCAAGAAGTGAGTCTCTGCGAGCCTTCTCCGAGTGCTGCGGCTCGCCCTGTACTTCGTGAAGCGCACCTGCCCCTGGTCCAAGAACATGGATGTCGCGTTTAAGAAGCTTTGCCTTGGCCCCGGCGAACCTCTTGATCTGACGTTATCAAGACTTCCGACGGAGAACGGAGCGCGCTACAAGATCGACGTGTTCCGAATTGGGGTGCTCAACCCGCATTTGGTCCTCGGGCAAGAATCGGCCGGACCTGCCTCTGGCACTCAAGAAGTGAGCTTCGACACAGCGCGGCTACCGCCGGGCCTATACGAAGTCCGTGCTGAAGCCGGCAACGCAAACCTCCAGGGCACGATCGAGATCGTGGATCGATGTCCCGCGACGCCCTTGCAGCGACTGCTATTCGAAGTAGCCATCGCACCTCGTCCAGTGGATCCTTCGCAACTGCTTGAAGAGGCTCGTGCACTCGAACAACGGATTGAGCACGACTTTCTGGAACCCGTCGAAGCTGTTCTAGGCCTAGCCCAGGCCGCTGCACACCAGTTCGTAGTGTTCGTGTTCGTTCGAGGCATGCTCCTCGGTACACGGATGCGCTTCGAGAGATTCGAGATAGTACCCGCAGGCAACGGCATTACTAATCGAGAGTCGCTTGACTTTGTGAATAGCTTTCTGAAGCAGAACACTGCGACGGGCATCCAGTTCCCATACACAGAGGAACGAGCCCTCAGCGATCGGCAGGCCAACCCAGTGGCGGTGTTCCACTTCCCAGCAGTTCGGGCGCCCTCATCCATGGTAGCGCGTGACTATGCTCGGGCGAAGACAGAGCAAACTCTTCTGGCGCTCGCACTTGTGCGTGACGCAAGTGGCGAAATCTTCGACAGCGTTGTGGTCGAACCGGGTGCCGGAATGCAAGCCGTCAGCTACGCGCGCGCTCCTCAATATCGAGGCAATTTCCTTAGCGGGTGGCTCGCGGGCGAGAACCCGTCGAGCGTAGAAGCGTTCTCGGGGCAGATCGGCCGCAACAGCGCCGACGCATTCCTTGCGACTCTGTACAAAGAGGCAAGACGGGAGCCCTCGCAGGACTTCCAGTACGTCCGACTGTGGGCCATCCTGGAAGCCCTCGCCGACGCGCGTGAATACGATGGAGCGGCCCCACTCCTGAACTTTGAAGGGCATCAACTTCAGGACGGAGACCGGCTACTTACCTTGGGGGGAGGAGCAGTCAATAGGGTCTACGCGCTTTTGCGCGAGGTTGGCATTGGAAGCTCGGCTAGAAATTGGAAGCACGTCAACGCCTGGTTTGGTTTCCGCACCGCTGCCGCGCATCACGGCTCTCGTGAGAGGCACCATCTTCTTACGCGCGCGACGGTCCGGGCGCTAACTGCGCAAGCATGGGCAGAGATCGCGTCGGCAGGAGGACACGATAGCTATTTGTGGGAGATGAAGGAGGACGTCAAGTTGCTCCTGATGCGTCGACTGAATCGCGCGCAGCCTTGGCAGCCTGCCGGTTTCGCGGGTAAGTAGCAGACCCGGTCGTCCACGATTTACTCCGGTAGTGCGGGCCCCGGCCTAAGTGTCCTTGTAAAGAAGCTTTTGACGTGCCGCTTCTGCAAGGGGATCCGCTAAGAAATTAAGCAGATCCTTCAACACGATCACTTCAAATGCCATTTCGGTTGAGGACTCCGGAAACGCTTGGTGCGTCGCGCCGTAGTGGAAGCGTTCCGAACCCTCATCGCCGACGAGAAGCGGCTTTAGGTAGAAACGATCCGCGTAGCGTTTGGACGCTGACCAACAGATCACCAGGTGAATGTGGGCCTGAGACTTGACCTCCTGCTCAAAATCATCGATGAGGCTATCAAAGTCGTGCTTATATTCAAGCACCTTTGGTTCGGTGGATTGATTTAGATAACGATCTGCAACCCCTAAGGGCCTGCCAGATTTCTCAAACTTGAACTTCACGTCATCCGGATAATCAAGCTCGTACAGGCAGTCGTAGGTTTCACTCTGCGAGGTGGCGAATATTCGATAGCCCTTCAATACTTGAAGCCCGAGTAGCTGATGGAAAAGGGCGATGACGTCCTGCTCCTGCTGCGGCTCCGACATAAGTGGCAACCGCAGGCCGTTGTAGATCCGGTCCAAAGGTCTGTTATCTCTGTGGGCTTCTTGAGCCTTCTTCCACTCGTGGAGAGCTTTGCTTGCGGAAAACGCTGCCGGACCGGCTTCCGGCCTCCGGTGTTGCAGGTGCCGCCGGAAAATGGTCACCACGCGAACCGCAAGTCTCTCTGCAAGCCGCTTAACCTCTGGTTGGAATACCTTGCGCCCCATATCAGGGTTGCCGTTTGTGAGATGGACTATGACATGCGAGTTCGCCTGATATCCAATCGCGCTCGTCAAGGGAATGACCAGGGGTTCACCTTGGACCATGCCGTCAGAGGCGATCTGGAGCCCCCCTTGCATGATCTTCTGGCCTTTTCGAAGCTGGAGAACGTTGTCGTTGAACTCTGCCCACTGTTTTGCCGACGCCATGAAAGCGCCGTAGATAACCACGTTGTGCTTCTCGACGAGAATCTTTTCCTCCTCGTCCAGAGCGGTCATGAAATCGCCGTTTTCCGCAAGTATCGCGCTCTTGTCCCAGATCTCGTACATGCAATCGAGCTTCTTGTACTCGCTCGGAAGCTTGGCGAACTTCGTATTAGTGTCTCCCGGTATTTTGTCAAGGGCAGCGCCAATATCTCGAAGAGCCGCGACCTTGCCGGGAATCTCATGAGGATAGTAGTAGTCGCAGGAGCTGGTCGTGACCTCAGTCTGGCCGCCCTCTTGATCTATTACCTGAATAGTAATTCGCGGGTGAAACTTGGAGGTGGTTAAAGAAATTTGCCCGAGGGGTGTCTTGATGCGAAAGACGTCAAGCCATTGACCGGCAGACCGCGCGCCCATCCACGCGAGGTCCCGTGGCCGCTCACCTGGGGAATTACCCAGGATGACCTCGAAGCTTGCACCGCTCGTTTCTGCGTCCAGCTCTGCCACCGAAAATTGCTGGCCTTCCAGCTTCGGGCGCGGGATCGTGTTGCTCGCGTCCTCTGCCCAACTTCTGCCACTCCTTAGCACCGCGGCCAACTTCAGCTCGCCGCGTTTGGATTGGATTCTCACCAGCTGGAATCCGTACGCGAGATATGTTGCCCCAACACCTTTGTTCCCACGCAGGTTCGAGCCACGCTTGAAAGTCACGTTCGGCCTGAAACAGTACTTAAACTGATTTAGGTCCATGCCGACACCGTTGTCAGTGACCCTGACCCTGCGGTTCTTCATGTCCACAAGGATCCAGACCTTCGGTATGTACTTGCCCTCGTCTCGTGCCTTGAACTGCGTCGCGTCCAGCGCGTTTTGGATCAGCTCGGAAAAGAGATCGTAGAACCCCGTGTATGAGTTCAGGATGTTCAGGATTACCGGCTTGTTCGGGTCTTCTGGCGACGCGATGCCGGTTTCACCTGCGAGTGGATCAAATCCGTCCAATTCACCCAGTAGTTCGGCCATACCCATTTTCCTTCAGTCCGGCTGACGCATTGTAGAAAGGCTAGCGAAACGAACCCACAAAGCCTAGGAACCTTTGAATCCTGTTGGCCTCAAGGGAGAGTCGCTTCAGGGAGTCGCCAGCGGTCCTCGCGCAGGTGGCGTGCAAGCAGGCCTCAGTGCCTCCCCGCCTCCAAACCACGGGCCGCCCGGCCATGCAGCACCTCAGACTCGCTCGCCATTCTTCTTTCCGCAGATGCATGTGAGCGAAAGGCATCGGGGGCACGCGCGATGCGGCACCACTCCCCCCAACAGCTTCCTGCGGAGCGCAGCTTCGATCGCCCTGTAGTCCTCGAGCGGCCCCGGATAGTTGCCCTCATCCCAAAGAGCCGAAAGCTCGTCTTTGGTCATCGCGTGGTACTTGTTTATGAGTAGATATTCATCGTCCATGGTGTACCCGACTCTGAGTTTTCTGCTGTAGCGGCGTTGTCGAGACGACTGGGGCGGACTCAAACTACGTGCCGCACCAGCAGGAGCGTCAGCCGGTCCTGGGCAGGCGCCCACTAGATCGGCCCTCCCGCGCATGATCGAAGACAACCCCGAAACTGATTCCGTCCTTTATGCAGGCGTCCACCCTGGACCTAAGTTCGTGCTCACTCGTACGGTGCCAGCCATCTCGCGCAGTTGGCGAGCCGTCTGAGCTCAGATACCAGAACTCGTACTCGACCCACTTAAGGCGCTTGATGAACTGGATCAGCATGGCCGCAGAGTGCACCAAGGCGCGACAGTTGTCTACACCACGCGAGACGGCGTGGGAGCCGAGAGTGGAACGGCAAAGGAGGTTCGAACTCGCGAGCTCAATCTTTGCAAGGCTCCAAATGGCACGAAGCGTCGACTAGTCACGGACGCTTGAGTTGGGCAAAGATGGAATCCAAGTGCTCCTGCCGGCTGATCGGCTTCCGCATATATTTCCAGCCCGCAGCGAAGCAGACAACGTCCTGCCATTGCGTTCCCGAAGACGCGTCGTACACTTGGCCTTTGTGCTCCAGGGCGTACGCTCGAAGCTCCCAGAGTTCCGACAGTGCTTCATGGCTCGAAAGAACCGCGCGTGTTACGGCAACCCGAGACGTCCAAAGCGAGAACTTCCAACCGGCCCAGATCATCACACCAGCAATAAACGCCGAGACATAGCTTGGCGCTCTGAAGAGCAACGACGTTGCGGCGACGACTGACGCCCAGAAGAGGAGTGAATCGCCCCGGCTTTTCAGGAGGCTCAAATCTCTGAGAGGATTGAGCCATGAAGAAGTCGAACAAGTTCTCGCCCGAGGTCCGTGAGCGGGCGGTGAGGATGGTGCAGGAGCACAAGGGGGAG
>Ga0255338_1002910_pt1 | contig 22585 bp, 22 predicted proteins | sample MeOH1_35cm_T4_19_FD_203715 | JGI IMG/M metagenome (GOLD analysis project Ga0255338, IMG submission 203715) | Sandy soil microbial communities from University of British Columbia, Vancouver, Canada - MeOH1_35cm_T4_195 | ecosystem: Engineered > Artificial ecosystem > Sand microcosm > Unclassified ...
ATGTTCCCGGGCATGATGCCGATTTTGCACTCATCCGGGGTGAGGACTCCGGGGCAATTGGGCCCGATCAGCCTGGATTTTGAGCCGCTGAGCGAGCGCTTCACCCGGACCATGTCGGCCACCGGAATGCCCTCGGTGATGCAGATGATCAGCGGGACCTCGGCGTCGATGGCTTCCAGGATCGAGTCCGCGGCGAAGGGCGGCGGGACGTAGATCACGCTGGCGTCGGCGCCGGTCTGCTTCACGGCCTCGGCGACCGTGTCGTAGACGGGCAGGCCGATGTGCGTCGTGCCGCCTTTGCCGGGGGTCACGCCGCCGACCATTTTGGTCCCGTAGGCGATCGCCTGTTCCGAGTGGAACGTGCCCTGGGCGCCGGTGATGCCCTGGCAGATGACGCGGGTGTTCTTGTTGATCAGGATCGACATGACTTACTGAGCGCCCCGCACGGCTTTCACGATCTTTTCCGCGCCGTCCGACAGATCGTTGGCCGCGATCACGTTCAGGCCGCTCTCGTTGATGATCTTCTTGCCGAGCTCGGCGTTGGTGCCTTCCAGGCGAACCACCAGGGGCACCTGCAGGCCCACCTGCTTCACCGCGGCGACGACGCCCTGGGCCAGGATATCGCAGCGGGCGATGCCGCCGAAGATGTTGACCAGGATGCCCTTCACGTTGGGGTCGGCGATGATGATCTTGAAGGCCGCCGTCACCTTGGCCTCGTCGGCGCCGCCGCCCACGTCCAGGAAGTTGGCCGGCTCGGCGCCGTACAGCTTGATGATGTCCATGGTCGCCATGGCCAAGCCTGCGCCATTGACCATGCAGCCGATCTCGCCGTCGAGGGCGATGTAGCTGAGGTCGAACTTGGAGGCCTCGATCTCCTTGGGATCCTCCTCGGTCTCGTCGCGCAGGGCGACGACGTCGGGATGGCGGTAGAGGGCGTTCGAGTCGAACGACACCTTGGCGTCCAGGACCCGCAGCTGGTCGTCGGCGGTGACGATCAGCGGGTTGACCTCCAGCATCGCCATGTCCTTGGCGACGAAGGCTTCGTAGAGCTGGCCCAGCAGCTTGGTCGCCTGCTTGGCGAGGTCGCCCTTCAGGCCGAGCGCTCCCGCGAGCGCGCGGCCATGGTGAGGCCACACGCCGGTGGCGGGATCGATGGAGAAGGTGACGATCTTTTCGGGGGTCGAGTGGGCGACCTCCTCGATATCCATGCCGCCTTCGGTGGAGGCCACGACCGAGACCCGGCTCGTCTCGCGGTCGACCAGGAGGGACAGGTAGAATTCCTTGGCGATGGCGGCGCCTTCCTCGATGTAGAGGCGGTTCACCTGCTTGCCCTTGGGACCGGTCTGATGCGTCACCAGCACCCGGCCCAGCATCTCCTGCGCGTTGGTCTTCACGTCCTCGGCGGACTTGACCACCCGGACGCCGCCCTTGGCGTCCGGTCCCAGGCCCTCGAAGCGTCCCTTGCCGCGCCCGCCGGCGTGGATCTGCGACTTCACCACGAAGACCGGGCCGCCCAGCTTCCTGGCCGCTTCCACGGCGTCATCGACGGAGAAGGCGGGATAGCCGCGCGGGACCGCCACGCCGAACTCCGCGAGGACGGCTTTGGCTTGGTGTTCGTGGATGTTCATGAGGCCTTGGGGGCGGATTACGGGGGAGGCTCGCCCCTGGCGGCGAGTGACGCGGCTTATAGGCGCCGCACCTTGCGATGACAACCGCGTGAGGGCCGGAAAACCGCCCTTCGGCGCACGAACGTGCCCCGAGGTCAACGCCCGCGCTCCCTCGCAGGGAGCACATCACCCCAGGAACATCATCCACAGGGTCCGGCCGGGGATCATGGCGATGAAGAGGTTGATGGCGAAGCCGCCGTAGAACAGGCCCATCATCGTCCTGCGATGGCGCGCGACGTTGTGGCGCCTGGCCCACATCACCGCCAGGGGCAGGACGATGAGCACCCAGCCGGTGAACAGGTGCAGGATCGACCAGCGGCCGTGGTTCAGGCTGGTGATGAACAGGGTGGCGCCCGCCGTGGTCAGGGCCAGCGTCACCCAGATCCAGCCCGCCACCCGGTGGAAGGTCCGCCCCTTGCGCACGGTCATCAGCACTCCGCCCAACACCAGGGCCGCCAGCGCGGCGAGGAGGTGGACCTTGATGGCGGGGGACAGGTCCATGAACAGCGCCAGGTCCGGCGCGTGCGGCCGCGCCGACAACGCCAGGGCGGCGACGGCCTTCCAGGCCCCGCCCAGGGACAGGCCCACGATCACCACGACCGCGGCCATGGCGATCCCGAACCGCAGACCGAAGCTCATCGGCTTCCGGGCCGGCGTTTGCGAAACAGGCGACATCCTTTATCTCCGCTCGATGGGCCGGCGCCTCCGCGCGGCCGGGTCGGACGGCACATGACGGCGGGCGGAAACGGGTGCGAGCGGGGATGCGTCGGATGACGGCGGGCCTTCGCGAACGACCGCCGGGTTCCGTTCGCGCTTCGCGAGCGGCGGCATGATCCAGCGCCTGCTCCTGCGCCTGGGGCCCTACGACGAGTTGCGCGGCTGGCTGCGCGGCCTGGCGGTGGCCCTGGTTTCGGGACTGTTCCTAACCTTCTCCGGCGCCTTCGGGACCGACGACGCGCCACTGACGACGCGCCTGGCCTACTGGATGTGCCTGATGCTGGTCGGCTACGCCTGGGGCGCCTTCGTGGCCCGCTACTTCTTCCGCGCCGGCCGGCGGCGCACCGGCAACCTGTGGCTGGACGCCGGCCTCGCCGCCCTCGTGATGTCGGCGCCCTTCACCGTGGTGGTCTGGTTCGCCAGTCGCCAGGCGTTCGACACCCGCATCCCGTACAGCTCGATGTGGATGCTGTTCGGTCCGGTGCTGCTGGTGTCGCTGGCGCTGACGGCCATCAACATGCTGCTGGAGGCGCGGCGGGCGCCGGAGACCCACACCGGACCCAACCCGCCGAAGTTCCTGGACCGGCTGCCGCTCAAGCTGCGCGGCGCGGAGGTCTGGGCCGTCGAGGCCGAGGACCACTACCTGCGGCTTCACACCTCCAAGGGCCAGGACCTGATCCTGATGCGCCTGGCCGACGCCGTGAGCGAGCTGGAGGGCATCGAGGGCGCCCAGGTCCACCGCTCCTGGTGGGTCGCCCGCGACGCCATCGCCGACGCGAAGCGCGGCGACGGCCGCGCCACCCTGACGCTGAAGGACGGCGCCGAGGTGCCGGTCAGCCGCACCTACGCCGGACTACTGCGCGAGCGCGGCTGGATCTGACCTCCTCTCCCCCGCGAAGCGGAGAGGGAGAGGGTAGGGAGAGGGCGGCTGGGCGACTCCGAGGCGTGTCGAGGGCCTGCGGCAGCCCTTGATCCACCTTCGCGGCTCACGCTCGCCAGCGCCGCCCTCTCCCTACCCTCTCCCTCTCGGGCTGCGCCTCGGGGGAGCGGAGGTTCAGCCCTTCCGCGCCAGCCACTCTTCCCGGCTCTGGCCCCAGCAATCCACCGGCACGTTCATCGGCGGCGGCAGGACCGCCTGGCGCAGGATGCGCGAACCCAGGCGTTGGGCGACCTTCTGGGAGTTCACGTTCGCCGCCTCGATGGTGTGGATCACCTCGGTCCACCCCTGCGTGGCGAACGCCCAGTCGATGGTCGCCTCGGCGGCCTCGGGCGCGTAGCCCTTGCCCCAGTGCTCACGCGCAATACCCCAACCGACCTCCGTGCCGGGCCAGCCCTCCGGCTGCCACGGGCCAACCCGGCCCACCCAGCGGTCGGTTTCCTTCTCGATCACCGAGAACATCGAGAAGCCACGGCTGAACCAGGCGCCGGCCATCACGCTCATGATCCGCCAGGCGCCGATCCGGTCCTGTTTTCCGCCGATGAAGCGGGCGGCCTCCTCGTCCGCGCAGAACGCGGCCCAGGCCTCGAAGTCCTGCGGCTGTGGCGCGCGCAGAATGAGGCGTTGTGTCTCAAGCGTGGGGATTTCCAACGGCACGTTTTTGCCTCAATCTGGACGTGGGAGAGAGTTCGGGGTTTGGGGCGAGCTTCGACGGCGCATGCGCCGCGGCAGACCTTAACCATGTGCGTCGAGGGACCCGTGTTTCAAGGGGCGCCCGATGCTGGATTTTTCAGACGACCTGCCGCCGGACCTCCCGGCCCCCAAACGGCCAGGCCCCGGACGGCTGGTGGCGGCCGGCGCGGTCGGCGCCCTGGCTCTGGGCGTCGGCATGGGCCTCTGGGCCCGCCCCGCCCCGCCCGCGCCGCCAAATCCCCCAACCATGGCGCCCGAGGACGCGCCGCGCCCGGCCCTGCAGATCGTGATCGACGACAGCCCCGCCCCACTGGGTCCGCTGCTGGAGGTGCTGCCCGGGGACGCGGCGCAGTTCCGTGACGCCGTCCCGACCTCGCCGGAGATGCTCGCGCCGCGCCGCGCCGCCGCGGGGCTGATGAAGGTGGACGCCATCGTGGCGGCCGAGCCGCCGCTACTGGTCCCGACGGTGAAGGTCGAGCCGAAGCCGAAGGCCGAACCGAAGGTCGAGAAGGCGCCGGAGACACCCAAGGTCCAGAAGGCCAAGGCCGAACCCAAGCCGAAGCCCGAGAAGCTCAAGGTGGCGGAGGCCAAGCCCAAGAAGACCGAGAAGGCCAAGGTCCAGACCGCGAAGGTCGACAAGGCCAAGGTGGAGAAGGCCAGGGCGGCGAAGGAGGTCCGGCTGGCCAAGGCGGAGAAGCTCGCGAGGGCTGAAAAACTTGCGAAAGCCGAGCAGGCGAAAGCCGTGAAGCTCGCCCAGGTCGAGACCCGGAAGGCGCAGGCCAAGAAGGAGAAGGCCGCCAAGGCCAAGGCCGAGACCCGGCGCCTCGCCCAGGCCAAGGCGAAGGCCGCGCCGAAGACGCTGAAGGCCGAAGCCTCGAAGAAGAAGACCCAACTCGCGCAGGCCAAGCTCCCAAAGAAGCCCGTCGCCAAGAAGCCCAAGGTCGAGAAGGCCTCGACCAAGGCCGTGGCCGCCAAGGCGCCGGTCCGCAAGCCGCCGCCGCGCAAGGTCGTTCCGCTGGGCGAGGGCCCGATGCGGGTGGCCCGCAACGATGCGTGCGCCTCGCCCGATCCTGGCCAGGCCGTGGTCTGCGCCGATCGCCGCCTGGGCGCGCGCGACCGCCAGCTGCAGCAGGCCTACCGCAACGCCGAGGCGGCGGGCGTGCCCGCGTCCTCGCTCCAGCGGCAGCAGGCCCGCTGGCTGCAGGCCCGCGCCGCCGCGGCCCGCGAGGCGCCGTGGGCGGTGGAAGACGTCTACGAGGCCCGGATCTCGGAGCTCAACGACCTGACCCGCGACGCCCGGGAGAACTAGCCCTCCCGCGCGAACCGGGTCGCCTGGCCGCTGCTCAGCGTCTGGACCATGCCAGTCACCTTGCCGGCCGGGTCGCGGTCGAACTTCACCCGGATCGGAACCGCAGCGCCCTCGACGGCGAAGAGGTCGGCGCCGATCGGCTTCAGGCGGAGCGGCGGTCGACGCCCCTGCGCCACCAACAGCCGGCCGTCCTGCACCGACACCGAGCGGGCGCCATAGGCCCCGGCGTAGTCGGAGAGCGCCGTGACCGGCGCCTCTGGCCCAAGCGCCTCCAGCGCCCAGCGCGCCTCGGTCCGGGCGAGCTCGCTGCCCGAACCCTCGGCCACCTTGGCCAGCGCCAGCTGCTGGGCCCTCACCAGGGCCTGGCCGGCCGGGACGGCCACGTCGGGGATCACGCCGGTACCCTCCCAGTTCCGGCCGCTGATGGGGTTCACCGGGCTGCCGCCGGAGACGAAGACCGCAAACCCGTCGCCCACGGGCGCCATCCCGCCCGGGTTGGCCGCACCCGCACTGGCCTCGCCGACGATGACGCCCCGCTTCGCCTGCTGCAGCGTGTAGCTGAACGCCTCGGCGGCAGACGCTGTCCGGCCGCTCGTCAGGACATAGACCGGCGCATCCAGCCGGCGCCCCGTCTTCGGCGGCGCGGGCGGGGTCTCGTGTTCGTCCGGCCCCCGGCTCTTGAAGGTGTTGTAGATGTTCGCCCCCTCGGGGACGAAGTGGCCGACCAGATAACCCACCATGGCCGGCGACCCGCCGCCGTTGTCGCGCAGGTCGAAGATCACGGCGTCGGCGCCCGCGGTCAGGGCCATGACCGCGTCGGCCGCGGCCTTCGCCGGATGGTCCGGGCCTTCGAAATTGGCGAAGAAGCTCATATTGACCAGGGCGATGGCGCCCGGCAGCCGTTCCACCGCGCGGAAGCCGTGGTTCTGCCGGCCCTCGATTTCCTGCGCCTGAGGCGAAGGTCCCCGCGGGCCGCCCTGCGGCGGCGGGCTGGCGGACCAGGTGACGTTGAAATGCGCGTCCGAAGGCTTGAGGCGCGCCGTCAGCGCCTGGGCCAGGTCCAGCGGTTCCTTGTAGCGGTCGTAATCGCCCTTGGCCGCCTCGGCCTTCAGCTCGGCCGCCAGCCGGGCGCCCTTGGCCACGTCGAAGTAGCCGGCGGCGATCCGGTCGGCGACGCGGCCCACCACGTCCCTCGGTTCGGCGGCCTGCGCCGGCCCGGCCAGGATCCACGCCAGCGCCACGGCGCCCAGGAATCTGCGCATCGGTCTTCTCCCATCCTCGCAGGACGCTAGCTCGGCCGTGGCCCCGGCGTATGTCGGAGTCCGTTTCACGCGCCGCCACGGTCTCGCCACAGGTTGACCCGGCGCGCGGCGCGCGGGAACTAGCATGCGGCCAACTGGCAACCCGGAGAGACCAAACTGTCCGCCGCCCCGATCAAGATCGCCGTCGCCGGCGCCCTGGGCCGCATGGGCCAGGCCGTGACCGCCGCCGTGCAGGCCGACCCCGCGCTGACCCTGGTCGCCCGCTTCGACCGGCCGGGCGCCGAGGGCGAGGGCCTGGTCCCTGCCGCCGAGGCCCTGGCCGCGGCCCAGGTGGTCATCGACTTCACGACGCCCGCCGCCTCCGCCGCCCTGGCCCGGGAAGTCGCCGGCAAGGGCGTGGCCCTGGTCCTGGGGGCCACCGGCTTCGCCCCCGACCAGATCGCCGCTGTCGCCGAGGCCGCCAGGACCACCGCGATCGTCCGGGCCGGCAACTTCTCGCTGGGCCTCAACATGCTGATGGGCCTGGTGGCCCAGGCGGCGCGCGCCCTGCCCGCCGAGGCCTATGACATCGAGATCTTCGAGGCCCACCACCGCCGCAAGGTCGACGCGCCCTCGGGCACGGCCCTGATGCTGGGCGAGGCCGCCGCCAGGGGCCGCGGCGTCAGCCTGTCCCAGGTGGCCCGCCACGCCCGCGACGGCATCACCGGCGAGCGGCCGGTGGAGGAGATCGGCTTCTCGGTCCTGCGCGGGGGCGGCATCATCGGCGAGCACAGCGTCACCTTCGCCGCCGACGACGAGATCCTGACGCTCAGCCACTCCGCCCGCGACCGCGGCCTGTTCGCCCGCGGCGCCGTGGCCGCCGCCCGCTGGGTCGCCGGGCGCCCACCGGGCGAGTACGACATGCAGGACGTCCTGGGCTTCCCGAAGGACATCTGAGCGTGCCGGAATTCCTCGACCAGGACGCATCGAGCCAGCTGGTCGCCCTGGCCAGCAAGCGGATCTCATCCGTCGAGCTTCTGAAACTGTCCCTGGCCCGCCACGCCGAGACCCACGCCAGGCTGAACGCCGTGGTCGCGGCCGATCCGGAGCGCGCCCTGGAGCGGGCCCGCGCCCTGGACGACGCGCGCGTGCGCGGCGACAGCCTCGGGCCGCTGGCCGGCCTGCCCATGACCGTCAAGGACACCTTCGACGTCGCCGGCATGGCCGCCTCGTCCGGGCTGGCCGACCTGCGCCGACGGATGACCGAGGACGCCGCGGCCGTCAGCCACGCACGACGCGCCGGGGCGGTGATCTGGGGCAAGACCAACGTGCCGGTCATGGCCGCCGACTGGCAGAGCGCCAACGGCGTCTATGGCGTCACCAACAATCCCTGGGACCTGACGCGCACGCCCGGCGGTTCGTCCGGCGGGGCCGCCGCCGCCCTGGCCGCCCAGGTCACCCCGCTGGAGATCGGCTCCGACATCGGCGGGTCGCTGCGCGTGCCGGCCGGCTTCTGCGGCGTGTTCAGCCACAAGCCGACCTGGGGCATGGTCAGCCAGCGCGGCCACGTGCCGCCCAGCCCCGGATCGTTCGTCGAGCGCGACCTCAACGTCATCGGCCCCATGGCGCGGTCGGCCCGCGACCTGCGCCTGCTCCTGTCGATCATCGAGAACGGCCCCCTGGCGCCCAAGGCCCCGCCCGCCGATCTCAAGGAGGCGAAGATCGGCCTCTGGCTGGACGACCCGTTGTGTCCGCTGGACGGCGAGGTTCGCGGCGTCATCCAGACCTTCGCCGACGAGCTGCGCGCCGCCGGGGCCGAGGTGGAGGCGATCCCCAGCCCGGTGGACATGCGCGCCCTGCTCCACGCCTACCAGACCCTGCTGGGCGCCGTCCTGGCCGAGGACCTGCCGCCCCGGATGCTGCGGGGGATGGAGCGCATGCGGTTCTTCATGCGGGGGTCGGTGGAGAAGGCCGGGCCGCTGTCGAACGCCGCCATGGTCATGGCCTATACCGCCCGACACACCGAGTGGCTGGCCGCCGACGCGGTCCGCGCGCGCCTGCGCCATGAGATCGACGAGGCGTTCGGGAGATGGCACGTGATCCTGGCGCCCATCGCCCCGGTCGCGCCATTCCCGCACGACAAGCGGCCGTTCCAGCGCCGCAGCCTCAAGATGTCGAACGGCGAGAGCATCCCCTACCCCTCGATGCTGACCTGGATCTCGGTGGCCACGGCCCTGCGCCTGCCCGCCACCGCCGTGCCGGCCGGCCGCACGGCCTCGGGCCTGCCCGTCGGCGTCCAGCTCATCGGCCCCCACGCCGCCGACGCCCGCACCCTGGCCCTGGCCCAGGCCATCGACGAGAACGTCCGCGGCTTCGTTAGCCCTCCGCTCTAGGACGGCCGGCTCACCGCTTCAGCTTCAACTCGATCCACGCCGCCGCGTGATCGCTGGCCCCCTGCCGCGCCCGGAACGACCGGTCGACGCCGGCGTCCTTCAGGCGGGGCGCCAGGTCGGGGCTGAGCAGCAGGTGGTCGATGCGCAGGCCCGCATCGCGTTCCAGCGCGCCGCGCCAGTACTTCCAGAAGGTGTAGACCGTCTGGTCCGGGAACCGCGCCCGCAGCGCGTCGGTCCAGCCCTGCGCCAGCAGCCGAGCGTAGGCCTCCCTGACCTTGGGGTGGAACAGGGCGTCATCCAGCCAGCGCTCCGGCGCATAGACGTCGCGCGGTTCGGGGATGATGTTGAAGTCGCCGGCCAGCACCACCGGGTGACCCGCCGCCAGCAAGCCCGCGGCGTGGGCGTGCAGCCGCTCCAGCCACCTGAGCTTGAACTCGAACTTCGGCCCAGGCTGTGGGTTGCCGTTGGGCGCGTAGAGCGAGGCCACGATCACCCCGTTCACCGCCGCCTCGATGTAGCGGCTCTGGACATCGGCCCGGTCGCCCGGCAGGCCGCGCCGGGTCAGGATCGGGTCGCACCCCTTGGCCAGGATCGCCACCCCGTTCCACCGGCTCTCGCCATGCCAGATCGAGCCGTAGCCCGCCCGCCGCAGCGCGCCCTCCGGGAACTTCTCCTCCGGCGCCTTCAGCTCCTGCAGGCACACGACGTCCGGCTGTGTCTGCGCCAGCCAGTCGAGCAGGCCCTCAAGCCGCCCGTTCACGCCGTTCACATTGTAGGTGGCGATCCGCACGCGGAGCGAACTCGCTCCCGCGCAGGCCGTTCCGTCGTCAGGCCGCGCCGGTGGATCCGAAGCCGCCGGCGCCGCGCACCGTCTCGTCCAGGCTGGCGACCTCGGTCCAGGCCGCCTGCACCACGGGGGCGATCACCAGCTGGGCGATGCGGTCGCCGCGCCGGATGGTGAAGGCCTCCGGGCCGTGGTTGATCAGGATCACCTTCACCTCGCCGCGATAGTCGGCGTCGATGGTGCCGGGCGTGTTGAGGCAGGTGACGCCGTTCTTGAACGCCAGACCCGAGCGTGGCCGCACCTGTCCCTCGAACCCGGGCGGCAGGGCGAAGGCCAGGCCGGTGGGCACGGCGAAGCGGTCGCCGGGGTGCAGCACCAGAGGCTCGTCCTCCGGAACCGCGGCGCGCAGGTCCATCCCCGCGGCCTGAGCGGTCTCGTAGGCCGGGAGCGGGATGTCCTGGCCGTGGGGCAGGCGGGTGATCGGGACGGTGGGGGACACTCAGAATTCCTCAGCGATGCGCAGCGCCAGGCGGCGGGCGACCTCGCCCTTGGCCATGCGGTCCCATCGCTCGATTCCCCCCTTGGAGACTATGGCGACGGCGTTCTGGTCGCCGCCCATGGTCCCCTCGATGCTGACGTCGTTGGCGACGATCCAGTCGCAGCCCTTGCGGCTGAGCTTGGCCTGGGCATGGGCCTCCACGTCGTCGGTCTCCGCCGCGAAGCCGACCACCAGCTTTGGCCGGGCCTTGGCCTTGGACAGGGTCGCCAGGATGTCGGGGTTCTCCACCAGGGCGATGGTCGGGGGGCCGCCCTCGCCCTTCTTGATCTTGCTGGTCCCCTGGAACTCCGGACGCCAGTCGGCGACCGCGGCCACGCAGACGGCGATGTCGGCCGGCAGGGCCGCCTCGCAGGCCGCCAGCATGTCGCGCGCGGTCTCCACGTCCACCCGGTTCACGCCGGCCGGCGCGGTCAGGGCGGTCGGGCCGCTGACCAGGGTGACGTCGGCGCCCAGGGCGGCCAGCGCCGAGGCGATCGCATAGCCCTGCTTGCCCGACGAACGGTTCGTGATCAGGCGCACGGGGTCCAGAGGCTCGGCGGTCGGGCCCGCGGTGACGATGGCGCGCTTGCCGGCGAGGGGCCGCGCCGCGGGGCCGTTCAGGGCGTCGCGAATGGCCTCGAAGATCGCGGCGGGTTCCGCCATCCGGCCCGGCCCGTACTCGCCGCAGGCCATGGCGCCCTCGTCCGGGCCCACGAACAGCACGCCGTCCGCCTTCAGCCGCTCGAGGTTCCGGCGGGTCGCGGCGTGCTCCCACATCCGCACGTTCATGGCGGGCGCCATCAGCACCGGCTTGTCGGTGGCCAGCAGGGTAGTGGACGCCAGGTCTCCCGCCAGGCCGTTCGCGGCCTTGGCCATCAGGTCGGCGGTGGCGGGGGCCACGACCACGAGGTCGGCGGAGCGGCTGAGCTCGATGTGGCCCATCTCGGCCTCGTCGGTGAGGCTGAAGAGTTCGGAATAGACCTTGTCCTCGCTGAGCGCCGACAGGCTGAGCTGTGTGACGAACTCGGACCCCGCCTTGGTCAGGATCGGGCGCACGGCGACGCCCGCCTTGCGCAGGAGCCGCGTCAGCTCCAGGGCCTTGTAGGCCGCGATGCCGCCGCCGACGATGAGGAGAACCCGTTGCTCGGCCAAGGCCAGACACCCCGCAAATGAGGGCTCCGATGTAGGTCATCCGGAGGGACTCGACAAACGCCCGAGCTTGTGTTCATTCTTTGTTCCAGCTCGACCATAAGACGGAAACCGAGATGGCTAACTCCAAGGCCCACGGGGCCAAGATCGTTCTGCTGTTCGCCGGCGCGGCGCTGTTGCTGGCCGGTTGCGACAACGGCCCCTCGGCCGTCGCCCAGAAGCAGGCGGCCGGAACCCAGATGGCGGCGAACGCGGGCGACGCCGCGTCCGACAGCAATTTCCGCTCGGAGAACGGGCCGCGCGAGGACCATCGCCGCGACCCGGTTCCCGAGGTGGACGGCAAGCCGATGTGGTCGGCCAGCCGCAAGTTCTCGGCCCAGCAGAACGCCCAGCGCGCCTTCGACCGCAACGGCCAGGCGTTCGGCGCCGACAGCGTCGATGAGTTCGTCCAGAAGGCCCACGGCTTCGTCTCGAGGCCGCCCAAGGGCACGCTGACCCTGACCCGCAACAACGGCGACAAGCTGTTCTACGACCCCAAGGGCAACGTCTTCGCCGTGGCCAGCAAGGCGGGCGCGCCCCGCACCATGTTCAAGCCCGACGAGGGCATGGCCTACTGGGAAGAACAGAAGGCCCGCGAAGCCCGCCGCCAGGCCTCAAGGCGCAACAGCCGCGACGACGACGCGTAGTCCGCACCGGACGCCCTTCGCCCCTTGCGGGAGAAGGATTTAGCCAAAGACCGCGCCCGCCAGGAACGCGGCGCCCGCCGCCAGGGCGCCCAGGGCGAACCAGAGGAGGGCGTTCGACTTCTCGGGTTCAGCCTCGACCACCACGGCGGGCTGGGCCAGGCGGGCGATGTTGCGCAGCGCGCTCTCGGCTTCCCCGGCGAACTGCCTCACCCGGCTGACGGGCGACAGCTCGCGGGCGATCCAGCGGCGGACGACAGGCTCGGACGCGCCCCAGATGTCGTGTTCCGGGTCGATCCGGCGGGCGACGCCTTCGACGGTCATCATGGTCTTCTGCAGCAGCACAAGCTCGGGCCGCAGGTGCATGTCGTAGAGGGCGGTGATCTCGAAGAGCTGGGTCAGGACGCGACTCATGGCCACTGCATTGGCCTTCTGGCCGAACACCGGCTCGCCGACTGCGCGCAGGGCCTGGGCGAAGGCGGCCACGCTGTGCCTCTGCGGCACATAGCCGGCGTCGAAGTGGACCTGGGCCACCCGCGGATAGTCGCGCTGCAGGAAGCCCCACAGGATCTCGGCCAGGTAGCGCCGCTCGACGGCGCCCAGGCGGCCGATGATGCCGAAGTCCACGGCCTGGATCCGGGCCGGCGCGGCGGCGAACAGGTTGCCCTCGTGCAGGTCGGCGTGGAATACGCCGTGGTCCAGCGCCTGGGCCAGGAACGCCCGGGTCAGGTTGTCCGCCAGCGCCTTGCGGTCGAGGCCGGGCTGGCTCAGCGCCGCCTCGTCGGACAGGGCCATGCCGTCGGCCCACTCCAAAGTCAGCACCCGCTTGCCGACGCCCTCCCAGAGGACCTTGGGCGCCGACATGTAGCCGTCCTTGGCCATCACCTCGGCCAGTTCGTCGGCGCCCGCCGCCTCGAGGCGCAGGTCCAGCTCCAGCTCGGTGGCGCGGATCACGGTGTCGGCGAACTTCACCGGCTCCAGCCGGCGGATCGGGGCAGCCCAACGCTGCATCAGCCGCGCCGCCAGGGCCAGGACCGCGGAATCGGCCGCCACGCGCCGTTCGATCCCCGGCCGCAGCACCTTCACCGCCACCCGGCGGCCGTCCAGCATCCGGGCCTCGTGCGCCTGGGCCAGGGACGCCGCGGCCACCGGCTCGCCCAGGCTGGCAAACACCGCCTCCACGGGCTGGCCCAGCTCCTGCTCGATGGTGGCCCGCGCCAGGGCGATCGGAAAGGGCGCCAGCTTGTCCTTCAGGTGGCCCAGGTCCTCGGCGAACTGCCGGCCGAAGATGTCGCCGCGGGTGGAGAGGAGTTGCCCCAGCTTGATCGCCACCGGGCCCAGGCCCTCCAGCGACCGCGCCAGCCGCTCGCCCGGCCGCCCGGTCCGCCGGCTCGCGAAAAGCCGCAGCCCGTTGGCCGCCACCCGCACGGCGGGCGAATAGAAGGCGTCCAGCTCGCGCGGCATCAGCGCGTCGTTGCGGACCAGCGTCCACCCGGCCCCGAACAGCCGCAGATAGGCGCCCAGCGAGGCCATGATCCTCTAGATCGCCCGCCCGGTGTGCATGGCCGCCACGCCGCCGGAGAAGTTGGTCCAGCCCACCTGGCCGAAGCCCGCCTCGCCGATCATGGCCGCGAACGCCTTCTGGTCGGGGAAGCGGCGGATGCTCTCCACCAGGTACTGGTAGCTCTCGCGGTCGTTGGCCACCCGGGCCCCGATCTCGGGGATCACCTTGAACGAATAGGCGTCGTAGGCGGCGCGCAGCGCCTCCGTCGTGGGCCGCGAGAATTCCAGGCAGATGAACCGGCCGCCTGGCTTCAGCACACGCCGCGCCTCGCGCAGCGCGGCGGGAATGTCGGTCACGTTGCGGATCCCGAAGCTGATCACATAGGCGTCGGCCGCCCCGTCCGGCAGGGGCAAGCGCTGGGCGTCGCCGACGGCCCAGGCCATCTCCGGCGCCGAGCCCTTTTCGCGCCCGGCCATGATCATCTCGGCGTTGTAGTCGACCACGAAGATCTTCACGTCCTCGCCGCCCCGGCGCTCCTGGGCGCGGCGGGCCATCTTGGCGAACCGCCGGGCCATGTCGCCGGTCCCGCCCGCGCAGTCGACGATGGTCTCGCCCGGCTGTGGGTTCAGGCGGGCGGCGACGGCGTCCTTCCAGAGCCGGTGCACGCCACCGCTCATCAGGTCATTCATCAGGTCGTAGCGCTTGGCCACGCGGTCGAAGACGCCGCGCACGAGGCCGGCCTTCTCGGACGCGTCGACATCGCGGAAGCCAAAGGTGGCGGAAGGTCCCGTCATGGCCGGGGTTCTAGCGTTCCGGAGCGCGCCCGCAAAGGCGCGGTCCAATCCTTTGCAAGAAACACGCCATTCCCGGCGCGCCGGGAATGGTGGGCCCTTGGCGCGCCAGCGCGGGCGTGCCAAGCGGGAGGCCATGCCTGAATTGCCCGAAGTCGAGACGGTGCGAGGCGGCCTGGCGCCCGTGCTGGAAGGCCGGCGGTTGGCCCGCGTGGAGGCGCGGCGGCCGGATCTGCGGTTTCCGCTGCCCGAGAACTTCGTCCAGTTCCTGACCGGCGCGACGATCCTGAAGCTGGAACGGCGCGCGAAATACCTGCTGGCCCGCCTCGACCGCGAGGACACCCTGGTCATGCACCTTGGAATGAGCGGCCGCTTCGAGATCGCGAAAGCAGAGGGGCAGACGCGGCCCGGGCAGTTCCACTTCGCCCCCGACCCGGACCCCAAGCACGCCCACATCGTCTTCGAAACCGAGGACGGGACGAAGGTCACCTACTATGACCCCCGCCGGTTCGGCTACATGGCCCTGGTCAACACCTCGACCCTGGACCTGCATCCCTGGTTCGCCGGCCTGGGCCCCGAGCCGCTGTCGGACGCCTTCGACGCCCAGCGCCTCAAGACCGCCTTCGCCGGGCGCCGGCAGGGACCGAAGACCCTCTTGCTGGACCAGCGGATCGTGGCGGGCCTGGGCAACATCTATGTCTGTGAGGCCCTGAACCGCGCCCGCATCTCGCCCTTCAAGCCGGCGGGCAAGATCTCCGGGCCGCGCCTCGCCAGGCTGGTTCCCGAGATCAAGGCCGTCCTGCAGGAGGCGATCGCCGCCGGCGGCTCGACCCTGCGCGACTTCGCGCAGACCGACGGCGCCCTGGGTTATTTCCAGCACCGGTTCCGCACCTACGACCGCGAAGGCCAGCCTTGCTGCAACGCGGGCTGCAAGGGGATCATCGACCGCGAAGTCCAGGCCGGCCGCTCCACCTTCTTCTGTCCGGTGTGCCAGACGTGATGCGTACCCTCGCCGGCCTCGCCGCCGCCTTCCTCCTCACGGCCTCCGCCCACGCCGCCCCGCCCGTCTGGGTGGTGAAGGACGGGGATTCCGAGATGCTGCTGTTCGGCTCGATCCACGTGCTGCCGCCGGGCCTGGATTGGCGGCCGGCGGCGCTGGACGCCGGCCTGAAGCGGGCCGACGACCTGTGGTTCGAGCTGCCGGCCGGCCCGGCCGCTGAAGCCGAGATCGCCCGGCTGGCCGCCGCCACCGGCGTCCTGCCGCCGGGGCAGTCGCTGTTCACCCTGCTCACGCCCCGCGACGCCGAGCTGCTGATCCGCGCCGCGGACAGCCTGGGCGTGGACAAGACCTCGCTGGACCGGCTGGAGCCCTGGCTGGCCGAGGTGGCCCTGGCCGGCGCCGCCTACCGCGCCGCGGGCGCCGACACAGAGAACGGCGTCGAGAAGATGGTCCACACGACCGCCCCGGCCCGGGTCCGTCGCCAGGCGCTGGAGACACCGGCCGAACAGCTCAGCCTGTTCGACCAGACCCCGCAGGCCGAACAGATAGCGTCGTTGAACCAGACCGTCCGGGAACTGCAGGAAGACCCCGACGGCTACAACAAGCTGGTCCGGGCCTGGCTGGCCGGCGACGCCGAGGCCCTGGACCGGGAAGCGCTGGAACCGCTGCGCGAAGCCTCGCCAGGCGTGTTCCGTCGCCTGGTCACCGAACGCAACGCCCGCTGGACCGTTGAGCTGGATGGCCGCCTGAAGGGCAAGGGCCGCACCGTGGTCGTGGTGGGCGTCGGCCATCTGGTGGGCGCGGACGGCCTGCCGGCCAAGCTGCGGGCGCTTGGCTATTCGGTCACCGGGCCGTAAGTCGCCCTTCGAAATCTGGAGCGTCCCATGAGCTACGAGACCCTGATCGTCGAGGCCCCCAGCGCGGGCGTCACCCTGATCCGCCTGAACCGGCCCGAGGCGCTGAACGCGCTGAACAGCCAGCTGCTGGGCGAGCTCGCCCAGGCGCTCGACGCCGCCGAGGCCGACGAGGGCGTGAAGTGCGTCGTCCTGACCGGCTCGGACCGGGCCTTCGCCGCGGGCGCCGACATCAAGGAGATGTCGGACAAGTCCTACGCCCAGATGTTCGCCGCCAACTTCTTCGGCGCCGCCGGGCAGCGGGTGGAGCGGTTCCGCAAGCCGATCATCGCCGCGGTGGCCGGCTACGCCCTGGGCGGGGGCTGCGAGCTGGCCATGCTGTGCGACTTCATCATCGCCGCCGAGACCGCCAAGTTCGGCCAGCCCGAGATCAACCTGGGTGTCATGCCCGGGATTGGCGGCACCCAGCGCCTGCCCCGCGCCGTAGGCAAGGCCAAGGCCATGGACATGGTGCTGACCGCCCGGATGATGGACGCCGCCGAGGCCGAGCGCGCGGGCCTGGTCTCGCGCGTGGTCCCGGCCGACAAGCTGCTGGACGAGGCCTTGGCCGCCGCGGCCAAGATCGCCGCTCAATCGCCCCTGGCCGTCATGATGAACAAGGAGCTGGTGAACGCCGCCTTCGAGACCACGCTGGCCACCGGGGTCGGCATGGAGCGGCGCCTGTTCCACTCCCTGTTCGCCTTCGAGGACCAGAAGGAAGGCATGGCCGCCTTCGTCGAGAAGCGGAAGCCGGACTTCAAGGGCAAGTAGGGCCGCGGCGAGATGGCGCCGAAGCGGCATTGACCCGCCCGGCCCGTTTCAGTATATCCGCGCCTCCAATTTCGCCCGCCGGCCAACCGGCGGGTGCTACCCGTTTCGAGAGCAGTTCCGAATGGCCAATACGCCCGGCTCCAAGAAGGCGGTCCGCAAGATCGCCCGCCGCACCGAAGTCAACACCGCCCGTCGCTCGCGCGTGCGCACCTTCCTGCGCAAGTTCGAAGAGGCCGTGACCTCGGGCGACGCGGCCGTCGCGAAGGACGCCTTCGTGAAGGCCCAGTCCGAACTGATGCGCGCGGTCACCAAGGGTGTCGTGCACAAGAACACCGGCTCGCGGAAGGTCTCGCGCCTGGCCGCCCAGCTGAAGAAGATGCCGGCGGCCTAAGAGCCGGGCTTCGGCCGGTTTCGCCGGCCGCTCTTCAAGCTGGACCGTAGGGGGATCCGTTCTCCCTCTTCGCCTCTAGGAATTCTGATCGGCGGCGCCCTTCGGGGCGCTGCTTTTTTGTGCGCGGATTTTGGCTTTCGGATACCGCTCCTGCGGCCGATTTGCTCAGCCTCCGCACTCGGTTTTTGGGCTTTCCCTTGGACCTAAAAGGGTCCCCGGCGAGTCAACAGAAATAAGTCTCGACGGCGCAAAGAATCACCGTTGACCCCCTAGGCCCCCCCATTAGTGTCGGGGGTCTTACAGGCGTCCTTGAGTTGATCCCGGCCCAAACCGGGACGGCGGCGAACCTCACGTGTTCGGCGAATAAGGATCTGTTTGTGTTGAATAATATGCGTTGTCAGGGGGTTCGGGGCCCTGGCGTTTCTGCGGCAGTTCGATGGGGTTTCTAGGAATGACGAGCGGGGGGGCTGCGGGAGCTATGGCAAGCACGCCGGCAATGGCCGTGTGGAGCAAGACGTGCCTGGTTCTCAAGCGCGAGCTGGGCGACGCGACGTTCGGGTCCTGGCTGGGCCAGGCGGCGTTGCGCGAGTCCGGCGACGAGGTCTGCGTGGTCGCCGCCACCGGCGTCGCGCGTGACTGGATCCGCCACAATGCCTGGCGCCGGATCGGTGAACTCTGGGCGCAGAACGACCCCCTGGGCCGTCGCCTGGACCTGAAGTCGCGCATGGAGGTCGAGGCCGCCTCGCCCACCGCGCGTCCGGTCGCCGCCAACGCTCCGGTGATCACGCCCCTGACCGCGTCCCCCCTGACCGCGTCCCCGGGCGGTTCGGCCGCAGCGGCCGCCCGTGCGCCCGAAGTCTTCGAGATCGAGGCTGAGGCCGTCGCCCCCGTCGCCGCCCGCCAGGGACGCCTCCAGGGCCTTCAGGAACGCTATTCGTTCGACACCTTCGTTTCCGGCCCCGCCAACGAGTTCGCCTTCGCCGTGGCCCGCCGGGTGGCCTCCTGGGCCGACGGCCATTTCAACCCGGTCGTCTTCCATGGCCCCTATGGCTTCGGGAAGACCCACCTGCTCAACGCCCTGGCCTGGGAGGCCCTGCGCACCGGCGGCGGCAAGCGGGTGGTCTATCTCTCCGCCGAGCGGTTCACCTCGACCTTCGTCAAGGCGCTGCAGGACAAGCAGACCGCGGCGTTCAAGGACGAGCTGCGCAACGCCGACCTGCTGCTGATCGACGACGTCCACTTCGTGGCCGGCAAGACCCAGACCCAGGAAGAGCTGTTCCACACCCTGATCGCCCTGGTCGAGGACGGTCGCCGCGTGGTGCTCACCGCCGACCGCTCGCCCAACGAACTCTCCGAGATGGAGCCGCGCCTGCGGTCCCACCTGCAGGCGGGCCTGGTCTGCGGCATCGAGCCGGCCGACCGCACGCTTCGCCTGGGCATCCTGGAGCGCAAGCTGCACACCCTGTCGCAACAGGGCGGGTTCGTCCCTGCCGCGCGCCCCGAGGTGCTGCAGTTCCTGGCCGACCGGTTCACCGACAGCGTCCGCGAGCTTGAGGGCGCCCTGAACACCCTGGTGGCCCGCGTGGGCGGCGAGATCGCCCGCCTGACCCTGGACGAGGCCCAGGCGATCCTGCGGCCCCACCTGTCCGTGAACGAGCGCAAGGTCACGGTGGACATGATCCAGAAGACCGTGGCCGAGCACTATGCGCTGAAGCAGGCCGACCTGATCTCGGAGCGCCGCGCCCGCGCCGTGGCACGCCCGCGCCAGGTGGCCATGTGGCTGGCCAAACAGATCACCACCCGTTCGCTGCCGGATATCGGCCGCCGCTTCGGGGGCCGCGACCACACCACGGTGCTGCATGCCGTGCGCCGGATCGAAGCGCTGAAGGCCGAGGATCCGGTCATCGCGCGCGACGTGGACGTGCTGCTGCGCAAGCTACGAGGTTAGACTTTAAGGGGAGCGTCGACGGAGGGCTCGCCGCGAGGCGGGCCCTTTGTCTTAGGCGCCCGCCGGAAAGGGCGTAGAATGGGCCTACCCGCGCAACCGCGGCCCCATTCGAAAAGCTTCCCATGAGAGATCTGAAGGGCTCAGGCCTGACCGACCGGCTGTCCGCCGCGGCGGAGGCCAAGGCCGCCTTGCTGGCCAAGCTGAAACCGAAACCCACCGTCACCGACCCCCTGTTCGCCGAGCGGGCCTCCATGAAGGCGGCGGAGCTCGACGAGGTGCGTGCGGCGCGCGCCGTGGAAAAGGCCGACGCCAAGCAGGCGACCGCCGACAAGATCGCCGCCGCCGAAGCCGCGATCGCCGCGGACGAGCAGGCCGCGCTCGACGGCAAGCGCGGCGCCCGCAAGGAGCGCAAGCAGCTCAGCAAGGCCGAGGCCAAGGCCAAGCGAGACGCCCGCTACGCCGCACGGAAAGCCCGTTAGAGCGGCCCGCAGGGCGGGTTCGACAGCTTTCCTGAACCCGCCTGCGGATTTTATGATGGTCATCATACTATAGGATGACCCGCCACGACTTGTGGGCGCCGGGCGCGCGTTTCCATCTCCATGACCGCGGCCGGCGATTCCGCCCGAACGGTCAGGAGATTTCAGATGAGCACCACCATTCCCAAGGGCGCCGCCCTGGTCACCGGCGCGTCCAGCGGCATCGGCGCGGTCTATGCGGACCGGCTGGCGCGGCGCGGCTACGACCTGATCCTGGCCGCCCGTGACGAGGGCCGCCTGCAGGCGCTGGCCACGCGGCTGCGCGCCGAGAGCGGCGTGAAGGTGGACGTCGTGAGGGCCGACCTCACCGTCCGCGACGACGTGCGCAGGCTGGAAGCCCGGCTGCGCGACGACGCCGACGTCAGCGTCCTGATCAACAACGCCGGTGCGGCGCAGTTCGTCCCCTTCGCCGCGGCCGAGGCCGACGACCTGGACGACCTGATCCAGCTCAACGTTACGGCGGTGACGCGCCTCGCCAATGCCGCCGCCGCCGGCTTCGCCCAGCGCGGCCGGGGCGTGATCGTGAACATCGGCTCGATCGTCGGGCTGATGCCCCAGTTCAAGAGCACCGTGTACGGCGCGACCAAAGCCTATGTGCTCTACCTCTCGGAATCGCTCAGCGATGAGCTGGCCGGCTCGGGCGTGACCGTCCAGGCCGTGCTGCCAGGGGCCACGCGCACCGAGATCTGGGACCGCTCGGGCCGCGGGATCGAGAATGTGCCAGACGAGATCCTGATGCACGTGGACGAGCTGGTGGACGCGGCCCTGGCGGGCCTGGACCAGGGCGAGCTGGTGACCATCCCCTCCCTGCCCCACGCGGCCGACTGGGACGCCGTGACGGCGGCCCGGGCCAGCCTGCAGCCCAACCTCTCCAGGCCCCACCCGGCGCCCCGCTACGGCCTGACGATCGCCGAGCCGGCCTGATCTCAAAAGAAGAGGCGCCTGGCTTCTGCCGGGCGCCTCGATGACGGTCTCGTCGTAAAGGTGGTCTAGGCGGTGGCGAGGATCATCCGGCGGCGGCGCAGCGTCGCGCCGGCCATCCCGAAGCCGCCGATCATCAGGGCCCAGGTCGCCGGTTCCGGCACCGCGCCGCTCACCGACACGTCGTCGAAGAACACGCCGCCATTGCCGGGGACCGTGGCCGCCAGGCTGATCGTCTCGGTATTGCCGGTGCCCACGAAGGTGAAGCTGGCGGTCTTCCAGAGGAAGTTGTTGGCCGATCCGAACGAGCCGTCGTTGGCGGCGACCACGTTCAGCATCGACCCGCCGGCCGAGACCGTGGCGGTGGCCGGGTTCGGCGCGCCGGCGGCGTTCCGCGAATAGGCGAACGAGACGGTGTACATCTCGCCCAGGATCGTCGCGAACGACTGCGAGATCACGCCCGCGCTCCAGCCGTTGATGTCGAGCCCGTTCTGGCCCTCGTAGGCCGGCGACCAGGCCGAGGCGTTGGTGGTCACGTCCACGCTGCCCGCCTCGACGGTCCAGCCCGGCAGGCCCACCAGGCCGCCCGCGTAGTAGGTGTAGCCGCCCCAGCCCTCCGGCGTGGCCGCGCCCAGGTCTTCGAAGCCGCCATTGGTGAGGAGTTCGGCGGCGCCGGCGGACGGCGCCGCGGCGAGGGCCAGGGCGGCCAGGGCCGAAGCGGCGGCGGTGCGAAGGAAGGTGGTGCGCATGGCGTCAGACCCCGAATGAAAACTGTCGGTATCCGGACCAGCAAGGACCGGGCCAGCCAGTTCGGGACTCCGCCCACAGGACCTTCCAGCCAAAGAAAAGGGCGGCCGCATCGCTGCGGCCGCCCCGATCCTTCAACGGTGTCCGGGACGCTTAGGCGTCTTCGGATTCCGTCTGCTTGCTCGACAGGTCCTCGCCGGTCTCCTGGTCGACGACCTTCATGGAGAGGCGGGTCTTGCCGCGGTCGTCGAAGCCCAGGAGCTTCACCTTGACCGACTGGCCTTCCTGCAGGACGTCCGAGACCTTGTTCACGCGCTCGTTGGCGATCTGGCTCACGTGGACCAGGCCGTCCTTGGCGCCGAAGAAGTTCACGAAGGCGCCGAAGTCGACGATCTTCACGACCTTGCCCGTGTAGATAGCGCCGACTTCCGCTTCCTGGGTGATCGACTTGATCCAGGTCTTGGCGGCGTCGATCTTGGCCTGGTCGGCGGCCGCGATCTTGATGGTGCCGTCTTCGCCGATGTCGATCTTGGCGCCGGTTTCGGCGGTGATCTCGCGGATCACCTTGCCGCCCGTGCCGATCACTTCGCGGATCTTCTCGACCGGGATCTTGATCGACTCGATCTTCGGCGCGAACTCGCCCAGCTCGGCGCGGGGCGCCTCCATGGCCTTGTTCATCTCAGCCAGGATGTGGTCGCGGCCGCCCTTAGCCTGAGCCAGGGCCTGCTTCATGATCTCCTCGGTGATCCCGGCGATCTTGATGTCCATCTGCAGCGACGTGATGCCGTCGGCGGTGCCGGCGACCTTGAAGTCCATGTCGCCGAGGTGGTCTTCGTCACCCAGGATGTCGGAGAGAACGGCGAAACCGTCCTTTTCCAGGATCAGGCCCATGGCGATGCCGGAGACCGGCTTCTTCAGGGGCACGCCCGCGTCCATCAGGGCCAGCGAGGAGCCGCAGACCGAGGCCATCGA
>Ga0255338_1002911_pt1 | contig 22570 bp, 23 predicted proteins | sample MeOH1_35cm_T4_19_FD_203715 | JGI IMG/M metagenome (GOLD analysis project Ga0255338, IMG submission 203715) | Sandy soil microbial communities from University of British Columbia, Vancouver, Canada - MeOH1_35cm_T4_195 | ecosystem: Engineered > Artificial ecosystem > Sand microcosm > Unclassified ...
CCGACGGCTACTACGTGGACTCCAGCGGGCGAAGGGTGCGCTGGCATCTCGGTGCGGTTCTCGAGGAGGGAGGCCAGACCGCGAGGGCGTCGGCACTGAAGCGGCTTGTGAAGAAGTCGGGCCCCGATGCAATGCTCGAACAGATCGACGCCTATTCGACTGAGTTGCGTGAACTTCTTCCTAAGCTCAGCGGGCTCATCCAACAGCTACAGAGTGCATAGCGATGTTGGCCCGGACGCACCGGCTGCTTGCCCGAGTTGGTGATCGAGCCCGGCCAGGCGGTGTTCGCGGGCTCCTACTTGCACTCCTGGCGACCGTGCTCGTTAGCGTCACTGGTCCTGGCCCGACGAGCCCGGGCATACTCGACGCCGCAAACGACGGAGTGTCGCTGTCCTTGAAGTACAAGGAAGGCTGGACTCCCGGCCGAGAGTCTCCTATGTCTTGAGATATGGGTTTCCTATGTCCTGAACCGGGACACTGTCAGCCCGACCGATCGGCTCTGACCTGTCTCTGCAGGTCAGAGCCGTTTCTCATGCCCGGGGCGACCGTCGTCGACAACGCCAGGGGCTGGCCTTCCGGCCCACCCAGTTGAGAAGGCAGTGCCAGCGCCGAGCTTCGTCCGGGCTGCCTCGTCCGGCGGGGGGTCTGCGTCCTTTGACGCGCACTCACTGCCGCGATCAGCGCAGGTCCGTTGTGCGTCGCGAGAGCCAGACCTCGGCTCATCAAGCGCGAGTTGTGCGAGGAGTACCCGGACCTCGTCCCGGTAGGGCACGCGTTCCGCGACGCGCGGGCAAGGCATCGCGCAGTCGAGTGGTTGGTGGGTGAGCGACTCATCGAGGAGGCCGCGGCCGAGCAGTTCCTGGGGGACAACCAACACCACGACGTGCCGTGAGAAGCGCGAATCGAAACACGGACCAAGTCGGAAGAAGCCGCCGAGCAGGGTCGTGCTCGAGACCCTCGAGCGGATCGAGCGTCGACTGGCGGCGCTGGAGCAGCACGGGGGAGGGCCGAGCCCGGGGCACGCGCCGGACGGCGGATCTCGGGCCCGGTGAGACCCGCGCCGGCCACGTCGGCTCGAGGGGAACGGTCAGGAACACCCCGTTCAACGGTCAGTAACTGCCAACTCAACGGTCAGCAACTGCCTGTTCAACGAGTCGGTGGGCGACCGTATCGTGGTCAGCACTGGTCAATCGCCGCCCGGAAAGGCACCACGTGAAGATACCGGCAGACGCCCTTCCGCGCGGCAAGCGCGTCGTGACCCCGTACGTCTTGTCGAACGACGCCTCCGGCTTCATCGACTTCCTTCGAGCTGCCTTCGACGCCCACGAGTTCGGCAGGGTCGAGAACCCCGACGGGAAGATCGGCCACGCGGAGGTCCAGGTCGGGGACTCCACGATCATGGTCGTCGACAGCCGGGAGGAGTGGCAGGACTTCCCGGCCTTCCTCAGCGTCTACGTGGACGATGCCGATGAGGTGTTCGAGAAGGCCATCGATGCTGGTGCGACCGTGGTGACCCAGATGCAGGACTCCAGGATCCTCGGCGACCGAGGGGGGCGCGTGTGTGATCCGTTCGGGAACATCTGGTGGATCCAGACGCACCACGCGGAGGTGTCGCCCGCCGAGGCGTGGGAGTACTTCCAGGACCCCGTGGAGCAGCGGATCATGCAGAACGCTCAAGAGACGTTCATCGCGGCCATGGATGCGCGATACCGACGCGACGTCCGTTGAGCCTGGGCACCCGGATCATGTGGCCGATTCGAGGGTGCATACGTCGTTCATGTCGGTCGCCTCGTCATGCCTTCCCGGGCCTCGCGCCGGGCCCGGTCGAACTCGTCGCGATCCCTGATCGGCCACATCGCCTGCCCGATCGCCAGCACCCCGCGCGCCGGCAGCGGGACGCCGCCGATCGTGGGGTTCTCGTGGAGCCGGGTCGGACGACCCAGGTCGACGCCGTCGAAGCTCGCGCTCGACCGGTTGACGAGGTACATCCGCTGCGGCATCAGGAGGCCCGAATGGCCGCTCGGCATCACCCCGGACATCTGCAGCCGGCCCATGCCGAGTGCCTGAGCCAGTCGCTCGCGGGCCCGGACGAGGGCAGGTGGCCGCCAGCTGGACAGCGGCATCAGGGCACTGACCGGGTTGAGCAGTCCCATCAGGGGCGACCGCTCCGCGGTCAGGGTCCAGTCCAGTGCCGGCTCGTCCATGCTGACGTGCAGGGTCCGCGGGCCGGTCCACTCGAGGTCGATCCGGGCCCCGCCGACGTACTCGCACGCCGGGCCGTAGTAGCGCGGGCAGGCGTGCTCGACCCGTCGCGCGTCCGCATGGATCGACCAGCGTCCCGCAGGATCCCGGTGCCAGAGCGTCCGGTAGGGACCGAAGGAGCTCTGCGGGAAGACCCGGAGCGCGAGCACGTGCCCGGAGTCGAACGGCAGGCCGAAGACGCCCCAGCCGCGGACGTACTCGTGACCGGGCCACGGTGCCTCGCCCAGGGCGGGGTCGATCGCGGTCGTCAGGGAGGCCGGGCTTCGCATCGGTCGCTCTTCAGTAGCTGAACGTCACGGCCGGATCGTCGCCGATCCAGTTCCACATCGGCACCGTGCCGTTGAGCTCGGCGCCGGCGACGAGCTCGCCGGCCGGGAGCTGCTTGGCGTTGAAGCAGATCGGGCAGACGTAGTAGCTGCCGCCAGCCGCCTCGAGCCGCTTCATCAGGTCGGTCAGCGAAGGACAGCCGTCACAGGCCGTCCCGGTGGCCACCCCCGGAAGGGCCAGGCGGACCGCTTCCTTGGTCAGGAACATCAGCGTCTCGCGGCCGGTCTCCGCGGCGCCGACGGCCACCAGGAAGGCGACGGTCACCTTCTCCGCGTCCTCCAGACCCGTGCTCAGGCTGATCACTGCCTTGGCCATGGTTGCTGCCCTCCTCGCTTCGGGTTCGACGCCGCAGTGGCGGCGTCCACCGGTCACGCTAGGAGCGCGGCCGGCCCGCGTCGTCGGGCAAACTCCCTACGAATCGGGGCTCTGGGAGTCCTGCCTGTCCTCGAAGACACCCAGCAGGCCGTTCCGCAGCGCGAAGAGGGTGGCCGTGGAGCGGCTGGATGCGCCGGTCTTCGCGTAGATGCGCTCGATGTGGGTGCCCGCGGTCTTGCGGGAGATCCCGAGGCGGCCGGCGACGTCGGCGGTGGCAGCGCCGCGGGCGATCAGGCCGAGCACCTCGATCTCCCGCGGGGTCAGGCCGGCCGGGCCGGCCACCCGCCGCCGGGTCCCCGCACCGGCTGCCGCCAGGACGGCGTCCGCCGCCGCCTGGTCCAGCCGCCCGGACGCGATCTCGGCGCGCACGACGCCGGTCGCCTCCTTGAGCGTGCGCGCGGGCCGGTTGGACCGCGGCTCGACCAGTTCGCGGAAGGCGCACGCGGCCGCCAGGATTCGGCCCGGCAGCGGGATCCCCTGGCCGCTGACGCCGCGGTGGTAGCCGCTGCCGTCCATCCGCTCGTGGGCCAGCCCGGCGATCGCGCCCAGCCGGGCCAGGGAGCCGGGCCGGGCGAGCACCCGCTCGGTGAAGTACGACGCCGCGCGCAGCCGCTCCTGCTCGGTCCCGGTCAGCGGACCGGGCTTGTCCAGGATCGTCGCCGGGACACCGTGCAGCCCGACGTCGTGGACGAGCCCGGCCCGGTAGACCGCCTTCACCTCGTCGGCCGGCAGCCGGAGCCGTCGGGCTGCCTCGGCGGACAGGTCCGCGACGCCGCGCGAGTGGCCCGTCCGGGACGGGCAGCGCAGGTCGGTGAAGTCGGCCAGCGCCACCAGGGCGGCGTCGAGCTCGTCGTCGCCGAGGCGGCCGGCGAGTCCGGGCTCCTGCGAGAACAGCTGGTGGGCGTCGTACTCGTCCTCGGCGCCGGGCAGCACCTCGGCTGCGGCCGAGCAGAAGGCGTCGACCAGGCGGGGATCGAACTGGCTGCCGGAGCGTGCCCGCGCGACCTCCACGGCCGCGGCGACGCCGCTGCGCCGGTGGTGCACCTCCACGACATCGCCGAGGTGGAAGAGCCGGACGACCAGGGCGATCTGCTCGCCGCGGACACCGCGCGGGACGCCCTGGCCGTCCCAGCGGGAGAAGAACTGCCGCACCGCCTCGGACGTCTCGGTGGGGAGCCCGAGCTGGTCGGACAACGTCGAGGTGACCAGGCAGTGGCCCTGGATGCCGCGCAGCACCCGGCTGCCACCGGTGGCCGCCATGGTCGCGGCCGTGCGCAGGCGCCGCGACAGCGGCTGGCCCCGGCCCGCATGACCGAGGAAGAACGCCATCCCGGACAGGCCACCCAGGTCGGCCTCGTAGCTGTCCGCCCGGAACTCGATGTCGTCACCGAAGCTGGCGGTCACCTCGGGGGCATCGGCCACGCAGCCGACCCACGACAGCATCGCGACGTGGAAGAGGGCCGGCTGCTGCTCGTCGGGCAGGCCGGCGCGACGGCCCAGGCGTGAGGCGATCTGCCAGCTGCGGAGCAGGTGCTCCATGGGCTGGCCCAGTCCGAGATCCGTGGCGAGCGAGAACGCAGCCAGCAGCTCGGCCAGGGTGACGCCGGAGTCGCGCTCGTCCACTCGCCCAGCGTAGGGATCAGCCGGGCTCGCGGGTACCGCCACGGCCCCGGGAACCTCCAGGGTGCACCGGCCTCTGGCCAGGCGCTATGCGGGCTTGCGGCCGACGACGTACAGGCGCTGCGTGGTCTCACCCCGGGCCGTGACGGGACCGCGGAGGTACCACTCGACGTCGACGAGCCCAGCCGACTCCACGGCCCCGACCACGACGGCGGGGTCGTGCAGGACGACGTCGAGGTCCACCGGGCGGCCGAACCACTCGCCGAGGTGGCGGACCTCGGCGCCGGCGTGCAGGCCGAGGACCAGCCATCCTCCCGGCACCAGCGGGCGGGCGAGGGCCGCGATCGCGCCGGGCAGCTCGGAGGTCGCCAGGTGGATCAGGGAGTACCAACCGAGGACCGCCGCCCACCCCGGGCTCGTGGCGGGGCGGGCCAGGTGCCGCAGGTCGCCGACCTCGTAGGTCCCGCTCGGGAAGCGCCGGCGGGCCTCGCTCACCATCGACGGGGAGAGATCGATCCCGGTGGCGTCGGCGCCGTGGTCGGCCAGGTACGCCGTGACGTGGCCCGGACCCGAGCCGACCTCCACCACCGGCCGTCCGGCCGCATGCGTGAGCACCCGGTCGAGCAGCCAGGTCTCGAACGGCAGCACCGCCAACTCGTCGACGAGGTGGTCGGCGTAGTCGGCCGCGATGGCGTCGTACGACGTCCGCACGCTCGCGTCGCGCCGGTCCGCGCCGCCGGCGAGCACCACCTCGCGGTCGACCGTCGCGTCGCCGGCGGACGCCGGCTGCTCCGGCACCGGTCCGAGCAGGTGGACCCACCGACGGTCCTGCTGCCCGGGCCGCCGTTCGAGCTCGCGCACCAGCGGCTGCGGACGTTCCGCCATCCGGCGCAGGCAGGCCTCGACCTCCTCCCGATCCGCGAAGGCGTGCAGCCGCTCGGTGCGGCTCCGCAGCTCGCCGGGCGGCTGCGCGCCGCGGAGCAGCAGCACCGTGAGCAGCGCCCGCTCGTCGGGCTCGAGCCCCAGTCGCTCGTCGAGGATCTGGTGGTACTTCAGCGTCCGCCGTCCCGTGTCCGACCACACGATGCGCAGCAGTCCCCGGTCCTTCAGCGATCGCGCGGTCCGCTCGACGGTCTGCTCGTCGAAGTCGACCACGGGTTCGCGGCTGGTCGCCTGGTTGCAGGCCGCCCTCAGCGCGTTGGCGGTCAGGGGGTACGACGCCGGCACCGTCGTCTGCTTCTCCAGCAGGCTGCCGAGGATGCGCTGGTCTTCGGGGTCGAGGACGGGGAGGTCGGTCACGGTGACGACCCTAGATGTTGGCGCCGGTCCTCGGCGTCCGGCAAGGGCCGCGGGGATGCGAGGATTGGACCTGCCTGCGAGTCTGGACTGGGCCAGGCACAGGCTGGGAGTGATCACGATGACCGAAGGGCCCTCACGGCAACCGGTCGCTGCGAGTCCGGAGGCGACGACCGCCTCGTCGAACGCGGCGACCGCACTGCTGCGCCAGGCGGAGCAGGTCGCGGAGCAGCTGCGCGCGGAGGCGGAGGCCGAGGCCCGGGCCCTGACCGAGAGCCTGCGCGCCGACGCGGCCGAGTCGCGGCGTGACCGGGAGCAGACGACCCGGGCCCTCCAGCGGGCCGAAGAGCAGCTGGAGGAGGCGGCTCAGGAGTCCAAGCAGCTGATCGCGGACGCCGGCGAGCAGGCGTCGGTGCTGATCCGCACCGCAGAACGTGAGGCCGAGCGCCTGCGACTGGAGGCGGAGGAGCGCGCCGCGGCCAGGCTCGAGGAGGCCGAGCGTCGGGTCGCCGCGGCGCACCAGGAGGCCGAGGACCTCCACCGCACGTCGAGCGCCGCCGCCGAGAAGCTGCTCCTCGACGCGCGCCACGAGGCCGACGAGCGGGAGAGCGCCGGTCGCGCGGCTCTCGGCGAGCTGGAGCGCGCCGCGAGAGCCCGAGCCGAGGAGGCCGTCGCCGCGGCCACCGGACAGGCCGCGACGCTGCGCGCGGACGCGGAGGCAGACGCCGGGCGGGCTCGTGCCGAGGCGACGGCCGTGCTCGAGCAGGCGCGTGCCGACGCTGACCGCGCCGTTCGGGAGGCTCGGGCGGAGGCCGAGGGGATCATGGCGGCGGCCCAGGCCGCTGCGAAGCACGAGCTCGACGCGGCCGCCGAGCAGATGAGCTGGACGGAGGCGACCGTGGCCGACCTGCTCGGCACGGCCGAGCTCGAGGCCGCCCGGATCGAGCAGCGGGGCCATGCCGCCGCCGCGGCCCGGCTCCGTGCCGGGCGGCGCGCGGTGGGCGCGGTCGCGGCGCGGGTGCGGCGGCGGCTCGCCGAGCAGGCGGCGCAGGCCGAGGCGGTCGCCGCGTCCCTCGACGCCGCCGCGCAGGACGTACGACGCGCCGCCGACGAGGACGCGTCCCGGATCCGGGCGGCCGCCGAGGCCGACGCTGCCCGCCTGCGCGAGGAGGCCGACGACTACTCCGAGCGGCTCGGGACCAGGGCGCAGCGGCGGCTCGAGCAGACCGAGTCGGGCGCCCAGGTGCTGCGCGAGCAGACCGCGGAGGAGGTCATGCGGATCCAGCGCGAGGCCCAGGACGCGGCGCGCCGGGTGCGCGAGGACGCGGCGGCGTACCTCTCCACGGCGCGGGCCGAGGCCGACACGCTCCGCACCCAGACCCAGCGCCGCCTCGAGGAGGCCCGCGACGAGATCGCGGCGCTGGCGCGGCGCCGCGACGGGATCGCCGAGGAGCTGCGCCAGCTCTCCGGCGTGATCGAGGCGCTCGCCGTGCCGAGCACGGCCGACGCCGCGATCGGCGAGCGGCCTGCCGGCCGTGTGGCCGACGACGGCCCCCACGAGTCAGATCGTCGAGAAGAGGGACAGTGACGATGGACGATCCCGGCACCACCTTCCGAGTGGTCCTGCGTGGCTACGAGCCCGGGCAGGTGAACCGCCGCCTCGAGGAGCTCGCGGCCGCGCTGGCCCAGGCCACGGCCCAGCGGGACGCCGCGGCCGCCGAGCTCGAGGCCGTCCGCCGGGAGCAGGCGGAGGAGGCACCCGCGGTCGTCGAGGCGCCGACGTTCGAGCAGCTCGGGGCCCGCGTCGGTCAGATCCTGGCCCTGGCCGCGGAGGAGGCCGAGGACATCCGTCGTACGGCGGAGACCGAGGCCGCGGCGGCACGCCAGCAGCTCGAGGAGGAGTCGCGGCTGGCCCGTGAGAAGGCCGACCGGTACGCCGCCGACACCCGCAGCGCCGCCGAGACCGAGGCGGCCCGGACCGTCGAGGACGCGCGCCGGGCGGCCGACGAACGGCTGGACCAGGCCGAGCGGGCCGCCTCGGCCCGCCTCCAGGACGCGGAGGCGGTCTTCGAGGAGCAGCGCACCCGGGCGGTCCAGTCCGCGGCCGACTTCGAGGGCACCCTGGCGGCGCGCCGGAAGGCCGCCGAGGAGGGGTTCACGCAGCAGATGGCCGAGGCCGAGCGGCGCCTCGACGAGGCGAGGCAGACGGTCGAGAAGGCGCGCGCGGAGGCCGAGCAGACGGTGATCGGCGCCCGTCGTGAGGCCGAGGAGGCCGTCCGCGCGGCCGAGGAGCGTGCGAAGTCGGTCGTCGACGAGGCGGAGGCGACCGCGGCGCGGCTGCGGGCCGAGTCGGACCGCGAGCTCGCCGCGGCGACCCAGCGCCGCGACGCGATCAACGCCCAGCTCGGGAACGTCCGGCAGATGCTGTCCGCCCTCACCGGCTCGGTGGCGTCGCCCGGTTCGGCCGGTCAGGACTCCCGCCCGGAGGAGGCGCCGGAGAAGGCATCCGAGGACCGCGACGGGTGACCGTTCTCGACGGAGGATCTGAGCCACCAGCGACCAAAGGCCCTGGTCGCCGGACCCGGTCCGGTGGAGCGTGGAACGTGCCGCAGACTGCGGTCGTCAGCACCAGATCGGACGAGACCCATGACGCAGACAACCCCGAACGACCCTGTGGGCACGACGCCGTCGGCACCGGCCGACATCGACGTCAAGGGGGCCCTCGAGTCGCTGGCCGCGTTGGTCGACCAGGGCGTGGTCACCCCGGAGGAGTACGCCGTCAAGAAGGCCGAGTGGCTCCGGAAGTACGGGCCCGTCGACGGGGTGTCGGAGTAGCGGTCAGGCGGTGGCGCCCTCGGTGATGTGCCCGGCGACGAGGTCGACGAGGCGATCCAGCAGGCCCGGCGCCAGGTGGTGGCCCATCCCGGGGACGCTGACGTGCCGGGCGCCCGGGATCGCCCGCGCGGTGGCCTGACCCCCGCTGGGGTGGACGATCAGGTCCCGGTCGCCGTGCACGACGAGGGTGGGCGCGGTGATGCCGCGCAGCTGCGCGGTGCGGTCGCCGGAGGCCTGGATCGCCTGGACCTGGCGGGCCACGCCCGCGCCTCCGGAGCCGCCGGCCCGGTCCCACGCCTGCCGGGCGTACGCCGCCTCGACCGACTCGTCCATCGGGTAGCCGCGGCCGGCCAGGTGGCCGGTGATGTCGAGGTGCCGGCGCACCGCCTCGTCCCGCGTGCGCGCCGGCGGGCGGGCGATCCGCAGCTTGGTCGACCAGGCCGGCTGGCCGATGCGGGTGTCGCCGGTGGTCGAGAACACCGACGTCAGGGTGCGCACGCGGTCGGGCCACGCCGCGGCGACGGTCTGGCCGATCATGCCGCCCATCGACATGCCGACCACGTGGACGCGGTCGAGGCCGAGGTGGTCCAGCAGCGCGACCGTGTCGGTGGCCATGTCCTGCAGGTCGTAGCCGTCGGGGCGCGGACGCGCCAGCAGCTGCCGCAGCATCCCCGGCGGCCGGGCCCGGACCCGGCTGGAGCGGCCGGCGTCACGGTTGTCGTGCCGGACCACGCGCAGGCCGCGGGTGACCAGGCCGTCCACGAACGGCTGCGGCCAGGCGTGCAGGTCCTGGCCCAGCCCGGCGACCAGCAGCACCGGTTCGGCGTCCTCGGGTCCGTCGACGCGGTGGCACAGCCGGATCCCGTGGCCGAGCTCGGCGATCTCCTCGGCGCCCGGCAGGTCGCCGCTCACGCGGGGATCCCGGCCGTCGTACCGGAGGCGGCGCGGGACGCGGCACTCGAGAAGTGCAGGTACTCGTCGGCCACCTCGTCGCCGCGCAACAGCCGCCGGTCGTCGTGGTAGCTCATCGACATCAGCCACGGCGCCGCCGGACCCTGCTTCGGCAGGTCGGCGAGGGACCGCTGGACGTAACCGGCGCCGAAGTCCAGCAGCGGGCGGGTCGGCATGCCGGGATCGGCCTCTGCCCAGGCGGTGTCCAGCCCGAGCCGGTCCATGTGGCCGAGCAGCCGGCAGAAGTACTCGCAGAGCAGCCCGATCTTGAGCGTCCAGGAGGAGTTCGTGTAGCCGATCGCGATCGCGAAGTTCGGCACGCCGCTGAGCATCATGCCCCGCCAGACGACGGTCTCCGAGGGCGTCACCGGCACGCCGTCGACGGCGAGCTGCATCCCGCCGAACAGCTGGAGGTTGAGCCCGGTCGCGGTGATGATGATGTCGGCCTCGAGCTCACGACCGCTCTCGAGGAGGATCCCGGTCTCGGTGATCGTCGTGATCCGGTCGGTCACCACCGACGCCGAGCCCGTGCGGATCGCCTTGAACAGGTCGCCGTCGGGGACCGCGCACAGCCGCTGGTCCCACGGGTCGTACGGCGGGTTGAAGTGCTCGTCGACCGGGTAGCCGTCCGGCAGCTGGCGGGCGTTGACCGCGCGGATCAGCCTGCGGGCCACCTTCGGGTAGCGCTGGCAGAACCGCCAGATCGCGCGCTGCTGGGCGATGTTCTTGCGCCGGGCGAGCGCGTAGCCGCGCTCGTCGCCGAGCACCCGGCGGAAGAGGTTCGCGAGCCCGTCCTCCTTCGGCACCGGCATCACGTACGTCGGCGTCCGCTGCAGCATCGTCACGTGGCCGGCCTCGTCGGCCATCGCTGGGATCAGCGTGACTGCGGTCGCGCCGCTGCCGATCACCACGACGCGCTTGCCGGCGTAGTCGAGGTCCTCGGGCCAGTGCTGGGGGTGGACGACCTGGCCGCGGAACCGCTCGCGCCCCTCGAGGTGCGGCGTGTAGCCCTCGTCGTAGCGGTAGTAGCCGCTCCCGCAGAAGATCCAGCCCGCGGTCATGGTGATCCGCTCGCCGGTGTCGGCGCACTCGACCTCGACGTGCCAGCGGGCCTCGGTCGACGACCAGTTCGCGCTGACCACCTTGCGGTGGTAGCGGATGTGCGGGTCGAGGCCGTTCTCGGTCGCCGTCTCGCGCAGGTAGGACAGGATCCGGGGGGCGTCGGCGATCGACTGCTGGTCGCGCCACGGCTTGAACTCGTAGCCGAAGGTGTGCAGGTCGGAGTCCGAGCGGATCCCGGGGTAGCGGAACAGGTCCCACGTGCCCCCGGAGGCCGGCCGGGCCTCGAGGATCGCGAACGTCTTGCCCGGGTGCTCGGTGCGCAGGTACCGGCCGGCGCCGATGCCGGAGATGCCGGCGCCGACGATCAGGACGTCGAGGTGCTCGGTGCTGGGACGGGCAGGGGACATGCGTGCTCCCGGGCGAGTGGCAGTGACGGTGGTCACCGCTACCTTCCGTCGGGGTCGTGGACTTGCGCCAGCACAAAGTGCACCACGATCATCAGGTCATGGTGCTGAGTGCCCTTGACGCCGGATCGTGGCCGGTGCTGTCGCGCCGCGGCCGGGAGCTGTTCCGCCGCGGTGCCGAGATCGTCCACGATCCCCGGGCCCAGTGGATCGACGAGCTGCACGCCGCCGCCCTCGGCGGCTCACGCGTGCGCGCCATCGCCGAGGACCCGGTGCTCGCGGAGGAGACCCGGCGTACCAACGTGGCGAACCTGCTGCACTGGGCCTCGGCGAACGTCCGCCGCCCGGGCCAGCGGGTGCCCCCGGCGCTCGGGCCGGAGGAGGTGGCGATGGCGCGCGACCTGGTCCGCCGCGGGCTGGACGTCCAGGCGCTCGACTCCTACCGGACGACCCAGGGCGTGGCGTGGCGGCGCTGGATGGAGATCTGCTTCGAGCTCACGTCGGACCCCACGGAGCTGCACGAGCTGCTCGACGTGTCGTCCCTGTCGATCACGACGTTCCTCGACGACACGGTCGCCGCGGTGTCCGCGCTGATGGACGCCGAGCGGCTCGAGCTCACCAGCGGGACGCATGCCGAGCGCCGGGCGACGGTCGCACTGCTCCTCGAGGGGGCTCCGGTCAGCCGGGCGAGGGCGGAGAGCCAGCTCGGCTACCGCTTCGCCGGCCGGCACACCGCCGTGATCGTGTGGAGCAGCCCGGACACCGGCACCGGGGAGCTCGAGGCCGTCGCGGAGGCGGTGATGCGCGCCGCGGGCGCCGATCGCCGGCTCACCGTGGTCGCGAGCGCGGCCGCGCTGTGGCTGTGGCTGCCGGTCGCGGCGCCGCCCTCGGACCGGCTCGCGGCGGCGGTGTCCCGCCACCCGGAGGTCCGGGTGGCGGTCGGGCGGTCGGGCGATGACCTCGACGGGTTCCGGCGCAGTCACCTCGAGGCGACGGTCGCCCAACAGCTGCTCGCGAACCGGCCGGCCGGGCGACAGGTCGCGGCGTACCCGGACGTCCAGCTGGTCGCGCTGTTGTCGCAGGACCCGGGCCGGGCCGAGGAGTTCGTCGCGGACACCCTCGGCGCCCTGGCGCATGCCGAGCCGGAGCTGCGCGGGGTGGTGCTCACCTACGTGCGCGAGCAGTGCAACGCCTCCCGGGCCGCCGCGGCGCTCTACAGCCACCGCAACACGGTGCTCCGCAGGCTCGCCCGGGCCGACGAGCTGCTCCCGCGACCGCTCGCCGAGGACGTCGTGCACGTGGCCACCGCCCTCGAGCTGCTGGAGTGGCGTACCGGCCCGGTCGTCGGCGGCCGGCCCTGACCCGCCCGACCCGGGCCCGCTCCTCAGACACCGGCCCGGGGCGGCGTCGCGCGCGGTAGCCTCCGCGCGTGCCCCTGATGCGACGCGTCCTGAACCGGCTGGTCCACGCCGGTCACCGGTGGGTCGCACGCGCCGGGGCGATCCAGCCCGGGACCGACCTGGCCGAGTCGTTCGGGACCTTCGGCGCCGGCAGCTACATCGCCTACCCGATGGCGACGATGTACGGCGCGGCGTCGATCCACATCGGCGAGGACACCCTGATCGGCCGTGACTGCTCCCTGCTGGTTGGCTACGCCCCGGACGACCCGGACGCGCCGCCGCGGGGCATCGTGATCGGCGACCGCTGCGTCATCGGGGCGGGGACCACTCTGACCGCCCACGAGTCGATCACGATCGGTGACGACGTGTGGTTCGGGCGGGACATCTTCATCTCCGACGCCAGCCACGGGTACCAGGATCCCGAGACCCCGATCGGCCTGCAGCTGGGAGCCCACCAGGCCGTCGAGGTCGGTGAGGGCAGCTGGATCGGCCACGGCGCGATCGTCCTGCCCGGGTCCCGGATCGGCCGGCACGTCGTCGTCGGCGCGGGGTCCGTGGTCCGGGGCGAGATCCCCGACCACGCGGTCGTCGCGGGCGTCCCGGCCCAGGTGGTGCGGCGGCTGGAGCCGGGCGTGGGCTGGATCGCCACGCGGGACGACGCCGACGTCAGGCCGGCCTGGACCGCGAGCGAGGTCGCCGCGTTGCTGGCCGGCGAGGACTGAGGGGCCGGGGAGAGCTGAGGGCCGGTCAGGCTCCTGGCTCGAGGCCCAGCGCCGCGGGCCACCAGCGGCCGAGGAACGCGCGGTCCTCGGCATGCGTGCGCGGGATGGCCGGTCCGCGCATCAGCCACGAGATCATCGTGCGGACGAACAGCTCGGCGGCCTCGTCGAGCCGGTCGCGCAACGGCTCGTGCAGCTCGGCCACCGGCGCCAGCGCCGTGCGGGCGAACCACAGCTCCTCGGCGGTGATCGGGCCCAGCCGGACCTTGCCCGGCTGGAAGAACACCGCCATCGCCGGCTCCGAGCGGATCTCCTCGACCGCGAACACCAGCGCCTCCACGGCGCGCTCCGCCGCGGTCGTGAAGGTCCGGGTGTGCTCGCCCATCCGCGCGACGATGCCCTGGACCGCGGCCTCGGCGGCCTGCTCGACGATCTCCTCGCGGTTCTCGAAGTAGGCGTAGAGGGTCGGCCGCGAGACGCCGGCCTCGTCGGCGATCAGCCGGGTGCTGGTGCCGTCGACGCCGTACTTCTGCACGCAGCGCACCGCGGCCGCCATGATCCGCCGCCGCGCCTCGTCCTCGGACGCGGGCAGGTCGCCCGACCACAGGCCCCGCCGTCCGCTCGCCGCCGCGTCGCTCATGCGGAGCAGTTTTACTCATTGACACTCCGTTGTAAAACACCCATGATCCTCGGCATGATCCTGGACAGCAAGACAGTCATCGTGACCGGCGTCGGCGACGGGCTGGGCCGTGAGGTCGCCGAGTCGGCGTACGCGCAGGGCGCCAACGTCGTGCTGGCCGCACGCAGCGCGGCGAAGGTCGAGGCGATCGCCGCCGCCCTCGACCCGACCGGGCAGCGGGTCGCGGCGTTCAGCGCCGACGTGACCAACCGCGACTCCTGCGAGGCGCTCGTGGCCGGGGCGGTGGAGCGGTTCGGGGCCGTGCACGGCCTGGCCCAGGTCGCGGCGTACGAGAACGCGTTCGGTGGTCTCTACGACGCCAAGGACGAGGACTGGCACCGCGCGCTGGACACCAACGTGCTCGGCACCTACAACGTGCTGCGGCCGCTGGCGAAGGTGTTCCGGGAGCACGGCGGCGGCTCGGTGGTGGTGATCGGCTCGCAGTCGATGTTCAAGCCCTCGATGCCGCAGGCCGGCTACGCCGCGAGCAAGGGCGCGCTGCTCTCCGCGGTGTACTACCTCGCCGACGAGCTCGGCCCGGACAACATCCGGGTCAACATGGTGGTCCCGTCGTGGATGTGGGGCCCGCCGGTGGAGGCGTACGTCGACATGCTCGCCACCGACGGGAAGACCCGCGACGACGTCCTCGACGACATCGCCGGCCGGTTCCCGATGCGCCGGATGGCCGAGGACGGGGAGGTCGCCGAGGTGGTCACGTTCTTCCTCTCCGACCTGGCCCGTGCGGTCACCGGCCAGCACCTGCAGGTCAACTGCGGGGAGCTGAGCCGATGAGCAAGCGGATCGTCGTCTGGGGCACCGGCTACGTCGGCAAGATGGTGATCGCCGAGGTGCTCCGGCACCCGGGCTTCGAGCTGGTCGGGGTCGGCGTGAGCAACCCCGACAAGGTCGGACGCGACGTGGGGGAGATCTGCGGCATCGGGCCGGTCGGGCTCGCCGCGACCGACGACCTCGAGGCGCTGGTCGCCCTGCGCCCGGACGCGCTCGTCCACTACGGGCCGACCGCCGCGCACGCCGAGGAGAACATCCGGGTGATGGGGGCATTCCTGCGCGCCGGCATCGACGTGTGCTCGACCGCGATGACGCCCTGGGTCTGGCCCGGGATGAAGCAGAACCCGCCCGCCTGGATCGAGCCGATCACGCAGGCCTGCGAGGAGGGCGGTGCGTCGTGCTTCACCACCGGCATCGACCCGGGCTTCGCCAACGACCTCTTCCCGATGACGCTGATGGGCCTGTGCTCGGAGGTGCGCTCGGTGCGGGCCTCGGAGCTGCTGGACTACACGAGCTACGAGGGCGACTACGAGGAGGAGATGGGCATCGGCCGCCCGCCGGAGTTCACGCCGTTGCTGGAGATCCCGGACTTCCTGGTGATGGCCTGGGGTGCGACCGTCCCGATGATCGCGCACGCAGTCGGGATCGAGCTGGACGACATCACGACCACCTGGGAGAAGTGGGTGACCCCCACCGAGCGCAAGACCGCCAAGGGCGTCATCGAGCCGGGGCAGGTCGCCGCGATCCGGTTCACCATCAACGGGGTCTACCGCGGCGAGACCCGGATCCAGCTCGAGCACGTCAACCGGATCGGCCTGGACGCGGCGCCCGAGTGGCCCGCGGGCAGTGAGGACGACGTCTACCGCGTCGACATCGAGGGCACCCCGTCGATCCGGCAGGAGACGGCGTTCCGGTTCACCGACGGCTCGGGCCGCGACGCGGCGGCGGCCGGCTGCCTGGCCACCGGGCTGCGGGCCCTCAACGCCGTGCCGGCGGTCAACGACCTGCCGCCGGGCTGGGTCACCGCCCTCGACCTGCCGCTCGTTCCCGGGGTGGGCACCATCCGCTGAGCGGTCGGCTGGCCACCGGACGCGGCGCGGCCTCAGCGGCCGCCGAGCAGGTCGCGGTCGCGGAAGAGGCCGACCAGGTCCCGCACCGTCTCCTCCGCCGGCCGCGGCTGGTAGCCCAGCTCGCGGCGGGCCTTGAGCCCGTCGACGACCGGCTGGGCGAAGATCGCGCCCAGGGCCGCCTCGGACATCACGTCGGAGCCGAACAGCGCGCCGATCGGCTCGGCCACCGGCATGATCGCCCTGAGCACCCACAGCGGTACGGCGAACAGCGGACCCCGTCGACCGGCCTCGTGCGCCGCCCGGCGCATCAGGTCGTGCAGCTGGACCATCTCGCCGGAGAGCAGGTAGTTCTCGCCGGCGCGGCCCTTCTCCGCCGCGAGCACCAGGCCCTCGGCGACGTCGCGCACGTCGACGAGGTCGAAGCCGCCGGCGACCGACAGCGGCACGCGTCCCAGGGCGGCGTCGCGGGCCAGCGTGTTCAGCCGGGACAGCCGCCGCAGGTCGTCGACGGGGCCGTAGACCCCGGTCGGGTTGCAGATGACCGCGTCGAGCCCCTGCTCCACGATCCGGGCGAGCTCCCGCTCGCCGGCGTACTTCGAGCGGTCGTAGACCGGGAGGCCCGAACCCTCGTCGGCCCGCGGGGACGTCTCGGACAGGACGCCGTCGCAATGGGCCTGGTCGAACGAGTGCACCGACGAGCAGTGCACCAGCCGCCGGGCGCCCACGGCGAGGGCGGCGCGCGCCACCGTGCCGACGCCCTCGGTGTTCAGCCGCCAGGCGACCGGGTCGCGCTGCTTGAGGGTGATCATCGCGACCAGGTGGTAGACCGTCTCCGCGCCCTCGAGCGCGGCGGTGACGGCGTTCAGGTCGAGCACGTCGGCCGCGACCCAGGTCACCTGCTCGCGGTCCTCGCCGGCGGGCACGGCGCGGTCGATCGCGACCACCTCGTGGCCGTCCTCGACCAGTCGGTCGAGCAGGTTGGTGCCGACGAAGCCGGCGGCGCCGGTGACTGCGACCTTCACGGTGTCCCTCCTCGGGTGGTGCGTGCAAACAAACTAGAACACGTTCTAAGATGATGGCGAACCGGTCGCCGCGATGAGACGACCCCGTCCCGGGAGGCAGCCGTGCCGGACCGTCAACAGCTCCTCGACCTGGTGGCCTCGTCACCGCGCGCCGTCGCGGCGCACGACAAGGAAGGCTGGATCGGGCTGTTCGGTCGCGACTACCTGATCGAGGACCCGGTCGGGTCGCGGCCGGTGCGCGGTCCGTCCCGCGACCCGATCTCGCGGTTCTGGGACGCGTTCATCGCGCCCAACGACATCGAGTTCGTCGTGCACCAGGACTACGTGGACGGGCTGCACGTGGTCCGCGACGTCACCATCGAGATCACCCTTCCGACCGGCGTGCAGGTGGTGACGCCGGCACACCTGCGCTACGAGGCGGCGCGGACCGGATCAGGGCTGGAGGTACGCCGGATGGCGGCGCACTGGGAGCCGCTGCCGGTCTACCGCCAGCTGCTGCACCCCGGCGTCGCGTACCTGCGGTCGATGGGCTCGATGGGCGGACGGATGCTGCGCCACCTCGGCCCGGTCGGCACGGCGGCCTTCGTCGGCGCGGTCCGCAGCGTCGGGGAGCGAGGCAAGCAGGCGGTCCGCGACCGCCTCGGCGGCACCGTCGCGGACCTGCACCAGGTGATCGCCGCGGGGGAGTGGGTGACCGCGAGCGGGACCGTCGACGGCGCTCCGGCGGCCGTCTTCGCGACCGTGGACCGGCGTACCTTCGCGGTCACGGGCTGTCGCGTCTACACCGACCTGGCCTGAGCCCGCCCCGGAGTCAGCGGGGCGTACCGGCGGTCGCCCGGGCCGAGCGGGCCAGCTCGGCGCCGACGGCGGCCCGGTCCGCGCCGGCGCGGACCAGGTCGGCGGCCGCGCCGACGAGCCCGGCGATCAGGAGGGACCGGGTGCGGACGAGGGCGGCGTCCTCGCCCGCGGGCCCGGCCAGGAGCGGCGTGAGCGTCGCGTACAGGTCGCGGTGGCGCGCGCCGATCTGCGCGCGCACGTCGTCGGGCAGGTCGTCGGCCTCCAGGGACACGGTCACCAGCGCCGTGTGCTCGTCGTCGAGCAGGAAGTCCAGCTGGACCTCGAGCCAGCGGTCCAGCCGCCGTCCGGCCGAGCCGGGCCCGGCGACCGCCTCCCGGCTGGCGTCGACGAGCGGTGTCATCGCCGCCTCGAACCAGCGCTGCACGAGGTGCGCCTTGGTGGGGAAGTAGCGGTACAGCGAGGTGCGCCGCAGGCCCACCTCCTCGGCGATGTCGCCGAGACTGACCTGGCGCACCCCACGCTCGCTGAACAGCCGGCGGGCCGCGTCGATCACGGCGGCCTCCTGCTGGGCGACGTGCTCGGCGATCGTGGCCGCGTTGATCCGGGGCACTTCAGGCCACCGCGGGAGCCACGTGCCCGAGCCTGAGCCTGACCTCGCGATCGGCGCCGGCGGCCTGCTCGCCGTCATGGGTGACCAGGAGGGTGGCGGCACCGAGCCGACGCGCCTCCTCGAGCAGAAGCGCCATCACCTCGGCGCCGCGGACCGGGTCCAGCGACGCCGTCGGCTCGTCGGCCAGCAGCACGTCGGGCTCCATCATGAGGGCTCGGGCGAGCGCGACCCGCTGCCGCTCGCCACCGGAGAGCGCGCCGGGCCGGGCGCCGAGGCGGTCCTCGAGGCCGACTCGGACCAGGAGCTCCCGGGCCCGGGCCCCGGTCGTGCTGTCGAGGCGGCCGTTGACGTGGGCGACCACCTCGACCTGCTCGCGGGCGGTGAGGGAGGGGAGCAGGTTCGCCGACTGGTAGACGATGCCGATCGACCGGCCGCGCAGCCGGGTGCGTGCCCGGTCGCCCAGGGCGGAGGCGTCGACGCCGGCCACCCGGACGGTGCCCTGGTCGGGGCGGAGCAGTAGCCCGGCCACCGCGAGGAGGGTCGACTTGCCGGACCCGGACGGGCCGGTGAGGGCGACCGTCTCGCCCTGGCCGACGTGCAGGTCGACGGTGTCCAGGATGGTCAGCACCGACCGTCCGTCCGGGACGGCGACGGTGATGTTCTCGAGCTCGAGGGACATCGGTTCTCCTTCGGTCAGTCGACCAGGCGCAGGGCGCCGGCGGGGTCGACACGGGTGATCCGGCGTACGGCGACCAGGCAGCCGCCGAGGCCCAGCACGACCAGCAGCGCCACGGCGCCGAGCACGGGCACGAGCTGGAGCCGGAACGGCACGTCGCTGCCCTGGATGGCCAGGCCACCGAGCCCGGCCAGCCCGGCACCGACCGAGGTCGCGACGACCAGGACGACGGCCATCTGGCCCAGCGCGTCGCGCAGCACGTACGACGTGGACGCGCCGAGCGCCTTGAGTAGAGCGATCTGGCGGGTCCGCTGGACCGTCCAGACGGTGAAGAACGAGCCGACCACCAGGGCGGAGATGACCAGCAGGAAGCCCCGGATCAGGTTCATCGTCTGGGTCTCCCCGACGTAGCCCGGCGACCCGGCGTACGCCTCGGTCTTGGTGAGCGTCTCCGTGCCGGCGGCCCGGTTCGCGCGGGCGAGCGCGCTGGTGACCTGGTCCGACCCGCCGGTGGTGCGGAGCGCGACCGCCGAGAAGCGACCGTGCGCCTCGCCTCCGTAGAAGACCTGCTGCCAGGTCGCGAGCTGGGTGAACGCGATGTCGACGTGGCCGTAGGAGCCGGTGTAGGTGAAGCCGAGCACCGGCAGCCGGGTCTCGCTGCCTGCGACGGTGAGCTCGTCACCGACGTGGAGGCCCTGTGCGGCCAGCTCGTGGCTGAGCACCAGGCCCGGCCCGCCGGCCAGCGCCTGCCGGGCATCCGGGCGGGGGGCGAGGAAGCTGTTCTCGGCGACGCCGAACAGTGCGAGGCTGACGGTCTGGCCGTCCGGCCCCTTCGCGTTGACGAAGGACACCCCGATCGGCGACGCCTCGACGCCCTCGACGTGCTGCCACGGCTCGAGGTTGGTGGCGGTGAGGGTCGACCGGCTGAAGGTGCCGCCGGAGTCCGGCTCGAGGGCGAGGTGGGTGAGCGGGAGCCGGCGGAGGCCGGAGATCCCATCATCGACCAGCCCGGCGGCCAGGCCGCTGAGCAGGGTGGTCATGAGGGCGACCAGCGCGATCACGAGGCCGACGAGGGCGAACCTCCCCCGGGCGGCTCGCAGGTCCCGCAGAGCGACGTACATGGTCACCTCTCGATTCTTGACGACATGGTGTCGACATCATAGCGACACCATGTCGGCAAGATCGCGGAGGGGGTCAGGGGAGGTCGGTGGCGATGATCTGCTCGATGTTGCGCTCGGCCAGAGCGGTGATGGTCACGAAGGGGTTGACGCCGGTGGACCCCGGGACCAGCGACCCGTCCATGACGTACATCCCCGGGTAGCCGTGGAGCCGGCCGTAGAGGTCCGTGCTCTGGCCGAGCAGGCAGCCACCGAGCGGGTGGTAGGTGAAGTCGTCGCCCCAGGTCTTGTAGACCCCGAACAGGTCGGTGCGGTAGATCGTGCCTTCGGTCGCGTTGATCTTGTCGAACACACGCTTGGCGGCATCGATCGACGGCTGGCTCCAGGCGGACTGCCAGCCGAGGTCGACGCCACCGGTCGCGGTGTTGAAGGTGAACGCCGCCCGGTTCGGGTTCTTCGTGATCGCCAGGTAGAGCTGGATCCAGGTCTCGAAGCCCGCCGGGAACGGAGCCAGCTCGGCGAAGCAGGGGCCCTGCGGGTCGGCCCAGTTGTTGATGCCCATGGTCGGGATCGTCGACTGCTTGGCGCCGGTCCAGTCCCACATGTGGTTTGCGCGGCCGACCATCACGTTGCCGTTGTTGCCCAGCCGGTGCCGACCGTCGCGGGCAGGTCCGGGAGGTTGCCGAGCGCGCGCTGGCGCACGAGGAGCTTGCTGGTGCCGACGCTGCCGGCGGCGAGGAAGACCATCTGGGCGGTCACCGTCTTGGTGGCCACCACGGTGCCGTGGTCGTCGATCTGACGGAGCGTCACGGCGTACCCGCCGTGGGTCCCGGGCCGGATCGTCGTGACCTCGTGGAGCGCCGAGACGGTCAACAGCCCGGTCGCCCGGGCTGCGGCGAGGTAGGTCTTGTCGAGCGACAACTTCCCGAAGTTGTTGCCGTAGATCACCTCACCGGCCAGGGCCGACTTCGGCGCGGCGCCGGCGGCTTCCTGCTTCATGTACGTCATGTCGTAGACGTTCGGCACGAACTGGGTCGTGAAGCCGGACTGGCGGGCCTGGTCGCGTCCGACGCGGGCGAAGCGGTACCACTCGGTCGACTCGAACCACGCGGGGTCGACGTTGTTCACGCCGAGGCCGGCGTTCGCCCGCGGGAAGTAGGTCGAGTACATCTGGTCGGCGTCGACGTCCGGCAGGATCTCCTGGAAGTACGAGCGGGTCGGGGTCACGGCCATGCCGCCGTTGACCAGGGAGCCACCGCCGACGCCGCGGCCCTGGTAGACGCGCATGGTGGCGAACCGCTCGGAGTCGAGGACGCCGGCGTAGTAGTCGATGTCGCGGTTGATGTCGCTGCCGATGAAGTAGTTGGTGGGCTGGTCGGTGCGGTGCCGGAACCAGTACGACCGACCGTCGGGCGACAGCGTGCTGCAGAAGGTCCCGGCGCCCGTGCCCCACTCCCGGCCCATCTCGACGACGTGCGTGCTGATGCCGGCCCGGGTGAGGCGCAGCGCCGTGACGGCGCCGCCGTACCCGCTGCCGATGACGAGGGCCGGCACGCTGGCCCCGTCGGTGATCGGGCCCGCCGCCGCGCTCGCGCGGCTCGTCGGGAGGGTCGAGGCGACGGCCCCGAGGGCCATCCCCTTGAGCAGGGTGCGGCGGTCGAACCGGTTGCGCGGGCGGGCGGAGGCGGACATGCGGTCTCCCGAGAAGGTGTGGGGACGACCGGGCCCGGTCGGGCCGCGGCGTGACGCGCGTCACACCGTAGTGTGGAACACGTTCTAGCGGAAGTCCCGACCTGGTCCGGTCGCGGCCCTCACTGCGGCTTGGCGTACGCCGCGACGCCGGTGTCGTACAGGACGCAGGCCTCGTCGCCGACCACCCAGGCGTCGTGCCCGGGCTCGATCAGCACGACGTCACCGGGGCCGATGCTCCCCTCGGTGCCGTCGTCCATGCGGACCGTCATCCGTCCCGAGATGCAGACCCCCGTGTGCCTGGCCTGGCAGGAGTCCGTGCCGGCGATCGGCTTGACGTCCTCCGACCAGCGCCAGCCGGGCTCGAAGGTGCCCTTGCCGAGCGTGAAGTCCCCGAGGGTGACCACATCCATGTGGCCATGGGCCTGGAACGGCCGGGTCTCGTGCGGTGTCCCGATGTTGTGCGAGTCGAGCGATGCCACGGCTACCTCCGGTGGTGTGGGGCCGCCCGGGATCGACCTTTCGGCACCTCTCACGGTAGGGACAACGAGGCCTTCTGGGGAGTCCCTGACGGTGACGGAATCGTGACGGCCGGCCTTTCCTGGTGAGTCGCCTAGCCCGCGTCGCCCGGCTCCGCGCCGGCGGACACCGCCACGACCGGCGCCGGCCGACGGGCGAGCTCCTCCTCGAGCTCCGGCGGCGGGGGAGGAGCCACCTCGGCCTGCTCCGCGCCGGCACCGCCGGCGACGCTGGCGCGCCGCTTGTTGTAGACGTCGAACGCGACCGCCGAGAGCAGCACCAGCCCCTTGATGGTCTGCTGCCAGTCGATGCCGACGCCCCGGATCGACATCCCGTTGTTGAGCACGCC